>Ga0209636_10007202_pt1 | contig 11356 bp, 10 predicted proteins | sample DeeMarSWOR152_54_FD_187464 | JGI IMG/M metagenome (GOLD analysis project Ga0209636, IMG submission 187464) | Marine sediment microbial communities from White Oak River estuary, North Carolina - WOR-1-52-54 (SPAdes) (version 2) | ecosystem: Environmental > Aquatic > Marine > Intertidal zone >... | reverse complement strand
TGGTCGGGTTGTGCTGTTAGAGATCCTGGATGCAAGCGAGTTTCTCTCCTCTCTCATCAAAGTGACCATGCGGCCAACGGCGGAGGGGGTGCTGCTGCCCGCATAGGGACATCTCGCCTTCGCGCTTTGAATTGCTATCTGCCAGGGTAGTATCACGTGCTTCGCTCAACCGATCACGGCCCCATCACCCGCATTCACCTGGCGCGAACGTTCTTTGGCCGCCCGCTCTACACCGTTGAAGCCTATCTGGTGGACGGCCTGCTGATTGACACCGGCTGCCCGGCCACGGCCTCTGAGTTGGTCGCCTGGTGCCGTGGGCGTGGGATCCACCAGGCCGTCAACACCCATCACCATGAGGACCACTCCGGCGGGGACGGTGCGCTCCAGAGGGCATTGGGCCTGCCCATCGCAGCGCCACCGCAGGCCCTCCCCATTCTGGCAGACTTCCCCCGTCTACAACTCTACCGCCGGGTCGTCTGGGGGCGGCCGGGCAACGTGGTCGTTGAACCGCTGGGGGACGTCGTGGAGACCGGTCGGCATTGCTTCGAGGTCATCCCCACCCCTGGCCATTGCCCCGACCACGTCTGCCTCTTCGAGCGGGAGCAAGGCTGGCTGTTCAGCGGCGACCTGTTCATCCACGAGCGGGTCCGCTACCTGCGGGGCGACGAGGATGCTCCGGGCCTCCGCCCACCTCTCCCGCAGCCGGCCTTCAACCCGGGGGAAGGGCTGACCTTGGCGGGAGGTTGCTATCGTAAGGTCGAACCCGCCGCTCAGAGCCAGCTCGCCGAGGCCCTGTCGGCTGATGTGGGCTTCGTAGCCCCAGTAGAGATCTACATCGCCCCGGCGGACGAACCTGCCCCGGAGCTCAGGCTGTACCGCCGTGACCTCGACCGTCGCCCTGCCTCCGGCGGAGGGGGCCCGGCCCGTGGCCCTCAGCGGGCCCTCGACGCCCACGTCCACGAGGAACTCGCCGTCTTCCTCGGCCAGGACGACCCCCTCCCGGAACTCGCCTGCCCTTAGCCTGTCCGCTCTCCCCTCCAGGGGGTGGTGGGGGGTCCGGAGGGGCGGGAGGACGCCGACGTACCTGAGCTCGGGTCTCCTGGCGTAGAGGCGCCTCCGGAGGTACTGGGGGGTCTCCATGTAGCCCAGGATGAGCCGTATGAGCTGGGCCTCGCCGGGGTCGTCGGGGTAGATGTGGATGCCGTCGACCCGGAAGATGGCGGCCGCCCTGCCGACCTGGCCGATGACGCCGGTCTTCTCCCTGAGGTGGGGCACCTCGGAGACGAGGGAGGACGGGACGGCCAGGTGGAGCCTGACGGATCTCCGCATCGGTCTCATAATCTTATAGGCCAGGTGACTCAGCCCCTATACTTGATTTATACTCGCGGAAATCTTACGGCTTCTAGGAGCTTCAATTGGTCAAATAGTTTAGGAGGTAAATAGATTACAGGGCGTTTTTGCATCAATGCTCTATCTTTCAATATTTTATCTCCAGTTAAAAGAATCGAATTTGTTAACATTGAAATTGCTAATATTACTTGATCCTCATCTTTGAGCGTTGTTTGACTAAGTATTTGGGTTGTTATAGGTAAGAGCTTAACATTTCCATCTTGTTCTAGTTTTCTAAGTTGCTTGAGTTCGTCAGAGATAGCAGATTTTCCTTTTGTACTTTTGAATTTATCTAACCAATCAAATATGAACTCTGGAATTACTATCTCAAAATCTGTAAGAAGTCCTAATCGTAAAAGTCTGGACATAGATTTAGATATTAGAAGGTTAATATCGGGGAGAATCCTTGCGCAAAGCATCATTAGAGGAGGTTTTAGGGCATTTTTATGACCACATTCCTTTTTGAAAACTATATCCAAACCTTTTTTCTCAGCTTGAATTAGTAGAGATGTTTCTCTACATCTTTCACAGATAATAGCATTTTGACGAGCAGGAAATATTCTTGCAAGTTTCGCTGCGTTCTTTTCATCTAGAATTAAGCCGTCAATATTCTCAATATCTTGTAACAAATACTTAGTATAATCGTTAATATTGCCTTGTACTACAAGTGAGCTTTGATAATACTTGACCGTTAAATTATCCACCTGCCACACTCTTATTTCATGCTCACTGCTGGGCGGTTTTACAAGAGCATTATATTTTTCCATCAAGCCAAGAAGATCCTCAAGCCCAAAGCGAGCGGATATACGCCAAACAATTGTTACTTGACTAGGCATATAATTTAATAGAATGCTCTTGGTTATTTAAGAGTTGTATGCCGGCCTCGGTCACAATAAGTTTGGAAGAGTTGGAAAATCTGAAGAATTATCTCATGAAAACAGGTTTAAAACGCGTACCCGTTGCTAATGAATATGAATTATTACGCATTTCGGATGGAGATATTAAGATGGTTGTATATAAATCAGGTAAACTTGTTCATAATGGAAGTGAAGAAACTCTGAAAGTAATTCGATATATACTTCAAAGGGAGTTCGATTATGATTACTTAGTTGGTAGTGATGAAGTTGGAAAAGGAGAATGGTATGGTCCTCTTGTTGTTGTATGTGTTGCTTTGACACCAAATCAATTACTCCGTTTTAGAGAGTTAGGTGTACAAGATAGTAAATTGCTTAGTAAAAATCAAATAAAAAGATTAGCCGCAATATTAGATTCTGAGACAAATAGGAGTAGGAGAGAGGTAATATTAATGCCTGAGACTTATAATGAACTTTATGAAAAATTCAAAATAGAAGGAAAATCTTTAAATGATATGCTTGCTTGGGCTCATGAAGTTGCAATTAACGGAGCACTTGCTCTCGTTAGTCCCAAAAAACCTAAAGTAGTAATAGATAAATTCGACGAGAAAAAAATGGATCTTCAAATAGAGCGTTATAGCATCAAACAACCAGGTCAAGTTATCATACAGAAGTCTAGAGGTGAAACTGAGGTGCCTGTAGCGGTAGCAAGTATAATTGCTAAAAATCTCTTTGAAACTCGTGTAGATGAATTAGAGAGAAGATTTAATATAAAACTAAGAAATCACTTACCTCGGGATTTAAAATCTTCGATACTTCCCTACGTAGCTAAATTACATTTCAAGAACGTCAAAGACGCATTAATTTAAAAAACATACGTATGCATCATACGTTTTGATTCGCCGTATCACGACGACGGCCTCGCCCACGAGGTCGCCCCACCCTGCCTGACGCCCGCCCTCAGCGAGTATCGTCCACCTCGACGACCATCGCGCTCAACTACCAGGAAGAAAGCGTAGCAGCCCTATAAATGATGGAGGCCGGCGCCTAGTACCTCTTCAGCGCGTCGATGGAGGCCGTGGAGCTCGGATCGAGGCCGGAGAGCAGGCCGAGGTACGTGGAGACGTAGTCGCCGGTGTAGAGGGCGGAGAGCATGCGCGCCAGCCTCCCCCGGCCCAGGCCCCTCAGCTCGAGGACCCGGATCCCGCCCCGCTCCAGCAGCTCCCTGAAGCCGTCGACCTTCCGCCTCATCTCGGGGGGCTCCTCGGGGTCGCGGATGATGAGGGCGCATATGCCCCGCAGCATCTCCCCGGGCCCCTCGCAGCCCATCACCGCGTTGTGGAACGCCTCGGGGAAGAAGCCCGAGGCCGCGGGGACCTTGCTGTTCTCGTTCAGCTCCGTGCTGATCCTGTACGCGACGGCCTCGAGCAGGCGCGGCCCGTAGATGAAGGGCACCAGCCCCGCGAGGCCCAGGGCCAGCCGCTTCGCCGTGTTCCCCTCCGCAGGAGCCTCGGGAGCGAGGCCATCCCTCAGGCCCTCCAGGACCTCGAACGCCTCCGGGACCTCGCCCCAGGCCTCCGAGGCCAGGCCGAGGCGCCTCATGACGGTGGCGAGGGAGAAGAACTGGTTCGGGAGGGCCGCCCTCGGCTGCATCCCCCTCGGAAGCGGCAGGAGGGGCAGCCCCCTCTCGCCGGCGATCCTCTGCATCTCCCCGCCGGAGGTGAGCGCTATGACGGGGCAGCCCCGTTCCAGGGCCTCGTGGAGGGCGCTCAGGGTCTCCTCCGTGTTCCCCGAGTAGCTGACGGCGAAGACCAGCGTCTCCTTGCCGATGAATTTGGGCAGGTGGTAGCTCCTCGGGACGTGGACCGGGACGGGGCAGCTGTCCCTCAGCCAGTCGCGGAGGAGGAGGCCCCCGATGGCGGAGCCGCCGACGCCGGCCACGGCCACCGCCCCGAGCTCCAAGTCGGGTAGGCCGTCCAGGGGGATCCTCTCGGCGGCTTCGATGGCCTCACTGCAGCTCTCGGGGAAGCGGCGGAGGGCCCCGAGCATCTCTCCCCTGTCCAGGGCCTCCATCTGTTCGGGCCGATCGAGTATGGACTCCATCGTGGGATATGTGGAAAAGATTAAGATAAAAGGTCATCCTACAGTCTTTCTGGGAGGGGGGGCCACGCTCAGGTTCTTCGGCAGGCGGGATGAAACCAGGGCGAGCCTGAAGCAGATGCTCGCCTGCCTGCACTCCGTCGTCGTCAACCTCCTCCGGTACAGCGAGATGCGGGGGTTCAGCCAGGCCTCCGACGAGGAGAGGGAGCTGAGGATGGAGATGTCCCTCTCCGACCTGAGGGACTTCAGGGAGCTGACGGACGGCGTCGGGGGGAACCTGTCCCCCCCGGAGCTCACCAGGTCCATCGACGTCGTTCGCTCCTTCGCCGTCATCAGCGAGGTGGAGGGCGCCGATTTCGTGAGGCCCAACATCGACGGGATAATCCGGTCATCCCGCTGGGCGATATCCAACATAGAGAAACATAGCTCGGTCAGGCTCGACGACCGGAGGAAGAGGGTCCTGGGGGGTTAGTACCTCCCGTAGCCCCGCCTGGGCCGTCGGAAGCTGTCGCCGTACTGCTTCTCCGAGAGGTTGTTGCCGGTGTTGACCTCCTCCACCTCCTGGTCGACCTTCTCCGCCGTGCCGTACCTCCCGATGTTCAGCCTCAGGCTCCCCCTGAAGAGGTTGGCGTAGCCGTTTGAGACCTGGACGACATCGCCCACCCCGAAGCGGTCTATGTTCTCGTCCCAGAGGGTGAGGAGGACCGAGGCCGTCTCGTCCCCGATGAGGACCTCCGCGACCCTGTGGCTGCGGCCGTCGGAGCGGGAGAGGACCTCCCTCTCCTCCCCCATCTCCACGATCTTCCCCACTAGGTTGACCCTGCGTGAGTAGGTCCTGAGCTCGCCCACTTTCATCATCGGCCCCGACATCGCGACCACCTTAACTCTCACCGGAAACCTTAAAGCCTTTTTCCGAGGCCGCCTACCTGACGCCGCAGACCCTGCAGGCCATCCAGGCGTATGCCCTCACGGCGTCGAGGTAGTCGGCGACCCTGACGTGATCCTGATGGGTGTGGGTGAACCTCTCCTCGCCGGGGCCGAAGCCGAGGACGGGCAGGCCGAGCCACGAGTAGAACTTGCCGTCGGTGGCGAACCTCCAGACCGTCATCCGGGGCTCCCGCCCGAGGGCCTCGGCGACGGCGCCCCGCACCTCGTGCGCGACCCGGTGCTCCTCGGGGTCCGTGTAGAAGCCGTTGAACCCCCTCACCCCCCTGATGATCGGCGTGGGCACGACGAGGGCGTCCAGCTCCGGGTCCTCCCTCCGCATGGCGGCGATGACCTCCTCCAGCGCCGCCCTCAGGGCCTCCGCGGGGAAGTTCGGCGTGTTCCTGCAGTCGATGTGGAACTCGCACTCCTCGGGGACGACGTTGAGGGCGTCGGGCTTCACGCCGATCCTCGTCACCGTCAGGGTCGTCCCGCCGAAGACGGGGTGGTCGGGCAGCGCGGGGACCAGCTCCGACCTGATCCGGGCGATGAGGTCCGCCGCCTTGTACAGGGCGTTGACGCCCCTCTCGGGGGCGCTGGCGTGGCAGCTCCTCCCCCGGACGACGACGCTCATCTTCATGCTCCCCCTGTGGCCGAGGGCGATCTCCATGCCCGTCGCCTCCCCCACGACCACCACGTCCCCCAGGAAGCGCTCCTCCTCCATCGTGGCCACGGTGCCGGCGCCCCCGGTCTCCTCTTGGGCGACGGCCGCGACCATCAGGTCGCCCCCTAGATCGACGCCGAGCTCCCGCAGGACGGCCCCGGCCATTACCATGGCCGCGACGGCGCCCTTCATGTCCGACGCCCCCCGGCCGTAGACGACCTCGCCCTCGACGCCGAAATGGGCGCCGTCCATCACCCTGCCCGAGTAGGGGTCGACCATGTCTCCGACGGGGACGTGGTCGAGGTGGCCGTTCAGGAGGAGGCTCCTGCCCCCGCCGGCGCCCCTGATGGCCGCCATCACGTCGTGGAGGCCGTCGACCCTGACCGCGTCGAAGCCGACGGCTCGGGCCCTATCCGCCACCGCCTGGGCGGCCTCGCCCTCCATGCCGCTGGGGCTCGGCGTCCTGATGAGGTCCTGAAGGAAGGAGACGGCCTCGCCCCTGCGCCTCTCCACCGCCTCGGATATCGCTTCAAGCAGGTTGTCCATACGCCTCTATGATCTCGGCGGGCCTCTTAAAAGCGGTTCGAGGCGGTGAAAAGGGGGGTGGGAGGGCCCGCTCCGCGGCCTCTACTCCTCGATGGCGATGGCCTCCGTCGGGCAGGAGGCCTCGCAGGCCCGGCAGGCGATGCACTGGTCCTCCTGGGCGGCCGCCACCCTGTCGCCCTCGACCTCGAAGACGCCCATGGGGCAGACGCCGACGCAGGTCTGGCAGAAGGTGCACTTGTCATAATCTATGGTGACCTTGGACATGCGCTTACCCTTCCCGAATCCTCTACACGTGGAGGCCTGGGTATTAAAATGTTTGTGAGGTCGTCAGGCCCCGGCCTGCATTCCGGCGATGAGCTGCTCGATGCGCCTCAGGGCCCGGCTCCGCCTCCTGGCGACGTCCCTCCTCCTCGTGCTGTAATCCCGGCGGGAGATGCGCCTCGCCCTGAGGCGGACCTCCAGGCTGCCTAGGTCGGCGTCGACCCTGTCCAGCTCGGCCTCGGCCCCCTCGATGGCCTTCAGCCTCTCCCCCATCTCGGGCTGGGCGGCCCCGAGGCGCTCTCCCAGCTGCCTCAGCGTCCGCAGGAGCTCCCGCTGGCGCCGGGTGATCTCGGCCGTTCTCCGGTCGAACTCCTCGCGGCCGATCTCCCGCCTGCTGAGGCCGCCCTCGAGGCTCTCCTGCTCCACGAGGAGGGCCACGCGCTCCCTGTAGAGGCTCAGGAAGTCCTCCAGGACGGGTCGCGCGACCTCGGCGGGCTCCTCCTTCGCGGCCCTTCCGCGCCGCCTCAGGACGTAGACGGACGCCGCGACGCCGGCGGCCAGCAGGGCCCACGCCGCGGGCTTGAGGGCTGACCAGAGGGGGGACCAGCCGTACTCGATGGTGAGGCCCCGCGTCTCGGAGGGCAGCGCCCCCATCATCTCGACGGTCACCTCTTGGCTGAGCGCCGAGGTCTTCCTCAGGGAGGTCTGCTCCGGCGTCGAGGCGATGAAGCTCCCGCCCTCGGGCAGCGCCGCGACGAGCACGAGCCTCCGGATGTAGTGGTCGAGGCCGTTGGGGGGGTTGGTCAGGGTGAACCTGCCCCCGCTGCCGTCGATGTGGCCGCCGCTCGGGAGCGAGTACTCCACGGTGAACCCCCATCTCTCGCCCTTCGCGACGGTCGTCCTGGGGTCGACGCGGAGGTTGATGCGGTCCTCGCCTTCCTCGGCCGCCTCGTAGGTCGCCTTCAGCGGGCCGACCGAGTCGCGGGCTCTTATGTCGGATGCCCCCGCGGGCAGCGTGAGTTTGAGCCGGCTGAAGGCGGCGCCCATGTTGGCGACGACGTAGGTGTCCTCCATACTCAGCCTCCCCGGCTTGACGGAGATGTCTCGCCGCATGAGCTCGCAGTCGAGGAGGTACTCGTCGCCGGTCGCCGGCTTGTAGGTGACGGTCGCGCTCTCGTTCATCATGGGCGCCAGCATCCCGGCCTCGTGCCCCACGATCCACGCGCCATCCGTCGTGGAGTTGGTGAAGGCGAGGGGCGAATCGACCTTCCTGAGCACGGCGTAATCCGGCAGCGTCACCTCGATGGCGAACGACGAGATGTTCTGGGGCAGGGCCGGGTAGACGGGGATCCGGGCCGCGTAGTCGCCGCCGGCTCCGCCGCTGACGAGGTCGACGAAGAGGTACGAGGCCATGATCCGCAGGGCCTGTCCGCCGCCCAGCGTGACCGGGGAGGGCAGCTCCAGCTCGTATCCGTCGAATCCGGTCACGCCGAGGTCCGCCTCCCGGTAGTGGAGCGGCCGCCATTCGCCGTTCGACATGACGTAGAAGGAGCGCCGCACGCTCGCGAAGGGCGATGGCGTCCCCACCTTGAGGCTCGTGATCCGCGCCTGCGCGCCCTGGGGCGCCTCGAGGGTGAACGTATCGTTCACGGTCACAAGCCCGGCGTTCCGTATCTCGACCTCCCTCTGGACGCGTATCGTGGGCAGGGGGCCCTCCTGAGCTTGGGCGTATGGCGCCGCCAGGATGAGCGCGAGGGCGATGAGGAGCAGAGCCGGCACCCGTCTCATTCAGGACACCTCGGAGAGCACAGACGAATACTTTGTTGAATCTGTCTATTTGATTGTTCCGTCTACGTTGGAGCATTCTCCCGATTTAGGTATCGAAGAAAAGGGGGAGGCGGAGGCTACTCCGACTCTCCCATCAGCCTGCAGTACCACCGCCAGCTCAGGCACATCGTCTTCGGGTGGGACGCCGTCACCTCGTCGAGGCGGCCCACGGACGTGTTTGTCGGCGCCCCGGTGACCTCCTCGGGCTTCGAGTAGGCGAGGTTCGAGATGGCCCGCATGGCGTCGACGAACCTGTCCAGCTGCTCGACGGGCTCCGACTCCGTGGGCTCGATCATGAGGGCCTCGGGGACGATGAGGGGGAAGTAGTTGGTGGAGCTGTGGAGGCCGAAGTCCAGGAGCTTCTTGGAGATGTCCAGGGCCCTGACGCCCGTGTCGTTCATCATCGGCGTGGCGCTGAAGACGCACTCGTGCTTCCTCGGCTTCTTGGGCGTGTAGGGGAGCTCCAGCCCCCTCACCCCCTTGAGCTTGTGAGCGATGTAGTTGGTGTTGAGGACGGCCACCTCGGAGGCCTCCTTGAGCCCCTCCACGCCCAGGGAGAGCACCCAGGTGTAGGCCTTCAGGATGGGTCCGATGTTGCCGTAGTACCCCCGGATCTTGCCCATGGTCTTGGGCCTGTCGTAGTCGAGGTAGTACCTGCCGTCCCTCTGCTCCACCGTCGGCACCGGGAGGAAGTCGGCCAGGAACTCCTTGACGCCGACGGGTCCGGCGCCCGGGCCGCCCCCGCCGTGGGGGGTGGAGAAGGACTTGTGCAGGTTGACGTGGGTGATGTCGAAGCCCATGTCGCCGGGCCTGAACTTGCCTAGGTTGGCGTTGAGGTTCGCCCCGTCGTAGTAGACGAGGCCCCCCGCCTCGTGGACGATGTCCGTCACCTCCGTTATCCGCCTCTCGAAGATGCCGAGGGTGTTCGGGTTCGTCAGCATGAGGCCGACGGTCTTCTCCGAGACGACGCTCTTCAGGGCCTCGACGTCGACGCACCCCTCCTCGTCCGAGACGATCTCCACCGTCCTGAAGCCGCCCATGACGGCGTTGGCGGGGTTGGTGCCGTGGGCCGAGTCGGGTATGATGACCTCGGTGCGCTTCCCCAGCTCCCCGCGATCGGCGTGGTAGGCCCTCATGAGGAGGATGCCCGTCTGCTCCCCGTGGGAGCCGGAGGCGGGCTGGAGGGTGCCGGCGTCCATCCCGGTGAGCTCGAGGATCCAGCGCTTGAGCCTGTACATCACCTCCAGGATGCCCTGGACGGTCTCCTCGTCCTGGTCGGGGTGTACCTCCGTTATCCGCGGATGCCGGGCCATGACCTCGTTGACGGGCGGGTTGTACTTCATGGTGCAGCTGCCGAGGGGGTAGATGTTGCCGGACGTGACGCCGTAGGTCATCTGGGAGAGGTGGATGTAGTGGCGGAGGACCTCGATCTCGGATACGCGCGGGAGCTCCGGCGGCTCCGGCCGAAGCATGCTCGAGGGTATGAGCTCCTCGACGTCGCCCACCGTGTCGGCGACCTCGGCCTCGACCGCGGGGAAGAGGAACCCGACCCGGTCCCCGCCGCCGAGCTCGAAGATGAGGGGCTCCTTCCACTTCGCCTGGTGGAACTCGCTCATGCCTATCCCTCCAGCACCTCCGCCATGGCGGAGACCAGCAGGTCTATGTCGGCCTTCGAGTGGGCCTCGGTGACGCAGTAGAGGGCCGTCTCCCCCAGCTGGGGGAACTCTCTCCCTATGTACTTCCCGCCGTGGATCCGCCTCTCCAGCAGGCCGCTGTGGATCTCCCCGTAGGGGCGCTCGCCGAATTTCACCGTGAACTCCTTGAAGTGGCATGCGCTGAAGATGGGGGTCCTCGCATCCGGCAGATTCGCGATCCGCCTAATGGCGTAGTGGGTCCGGGAGGCGATGAGCTCGCAGAGGTCCCTCAGCCCCTGGGGGCCGAGGAGGGAGAGGTAGACGGCGGCGGCGACGGCGCAGAGGGCCTCGTTGGTGCAGATGCTTGAGGTCGCCTTCTCCCGGCGTATGTGCTGCTCCCGGGTCATGAGGGCCATGACGAAGCCCTTGTCCTTCTTGTCCATGGTCACCGTCATGCCCATGATCCTGCCGGGGAGCTGCCGGGCCATCCTCCGGTCCTCCCTGCAGGCGAAGATGCCCAGCAGGGGGCCGCCGAAGTTCATGTGGTTGCCGAGGGGCTGCCCCTCGCCGATGACGATGTCGGCGCCGTAGTCCCCGGGGGCCCGGAGCAGGCCGAGGGAGATGGGGTCCACCCCCACGATGAAGAGGGCGCCGGCGTCGTGGGCGATCTCCCCTACATCCTCGGCGTGCTCCTCGATGAAGCCGAGGTAGGAGGGGTTCTCGATGTAGACGGCCGTCGTCTCCTCCCCCACCTTGTCCTTCAGGTCCTCGAGGTCGATGAGGCCCGTGCTATGGTCGTAGTCCGCCGTCTGGACCCTGATGTCGGCGGGGTCGGCGTAGGTCTTGAGGACGCTCAGCCTGTCCGGGTGGATGATGGACGGGACGATGACCTCCCCCCTGCCGTTGAGCCTGTTGGCCATGCGGACGGCCTCGCCGAGGGCGGTCCCCCAGTCGAAGACCGAGGCGTTGGCGATCTCGAGGCCGACGAGCTCGCAGATCATGCTCTGGTACTCGAACTGGGCCTGGATCATACCCTGGCTGGCCTCAGGCTGGTAGGGGGTGTAGGTGGTCAGGAGCTCGGCTCGCCCGACGATCTCGTCGACGACCGAGGGGACGTAGTGGGGCCAGACCCCTCCCCCCAGGAAGGGGGGGCAGGC
>Ga0209636_10007201_pt1 | contig 11356 bp, 9 predicted proteins | sample DeeMarSWOR152_54_FD_187464 | JGI IMG/M metagenome (GOLD analysis project Ga0209636, IMG submission 187464) | Marine sediment microbial communities from White Oak River estuary, North Carolina - WOR-1-52-54 (SPAdes) (version 2) | ecosystem: Environmental > Aquatic > Marine > Intertidal zone >... | reverse complement strand
CTTTATCTTTTTCTCGTAATTCTCACACTCAACTTCCAGGTCCTTTGCGTTGCCATTGAGAATATTAACGTTCTTTTTCTGAATATCTATGCGGCTGAAAAAATTCTCCCACATAAAAGAATGATAGCTTTCAGGATGCTCCTCAGGCAAATTGACATACTCATCCATATTAAATGTAATCACGTTCTTAAAAGAAACAGTGCCCTTTTTGTTTAACTCAATCAGCTCTTTATACATCCCAAGCGGTGATGAACCCGTAGGAAGACCTAAAACAAATGGCTTGGAAACCATAGGGACAAAGTCCCTGATTCTTCTGGCTGTATAGTTGGCTGTCCATTTAGATACTCTGTCGTAGTCCGGTTGAATAATTATCCTCATACTACCTTCCTTTCATCAAATCTAACCAAAAATTTAATAAACTCCTTCTGAGTATTATTTGGTATCAAGCTATCGGGTTTTTCCACCACTGTCTTCTATTACCTTTTTGATGAACGCAATGGCACTGCCTATCGTCTTAGCCGATAAGGCAGCTTGCTCATCTATTTCAATATCAAATTCCTCTTCAAAAAGAGCAATAAGTTCGATGCTCTGAATCGAGTCGGCTCCCAGGTCCCTGACAAATTCAGACTCCTGCTTTATGTCATTTTCATTAACCTTAAGTTGTTTAGCAACGATCTTCTTAACTCTCTGTTCGATATCCACGTTGTCTTTCCTCCTTATCGTATTTCTTTTGTTATGGCTTTTACTAAAAAATAGTTGAGATTTTTTCTCTGAACTTACTGACACGGTGTTCGACTGCTTCAATGTTATCGCGTATCTCTTTGACAAACCTGTTGGCATCGTACTCCCCACGAACTTGGCGGAAATCTTCATCGAGGTCTTCTGCCGAACCATCTTGTCCAAACCCTGTCCGACTATTTTTGTCGAAGTCCTTCTCCGCATCAGCAAGAACCTGCTTGAGAAACTTGGTTCTGAACCTCTGATAGGACTCCGCTGCACAGCCAAGCTCATCTTTCGTCAGCTTTTCCAAATCACGACCGAAATACTCTTTGTAGGTGTTTTTGACCCACAGCCATTCATCTTTCTCCAAAGAGCGGTGTATTTTCTGTATCTCAATGCTAAACGCCTCAGCATCTGCGACTTTCCCGTTTTCTATGGCGGTAGTTAAGTCCAGCAGACGCTCTTTGGGCATAAGCTGCCCGCCAATGTCGACCCAATCAGGGCTATAGACAGCACCCTCATCCGTAGCAAAGGACTCGTTAATCTTTTTAATCCCTTCATCGAGAGCTTTTTCAGCACGTGCCAATACGTTTTCGAGCAAATACATCTCTATACCCGTGCGGTAAAATTTCTGGCTTGTTCGCATTAAAACGCGTTTGATTTGTGCACCATTTACAGAGACCTCCTCCACCGACCTCTCAGTATTATCCTGGAGTTCTTTAAGTATCGAACAGCCCTTTATCATTTTACCGACCGTATAAGGGCTGAATATGTCGAACGAAATAATATCACTTTTTTTGCAGCCCTTGCGCCTGTCCCTGCTCGGCCATTTGGCCCCGTCACGCAATATCCCCGCCGTAGCAAGATAAAGACCGGGAATCATTAAGCACCTTCCATCGGGTCCTGCCTCTAAATGACTGAAGGGAAAATCGGACGTATCGAAAATCCGAGTGTGCTTGCCCAGAATGATAGAGAACGCCCCTACCCTGCAAGGCCACATCATATAGGAAAATGAACCTGCCTTTGTGCCGCGTTCGAGTTTCCCTTCATGAACAGGGCCGAGCTTATACATATGATTCGACTGGTTGGTGCCGCTGCCGGCATTGTAGAAGCTGAAAAGACAGGCGATTAACAAAGTCGATTTGTGATGTGTAACCGTATATGGACCTGCAAATATAGAGCACGCTTCACCGTTGAACGCTTCACAGTTGGAGAAAAAGAGAGAATTCTCAGCCGAGAATTGTTTGCCGATTCGACAGCCTTGGCTGATATATACCTTTTTAAGATGGGCCGCCCCGCTTACCGAAGCATTTTCTGCAATGATAAAGTCTTCTGCCGACACGTTTGAGCCGATGACTGCTGGGGCCTCGGCAGAGCTTAAAATCGTCCCGTTTACCAGCGAAGAGGCTGCTTCTATCAAAGCTTGCGCACCAATGTTAACGTCTATAATTTCCACCGTTGACAAAATTTGTGCTGCTGGCCCCACTCTCCCTCGGTCGCAGCGAACCTTTTCTGCTTCCTTTTGCGCAACCTCGAATAGTTTCGTAGTCAGATTTGGACGATAACGGTGCATCGACATCATATAGGCAAACTGCGCCGAGAGCTCATCAAATAGCACCACTTCCCTTCCGCCTGCCTCGTTGAGAACTGCTACTCTGACACCATTACCGAAAGAAGCACCGGGATTCGTTGCCATCGTTCCCACATTTTCTATACAAGCTTTGGAGCCGATGTCGTAATTTGCGATATGAACGCCTATGTTGGATATACGAACATCGTCGCCAATTGTGCAATTAGCGACCGTTGCGTTGTAGATGCCGCTTGGTTTTTCAAGTCCGCCGGCAAGCTTTATATTGCCCGTGAACCGCCCAATGTAAATGCGGCCAAGGAACTGAACGTTTCTTACACGCTCCGGTTCGAAACCGTCGGCTACCTTGACCAAACTCCAGTCTTGCGCCCAACAACCTTGGCTTTGAAGGATTTTTATTTGTTCCTGTGTAAGATTCTTGTAGCTATTTTGCTTGGACATAATCGACTCTTTCTACCCCATAAGCTCGTAAGTGTCATTGGCAATAGCAGCTTCTTCGTTTGTCGGGATTACCAGAACCTTGACCTTGCTGTTGGGCGCACTGATGTCTGATTCTTTTCCGAGAGCTGCCTTGTTTGCCGCCCTGTCAACCTCGATGCCCATTGACGTTAGGCCTGCACATATCTGCTCACGCACCAAAGCAGCATTTTCTCCTATTCCGCCTGTAAAAACGATAGCATCGACCGTTTCCAGAACCGCCGTGTATGCGCCAATGTATTTCTTGATACGGTAGCAGAAAATATCAATTGCCATCCGTGCACGGGAATTGCCTTTTTGGGCAAGTGCCTCGAGATTTCTCATATCATTTGAAATGCCTGAGATGCCCAGCAGTCCGCTTTGCTGGTTACAAATTACGTTCAGTGTCTCGATGTCGTAGCCTTTACCGGCAAGATAAAATAAAATGGCCGCGTCCAGGTCGCCGCAGCGAGTCCCCATTACCAGCCCTTCGAGTGGGGTAAGGCCCATAGATGTATCCACCGACCTGCCTTGTTTTACCGCTGTAATAGAGCAGCCGTTACCAAGATGGCAGGTAATAGCGTTGATGTCATATTTACCTTTGCCCATAAGAGCAGCGGCACGGCGGGCAACGTATCTGTGCGAAGTCCCGTGGAACCCGTACCGACGAATGCGGTGTTTTTCGTAAAGCTCATACGGCAGAGCGTATATGTAAGCAACCTCGGGTATCGTGGTATGAAACGCAGTGTCGAAACAGGCGATATGTTTGATGTTTGGAAGTTGCTTCCGGGAGGCCTTGATACCGGTGAGATTGGCCGGATTGTGAAGCGGCGCAAGGTCGCAATATCTTTCAATCGAAGCCATAACTTCCTCGTCGATAATAACTGAACCTGTAAATTCTTCTCCCCCGTGCACCACGCGGTGACCGACAGCGTCGATTTCAGATATGTCGCTGATTACTCCAGCTTCACTGCTTACGAGAGTATCGAGAATCAAGGCTAAGCCTTTCTCATGGTTTTCGATATTTGCTTCCACAAAGTAAGTCTTATCGCCATACCAATGGCACAGTTTCGAGGCCTCTTCCCCGATTCTCTCGACGATACCTTTGGCCATAACCTCCGACCCCGGCATCTGGTACAATTGATACTTAATCGAGGAACTGCCTGCATTGATAACGAGCACTTTTTTTTGCATGTTGTTTTTCATTATACAATTTTTTATTGTCCCCGAAAAAATTTGCTTTTTATAACAGTTGAACCAAAGTTAATGTCGCTGTCGAAACTATCTCATCTACCGTTGCACCTCGCGAAAGGTCGGAAATGGGTTTTGCAAAACCTTGAAGGAAAGGCCCAATGGCCTGTGCATTGGCCATATATTGCGTTAGTTTGTAGGCTATGTTACCAGCGTCGAGGTTGGGGAAAATGATAACATTGGCTTTTCCTGCAACGGCACTTTCATCCGTAACCTTCTTGGCGGCTACTCTTGGCACAATGGCCGAGTCAACCTGAAACTCCCCGTCAATTGCCAGCTCTGCCGCGCGAGAGCGAACTATTTTCAGCGCTTCTTTAACTTTATCTATACTTGGGCCTGAAGCACTTCCACGAGTTGAAAACGACAATAGAGCTACACGAGGCTCCTCCCCGAGTATTCGCCTGGCGCTTGCAGCCGAAGCTATGGCTATATCTGCCAGCTGTTCCGCTGTAGGGTCGATATTGACAGCGCAGTCAGCATATATAAAGGGCTTATCTTTTCCCCCAAGAAACTTGGGAATCACCATAAGAAAGTAGCTGGAAGGCGTTTTTATCCCAGAAGACAACCCAACGGTCAGAACACCTGCCTGAATAAGAACTTGCGTCTGAGTGCTGACACCACCGATGGCGGTGTCAGCGTCATCGCAAGCAACCATCATACCTGCGTAGAACAAAGGCCTTAAAAGCAAGCGCTTTGCAACGCCGGCGGAGATATCACCCCTTCGAGAAATGTATTTCTCAACATAAAAGTCGAGCTTATCGCCTTCTTCCGGATTTATGGTCTTGATGCCATCGAGACTGACTCCCGATTTTTCGATAGCTGCTTTTATCTGCTCAGCCTTTCCAAGTACAATTGGCTGGGCAATATCTTCATCTTTAAGTATGCGAGATGCTTGAATAATTCGCTCATCGTGTCCTTCGGGTAGAACTATCGAGAGCCTCTTACCCCTCACCTTCTGCTTAGAACGACCTATAATGTCCATCCTGCTTACTCTATTATTTTGCCGCAAATAAGATTTTGAAGTAATTTAGTTTCTCAGTTTTTCCAGCTTAAATATCGTATGTTAACAACAGATTCCAAGCTATGCAAGAGAAATTTGAATGCACACAATCAGTTGGAAAATAAACGGCACTTGGTTGACGCAGAAGATGAGTTTATCAGCTAATAATTTGTTGATAAGACCTATTTTTATAAACTGGATTGAATTATTTCTCTTATAAACTGCTCTCTGACTAAACGTCATTCGTCTTAGCGCTGATTTTCTCCATTCGTTTGATAAGCTCATCGCCGAGGTTGGTTTTCGTAATTATGTGTTTTTCAATTTCAGAAACAAAACTGTTTTCTTCAAATTCTCCCCTGACTGCAGAAAAGTCTAAATGTCCTATCTCTTCATCGCCGTCAACTCCGTATCCTATTTGAGCTTTGGTGGAAAATTCTTTTTTTGCGTCGGCATAAAGCATCTTGTCAAGTTCCACCACCGCTTCCTTCCATTTTGTTGTAAGTTCAATAATATCCTCCGCTGTTATTTCCTCCAGCGATTTGCCCAATTGCTGTTGTAATACGTTTGCTGCCCAGGACCACTCATATTGTTCATAATTGTTATGCATTGAGCAAAAAGCTTCTGCTACATCCTCCAGTGTGTTGATAGTCCCATCTTCAATGTCGCACAGCATCTTTTGAATAATTTGCTGTGGCACAAATAATCCTGCCAAATCCACCCACTTGCCCGCACCGGCGCCGGTCTCCGGCGACAGAGCCGCCCGAAGCTCACCAGCGTCTTTGAGCTGCTTATTTTCCAGCCGTTTAATAAGACAATTGCCTAAAAACTTATTTATGCCTGACTGATAGAGTTTAACCCCGTTGTCCAACGATGAGTTCTTAATCCTGACACTGTTGAAAGTATAGTATTCAGTGTTTTCGCCCGACGTCGCCTTAAGATTACCGAGTAATTGGCAGCCGTTGAGCATCTTCTGAATCGTATAAGGACTTAACAGCTTAAAGTTTATATGGTCCAGCTTCCTCGGGTCCTTGCGCCTGTCGCGTTTAGGCCATTTGCGGGCATCGCGAACCGTTCCGACACTGCGCAAATTCACCCCGGGAACAAGAATGCTCTCGTCTTCATGCTCAATCAAATATGAAAAAGGCAAATCCGAAGTATCTGAGTTTCTATAGTGTCTTCCCATTACGACGGTAAAGGCCCCGACTTTTGCAGGCCAGAGTATGTAAGAATCACTGGCGGTCTTCGAGCCACGCTCAACTACTCCCTGATGCGCCGGACCAAGTTTATACATATGGTTGCTTTGGTTCGTTCCGCTGCCTGCGTTTAAAAAGGAAAACAAACCCGCTATAAGAAGCGTCGATTTGTGATGCGTCACGGTATAAGGCCCGGCGAATATCGAACATGCCTCCCCGTGGAAGCCCCCGCAGTTGGCAAAAAATACCGAGTTCTCCGCTGAATACTGCTTCGATAATACCGTCCCCTGACCTACAAAGCATCTGCATATTATCGTCCCGTCCGTTATCTCTGAGCCGCTGCACGCTATAAAATCCTCTGCAAAAACCCCGGGACCAATATAAACCGGGTCCTCCGCACAACTGTTTATCGAGCCGTTTTCTAATCTGTTCGCACCCTCTACAACGCTTGAAGGTCCTATTTTGGTGTTTTTGATAATTCGGCAGTTTATTAGATTGGCGCCTTTTCCCACAAAACCTATTGACGATGTAACCGACGATGTGTAGTCGGCTATCATTCCTCGCAGCTTCTCAATCACTTTAGGCCGGTCACGATAAAAAGCTATCACGTATGCAAGGTGAGCTGACAAATTGTCATAAATCGGTATCTCCCTGCCGCCAGCCTCGTTAACTACCACCGCTTCTGTCCCGTTACCGAATGTGCTTTCTCCTTCAACTGCTAATAAATCAACATTTTCAATCACCACATCGTCCTCGATTCGGTAGTTAGCTATATAGTTGTTTACTTTATTGATATAAACATTGTCCCCGATTTTGCAGTTGTGGATAGTGGCGTAGCTGATACCAGCTGGTCTCTTTAAGCCACCGTAAAGCTCTATCGTTTTCTCAAGAACGCCTATTTCCACATCGCCGGATAAATGGGTAAATCTCATTTTTTCAGGGTTAAATTTCTCCGCAACCTTAATACGTCCCCAGCCCGTGCAGATGCAACCCTGGTTTTCTAATTGAGAAATCTCGCCTTCGGATAACACCCGAAATCTCGACGCCATTGTCTCATCCCTCACAATATCAGTAATAAACTATTCTTGCTAACTTCGCTTAAGCAACCAACAGGACTAACTTAATCGTCGTAAAGCAAAACCCATAACTCTCTAATGCAAATTCCCACCTGTGTTTCTGCTTCAAGATAAAAATATACACTATTTCTTATTGTCGGCTAAGTCAACATTATACTTTCCAGATTTAACGGAACGGTTAATTTTTTCGTCAGGAAGGTCGATAAGACCGTGCGAAACTGTTTTACCAGGTATGAACGACAGAAATCAAACCAGTCTAAAAAAAATCAAAGTAGTGAATAAATGACAGGCCGTGCAAGCTAACACGCAACCTTATCTTTGGCGGGTAACTATCGGTTAAATAAATTCTATGCCTCGTAGTGCTCCTCGATATGAATCTTGACGTTTTCCCTGTACCCCTGAGAATCATCAGTATAGCTCTTTCTAAATCCTCGCCGTGCCAAAAAGATTTTGACAGCGGTAAGCAAACAGCCGAAACCTATAACAAAAAATACCGCCGCTGCAAGCGTTGCGAATAGCATCGGCAGTAGGTAAATCATTACCCCAAAGCCAACCAATGACAGCCCCGTGATAAATATTCCCGTAGCAACTGCCTTCGATGCCTGTGAAATTACGTTTGTGTAAAAACGAAAGCTCATATTAATGCCTTAGTATATCCTGTCCTCTATTTATAACGAGCAACGATTCACGAGCCACGAATTAATACATTCCGCCTCCCGGTGGCATCGGCGGCAACTCCTTCTTTTCCGGTATCTCACTTACTATCGCATCGGTCGTCAATAGTAGTGATGCAATCGAGGCGCCATTCTGCAAAGCAGCCCTTTCAACCTTTGTCGGCACAATCACGCCGAACTCAATCATATTGCCGTATTCCTTGCGCAATGCGTCGTACCCGAAGTTCTTTTCCTTGCTTTCCATAACCTTCTGCGCGACAATCGAGCCGTCTAAGCCCGCGTTCTCCGCAATCTGCTTAATCGGTGCCACCACCGCCCGGCGAACAATATCAACGCCAATCTTTCCATCACCGGCAGCTTTGATTTTATCCAGCGCAGCCATAGTCCTGAGCATTGCTACGCCCCCGCCCGGCAAAATACCCTCTTCCACCGCCGCTCGACATGCGTGCAGCGCATCCTCTACGCGTGCCTTCTTCTCCTTCATCTCTGCCTCAGTTGCCGCACCAACATTGATTTGCGCCACGCCGCCGGCAAGTTTCGCCAGTCTCTCCTGAAGCTTCTCAATATCGTAATCGCTCGTCGATTTTTCAATCTCCGTTTTTATCTGTTCTATCCTCCCTTTTATCTCTGCTGAGCTGCCCGCACCTTCTATTATCGTCGTTGTGTCCTTGTCGATTGTAATCCGTTTCGCCCTGCCGAGCTGGCTCAGCTCTATATTCTCCAGTTGAAGACCGAGGTCCTCGAAAATAGCCTCGCCTCCCGTAAGCACCGCAATGTCGCTGAGCATCGCCTTGCGCCTGTCGCCGAACCCCGGCGCCTTCACCGCCGCTGCCTGCAGGACACCACGAAGTTTATTAACTACCAGCGTTGCCAGTGCTTCGCCTTCAACATCTTCGGCGATAACCAAAAGAGGCCTGCCCTGTTTGGCTACCTTCTCCAACAGCGGAACAAGAGATTTTACAGAGCTGATTTTCTTCTCGTGAACCAAAATATATGGCTTTTCCAGAACCACCGTCATATTCTCGAAGTTGTTAATAAAGTGCGGGCTCAGATAACCCTTGTCGAACTGCATGCCCTCGACCAGCTCCACCGTTGTCTCTAATGATTGGCCCTCTTCCACAGTGATGACCCCGTCTTTGCCGACCTTGTCCATCGCCTCTGCCATCTTCTTGCCGATTTCAATATCCTGGTTCGCTGAGCACGTCGCAACCTGTTCGATTTGCTTGCTCGACTCAATTGGTATGCTCATTTTTTGCAGTTCTTCCACTATCCGCTCTACCGCTATATCGATTCCACGTTTTACCTGCATTGCATTGGCTCCCGCCGTGATGTTCTTAAGGCCCTCTTCAAAGATGCTCTCAGCCAGAATCGTTGCTGTCGTTGTCCCGTCCCCTGCAACGCTCGATGTCTTTGAGGCCACCTCTTTTACCATTTGCGCCCCCATATTCTCATAGGAATCCTCCAGCTCAATCTCCTTGGCCACCGTAACACCGTCCTTCGTAACCGTAGGTGAACCATACGATTTTTCTAAAATCACATTTCTGCCGCACGGGCCCAGTGTTATCTTTACCGCATCTGAAAGTTTCTTTACGCCTTCCCGGATTGCTGCGCGGGCATTAGTGCCAAAGGCTATCTTTTTAGCTGCCATCTCTTTCTTTCTCCTTTAATTTCTTAATCCTGTTAATCTGTGTAATGTATGACTGATTATTTTCCTTCTTACTTCTCGATTATCGCCATAATATCCGACTCATTCATAATCAGATACTCTTTGCCGTCTATCTTTACTTCCGTTCCCGCATAGCTTGTAAAAAGCACCATATCTCCCTTTTTTACATGGACCTTTCTAAGTGTTCCGTCATCGAGCACTTTGCCCTCGCCGACGCTTACAATTTTCCCTCTTTGCGGTTTTTCCTTGGCGCTGTCAGGCAGGACTATCCCGCCCGCCGTCTTCGTTTCGGCTTCCAGTCGCTCTACAAGAACCTTGTCTGCCAATGGTCGAATCTTCATTTGACCTTGCTCCTTTCAAAAATCACTAAATACTTTCCACTAACCCACTATCAAGTTATTCTGCGAATATATCACTATTATACTTTTTTATAAACAGCCTGTTCAACTGTTCCCGTAGAATACGCATATCGACAGGCTTGTCAATAACGCTGAAAACATCAAGTCGAAGCGCCTTGCTCAGCATCGCTGCGCCGGCTGTGCTCGACAATAGTATACATGGCATCAGCGGATAATCCATTCGAATAATCTTTATTGTCGTCAGGCTGCCGATTTCGTAATCCACATCCACAATTGCTGTATGGATTCGCCTGCGCTCGATAATATTGACAAATTCACTTGCCTCTCTCGCCATCAGCAGATTAACGCCTCTCGGACGGAATATATCTCGAAGAGCCTCGGGCCACGCCCAGCCCGCCTCACTGGCCAAAACATTTATCTCATCTAACTTTGATGGTGTTATAACCATATCTCACTTCATTTATGCAAATATCGTGCCAAACCCCACCTCGCAGAATATACTTGCGCAACTGCCTGTAATAAATGAGCTTATATTAAAGGAATGCGCCCATCCCCCTCTGGCAAAATTGCAGTCAAACACAATTCACCTGCCACACTGACAGTCTTATCGGCCCTCTTAGGAAACCAGCTTCTCTGCCAATAATTCATTTATTGGGAATTTGAAATATCTTTTCTCTCCTGGATAGCTTCCAATTGTTCCCGCGCTTTGGACATATTCGGGTCGAACCGCAGCGCTGCCCGGAATTCTTCTACTGCCTCATCAAGAAGGCCTTTTTGTGCAAGCAAAATGCCCACGTTGCAGTGCATCTCAGCATCTTCGGGGTGAATATGCAAAACCTGCCGAAACTGCTCTATTGCCTTATCAATCTCATTTCGGTTAACAAAAATTATTCCCAGATTATAATAGGCCTGCGCAAAATCAGCATTTAACTCAATCGCCTTTTGGTAATGTATCGCAGCTTCATCATACCTTTTCAGCTCAGCCAGCGATAAGCCAAGTCCAAAATGTGCGTCAATATCGTTTGGTCTTAACCGCACCGCTTCACGATAATGCACAATGGCCTCATCAATTCGTCCCATCTGTCTTAATGCATTGGCAAGATTATAATAAGTTGCGCCGAAGCCCGGCTCCAGACTCAATGCCTTTTTGAAAAGCAAAACAGCCTCGTCAAATTCCTTCCGCTTGACAAGGGCATTGCCTAAATTGTTAAGAACCTCCACGGAATCAGGTCTGATTTCCAGAGACTTTTTATAATATTTGATGGCCTCGTCGATTTCCCCCTTCTTAAAAAGAGCCAGCGAAAAATTGTTAAGCACCTCAACATCATCAGGCTTTCGCTCAAGCGCCTTCGTATAGTAAATTATCGCCTCAT
>Ga0209636_10007200_pt1 | contig 11356 bp, 11 predicted proteins | sample DeeMarSWOR152_54_FD_187464 | JGI IMG/M metagenome (GOLD analysis project Ga0209636, IMG submission 187464) | Marine sediment microbial communities from White Oak River estuary, North Carolina - WOR-1-52-54 (SPAdes) (version 2) | ecosystem: Environmental > Aquatic > Marine > Intertidal zone >... | reverse complement strand
ATTAAATTTTTAGTAGCAAATGGCACTCGATAAGTTTTGTGGCTGTCTTGTTGAAACACCGAAACGATAATTTCGGTGCTATCCGGATTAACACTCAACAATCGTGGTCGGCATCGATCCAATAGTACTGCATAAAAAAGGTTTTTTTGAGCGGGCTGGTAGACAAGCTTAAAATTACCCGGGTCATCCGAATCTGGCTGGGCTAAAAATTTAATGACTATGCCATTTATTTTAATTGCGGTCCGGAGCTTTCCTTTCATTTCATCAACATGAAGATCAAAACGTGACGCTCGGGATTTTTTCTCGATCTGTTTCGTTTCAGCCCAACTGATAAATTGGGTAGAAAATTCTGCCGATTGAATTTGATAGGCATCATGAATTGTTTTCGTCGTGGCGTAATCGTAACTATCCATATAAAATTTCGTTCCATCATCTAAAAAGCCAAAATCTTGAAAAAACCAGGTTGCCGCCGGGTTTCGAAAATAGAGTTGAGCCGCTCGATTTTTTTGTTTCAATGAAACAAGATAAAGACCATAACTGCTCGAAAAAAGCAGGTAGTTTCGATCCCGGGATATGATGAATCGCTCGGGCTGAGGATTGAGACATATCAATCGATCCTCGTTCAAGTCTTTAACCAGAATATTTGTTTTTAGTAGATCAGGATTGGATTCGTCTAATAAAATACAGCGAAACGCCAGTTGATTGCCATTGTCAGACCAGGTGAGCTGGTCGTAATAAGTGAATTGGAGGAATTGTTCTTGTGAAAAGACTGTCGATACAATTAATAAGAGGAAATACCATAATTTAAAAGTACTACGGTTAAACATTCCACCCTCATTTTTTATTAATCACTCACGCGAGAAATATTTTTAACCTGAAATTTTATGAATATTCCAAGTTAATGAATAGGCTATGTTATCATTCAATTCATGTAAATATTAAATGTATGAAATTAATAAAAACTTGTGGAAATGTCAACTTATTTTTTTAAAGAAAGAAAAATTGATAAGCGCAGAATTGAGATGGTAATTATCTGTGTCGTAAGATGAAAGAGTTGATCATAAATTAAACGAAAAGTTTAAACCGCCACTCAAATTCTTCATATTCAGAAAATGCAGATCAAAATTAAAATGGGGATGCAGCCGAAAGCGAAAGCCGCTATTTATCTTCTGGCTATCGTATTCAAGCATATAATAGAGTGCTTCTTTCCAGCTTATTTCCAGACCGCCAAATAGACCGACGATAGTATGTCCAACAGGAAATTTACGATCCTTTTTGGGAACACCTAAATGACGATCAATGATGTCAGAACCATAACCAAGATGAAGTCGAAATTTTGTGCTCGACTGCTGGAGAATCGTTTTGCTACCTACGACAAAAGTGGTGTTAAGAAGGATAAAACTGTAAATGTCCCGTGTACCCACAGCTATAGCGGGCAAAAATTTTGTTTCTTTAAGTAATAAATATTGAAGACTAACTACTCCATCCTTATAAGTATCGGTTCCATCATAGCTCTTTTGTCCTGGAACGAATGTCACACCGGCGCTGAATTCCAGTCGAGGAAGATATCCCAGCACAATGTAAAACGGGAAGTTATCGCAGTGTCCCCTTTCCAGATAGGCGGAATGGCGATTGATGTAACCCATTCCAATGGTTACCTGCTGATCAGTGATGACTTCTGCTGTGGGAATATTGATCAAGCCGCTTGTTCCCGCTAACGAAATGCCAGCTATGGCAGGAAGTCGCAAGCCAGAACCAATGATCGTGCCCATCAGAAATAAAAGCATTTGCATTAAACGAATCGTCTGCCTCATCATTGCCCCCTCTTCGCTAAAAAGCTTTCAGAGCGATTGGGCTCTTCAAGTTTGACATATTTGGTGGCAATCTTTAATTGATTAATATTAGCACGAATAAAACTTATTGAAAACTGGTGAGCAATGTCCTCAAAATTGTCCCCAACATTCAAAATTAATCCATCAAAACAGGGCAGGTAGCGATAGTTCCATGGAATAAATCTTGGCGGTCGAATTCGCACTTTTCCAGGGTAAGGATGTCGGGAGACTGGAAAAGGTACTTTCAGGGTCATTCCTGTCAAAAATTCCAGTGATTGGTTCCAGATTCCCATAAATCCCAGTTCTAACTCATGAAACTGTCGCACGATGTCGATGCGCCAACCTCTATCGCCCAGTAAATATTGTCCCCACGTGAGTCTGGTCTTAAAATTGATTTGCTCGAAATGATACTGCGCCTGGAATAAATATGATAAATTATTCCCGAATGGTAAGTCTGCTTGTAACAATTCGTTTAAGGAATTTGTTTTCAAATAGTCTAATCGAGCAGACAAACTAAATCGATCATGCCAGAAAAATCGCTTGAATTGTGTGGAAATTCCAACGCAGCCATAGTTAAACAGACCAGCACTCAGGGTGAAAAAGGTACTGGAAGGAAATCGCATAAATTGGCTAAGCAAGAGTTGCCCAACTCGATGTTTGTCTTCTTTGCGTTGAAATTCATTATATAAAGGGATAATCCATTGACCATCAAACTGTAATCCTGGTGCCATAGTAAATGAGACGTCAGTTAAAAAATTAAACTGTAACTGGGCAGGATCATCGGGACGTGCAAATTGAGCTTTGACGCCAGGGCTTGTAATCAAGTCAATTTTCAATAAAGAGGATTGGGCATTTGGAGAGGCATAGCCAATAAGTGGTTTTTCAGATACAGGCTGATAGCAGATTTCCAGATGTTCAATGAAATCTGTGCCAGTTATTTCATTGTTAATAAATTGTTGAAAGATATCTCGATCCACTTTAATGTACTTCAATGGCACGTTCCGATATTTAGGCACAATTATAAATTGTTCCGCAAATGAGAAACACTCTGAAGCATAGGCGAAGACAATGCCGAGGGCGGTGACTTCGTTACGGTAGCGCCTGTTTTCGTAACGAATCCAGATCGTCTGGTGCCGAGCAAGCTGAACTTGAATATTTTCTAACCCTGCATGAATTAAATATTCCTGGAAAGAAGAAATGGCGTGATTGAGTTGTATGGTGCCTGGTTGTTCCGCAAAACTGTTCCCGAACATCAAAAAAGAAAAAAAAATCCCCCAAATGAAAATCGACAGCTTTCTCATCTTTTCCTCTCCTCCGAAGCCTAGTGATGAAACGGTTTGCCGAAAAAATCATTTAGAGACAAAAAAAGCATAACCTCATCTGGCTATGCTGCGAAATTATTTGACCCTAATGCTATCAGACAGATTTTCTGATAATCAAAATATTTTTATTATGGAATCCCAAACTTTTGAGAATTAAGAAGTGAAACAGCTTGATAAAAACAGGTATCGATTAAGGTTCGAATAAGGTAAATCTTTATCGACAGCCCTTTGATTTACAATATAATAAATTTTTTTGTAATGTCAAGAGGTAAATTTAAAAATTTTAATTTGATTTTATCTCTATTTCAATTTTGAAACAGAAATTGCTTGTTTTCAAATTCTTTGAATCTTCTAAAGTTTGATTATTCCTTTTGATTACTTTCAATCCCTAAAATTTTATACAAATCTTCTCTTTCAACAATTTCAACTTCGAGCAGACGTTTAGCCAATTCCTCAAGTTTCTTTTTCTTCTTTTTTAATAAGTCCTTAACATCTTCATAAGCCTTCTCTACAATCAAGCGTACTTCGTTGTCAATTTCTGCAGCAATTTGTTCACTGTATGGTTTTGACTCTGGAAATTGCAAGCCAAGATAGAGAGATCTTTGACTACTGCCATAAGAAAGTGGCCCCAATTTTTCACTCATCCCATATTCAACCACCATAGATCGTGCGATTTGAGTTGCCCGTTCCAGATCGTTTTGCGCTCCTGTAGAAATTTCTTTAAAAGTTAATTCTTCGGCAACCCGACCTCCAAGCAGAACCTTTAATCGACTTTCCAACTCAGATTTAGTCATCAAATAGCGGTCTTCAGTGGGTAATTGGAGGGTATAACCAAGAGCAGCCACACCTCTGGGGATTATAGATACACGATGTACAGCATCCGTATTTGGCAAACTGGCTCCAGCAATGGCGTGTCCTGCCTCGTGATAAGCAACGATCTCTTTTTCATGCTTGTTGAGCACACGGCTTTTTCGTTCTAATCCAGCAGTGACACGATCGATTGCCTCTTCGAGATCGGACATGTCAACTTTCTTTTTCCCTGACCTGGCAGCTAACAATGCTGCCTCATTAACTACATTCGCCAGATCAGCGCCAACGAATCCCGGTGTTCTCGCTGCAATAACTCGAAGATCGACATTGGTAGCGAGTTTGACATTTTTAGAATGAACTTTAAGGATGGCTTCCCTGCCATTAATATCGGGTCGATCTACTACAACCTGGCGGTCAAATCTCCCGGGTCGTAACAGTGCCAGATCAAGAATTTCTGGTCGGTTGGTCGCTGCCATGATGATGACACCGATGTTGGGATCAAATCCGTCCATCTCCGCTAATAATTGGTTCAAGGTCTGCTCCCGCTCATCATGACCGCCAGTGACGGGACTGATGCTTCTTGCTTTTCCCAATGCATCCAATTCATCGATAAAAATTATACAGGGAGAGCGTTGCGCAGCCTGTTGAAACAGATCACGAACCCGAGCAGCCCCGACTCCCACAAACATTTCCACAAAATCAGAACCAGACATGGAGAAGAAAGGAACACCTGCCTCGCCAGCCACTGCTCGTGCTAATAAGGTTTTCCCGGTGCCGGGGGGACCAACCAGTAGAACACCTTTTGGAATACGCCCACCAAGCGATTGAAATTTTGATGGATTCTTCAAAAATTCTACCACTTCTTTGACTTCTTCAACAGCTTCCTCAATTCCAGCTACATCCGTGAATGTAATCCCGGTCTTTCCCTCAACAAAAACTTTGGCTTTACTTTTTCCAATTGACATCATTCCGCCAGTTGGATTCATCCTTCGAAAAATAAAACCCCAGATCGCTACCAAAATGATTAACGGGAATATCCATACCAGTAAAAAGTTTAACAACCAACCACGCTCTGGCTTACCGGTGAATTCAATCCCCATACTTTCTAATTGACCCACTAATTCTGGGTCCTCAACGCGAATTGTCTCAAAATTTGTAACCGCCAACTTTTTTGATAGTTCCTTTCTTTCTTCACTGGAGGTTGCTGCTTGTATAGAATCAATCTTTGCCCAAAAGTATCTACAGCGATTCTTTAAAACTTCCGTGGTTGAACAAGTATCGATTGAGAATCCAAATGCCAGTCGAAGAGAGTCTAATACGACAGGATCAGTAATAAAAGTCCCGGTAATTTTTTCAGGTCCGATCAAACACTCTTTTATCTGCCCCTGGCGAACCATGTCCTTGAATTTGCTGTAAGGAAGTTTTTCTATTGTCTGCTTTAATAAAATTGATTCTAGGAGAAACATCACCAGGATGCCGAAAAAAATATACCAGATCGAGAAATGTATTCTTCTCTCTAATTTTTTTGGTTTTTTATTTGGCTTATTCATTTTAATTTACCTAAGACTTGTTTTCAAATAGTCAAATTAGTTTTTTCATCAGAATAGAACTATTATTAATGAGTCTGCTCTAAAAACCGATTCCATCGCTAAATCATTGTAATTTTATCAAATAAAAACAATAACTTATAAAAGCGATGGAATCGGTAACCAACCTTTTTAGAGTGGACTCATTAACACATTATTCTAAAATTCCAATATTCCATTGTTCCTTTCGTGCAAACGGAATTATAATTTATACAAAGTTGTTTCTTCCTTGTTGGTCTGAGCCAGAGCTTTGCGATTGTCTTATGTCTATTTCAAACAAAATATTTTTAAGGGACCTTCGTTTGTCGGGATGCCACGTTTTAGCCGAAACGTGTTCAAAAAACTTCTTATCTAATTGGATGAGTTCTACGTTAAAAGGGTTCATGTCCAGGATGCACTTTTCCTCAAATTCGTAATTCTCTGGGAGTTGTGTAAAATTCAGCCGACAGTAATCAACAAATTCTCGTTCTGCCTCTCGATAGAAGATCGGTAGACCATGAGTTCGACAGACAATTGGGCGAACTGGATAAATTACACAGCGGTTTCTCAATAGCATGGGGCATGTCTCATCATCATCTTTATGAAGTTTTCTAAGGCGCTTTATTTTACGGGCTGATAAAGATGACAACTGTTTTTCAACTACGTAAGCTTCTATTGAACAGACCGTACGTTCAACTTCACAACATTGACTACATCCGGGTCTACAAACCAGATGTTCTCGATAAATTTTCTCCAATTCCTGGCAAACCTTATCAACTTTGAAAATGAGGTTTTGATATTCGAATATAAGTTCGTTGAGCATGATTTAAGATCAGCTATTTGATACATTCATGTAATAATATGCTAACCTGTTGTGAACTTATAGTAATAATTTTTTCGGTAAAAGTCAAGAGGGATTTTGGAAGGATTTGTTCACTATAATGATAATTATCAATGCCTATAATTAGTAGAATTGGATTGGAATAATATTCCTAGAAGAGATGATTTTTGAAGCTTGGATGAATTAATCAAAGCAGGTTAAGATACTATCTTACCCTGCTGCCCACTAGGTGATTACGATAAACAAATCAAGCAATACGCCAATTAAATAATGCAAAAGAAAAACCCATAAAATAGAATTGGTTCGAACGGCTATTATCCCAAATAAAATACCTGCGACGATAGAGGCAAAAATTTCACCAGTTGGCAAGCCGATGTGCCATAAGCATGAAGGAATGGTTTGAATACAAATTGCAATCCAATCACCAACAAATGTTCTCAAACCAAACAGCAAAAATCCACGGAAGAAAAATTCCCACGCAGTATAAAAAAATAACCCTCTTAAAATTTCAAATCGAAGAAAAGAAAAAATTGATTCACCCGCTCCTTTATCAAATGGGTATATATTTCTGAAATCTACTGTTTGAGATGAAGGGTATAGCATTAGTCCAGCAATTACGATAATCAGAAAAATTGTAAGTGGAAATCCTTTACGCCAATCGCCTACTGTTAAGCCATAATTTCTCAAAGGTTCTTTAAAAATAAAAAGGAGAACTGCTACTGGCAGAAGTCCCATTAAAATGAACATCGAAATAAACATATAATTTGAGGCGCCAAATCCGCTAATTGAAGGAAATGTCTTTCGTGCGAAATCAATTGAACCGAAATAGATATGAATCGTGGGCAAGATAGTGGCCAGCAGCAAAATAATTGTCGGTTTCAGTTGTTCTCCCGTGTACAATCCGTTTGGATTCAAGGTTGTTATACACTGTTTTATCATAGAACCTCACATATATCGAAATGAGCCAAATAGCTTCACCACTCCATTGTCATTGTCGTGCTAAATTCCATATTCAATGAATTCTTTAATTTTAACTTCTTTATAAACTTCGGAAATAATTTTTGTTATCAGATATAGCCGAATTAGCCACTGGTGATGAATGATTAGCTACCATAAAGCAGTGACTAAAGCCAGCTTTTCTTGAAAATTACTTTTCGATTACTCCAGATATTTTCATTTGCAGAGATAATATAATCACGTGTATAGTCTTCGATTTTCAAAAGTTCAATGCCGAATTGTGATAAATTAGGAATTAAAAGATCGTTTGCCTGAAAATGCCACCATTCAGAACTAAGATATTTCCGGTTCTGCTGACGCAGGAACGCCTGTCTGGGTTTGATGGGGTAAAAGCCATGTTCAATACAAAGCTCGGTAAAATTAATAAACTTATCTTGCACTATTGTTTTCAGGTCAACACCGCTATTCCAATTCTTCCAATACACCGCTTCAAATTCCATATCTTGCCCCCCATGAGCACGGCACCAAACAATCCAGTAGTTGGCTTCATCTCCACGAGTTATCACATAAGGATCTACCTCAGGTTTAAAAAATCCAGATGTAGTGGATAAGTCAAAAGCGAGACCAGGATAATGCATAGATTTTGCAGAACGACTTGCGTTTGCTTGTGCTGATAAGGGTCGTTTTCCACCAGCCGTGGTGATTACACCACTCAAATCTTTAACTGTACGCCTTAGCTTACGATAACGCTCAGCCGCATCAGAACGAAGCGTTAAGTTGTCAAATCCATCATAATCAGGAACAAGGTCTGCCTCACATCTCTCAAATAGCATTTTTGGAGCCTGGAGTGCCCAGGGATACTGTAAAGCCCAGAGTGTTTCTTCATCTGGATCACCATCCATTAGAATATCTGCCCGATCCTGAAATTCCATAACGATTTCATCGAAGTTGTTCTCAGTAAGTTCTTCAGGTTCATTAATGACTCTGTGAAAAACGAGCAATTCTCCTAACTTGCTCATATATTGTTTTTGTTTACTCATAATGGTTCATCCCTCCTTATCAATAAAATGAAAATAACTCTATCGTGGCACTTGACACCTCCGTTCTAATGATGGTCAATTTCTCAAATCCAATTTATAAATACAATTTGGATTCGATTCTTTCTTTTGCTAATATGTCAATATAATTCAAAAAAGTCAAGCTGAAATTAAAACAATTTAACATGCATGTAATTTTTTCCATCATTGCTCTTTGCTCAATACCTCAAATAAATTTTTCATTGAAATTTATTTGAGAACTTTATAAGTTTCTGTGAGTATCAATATTATTAAATGATTACGAACTGGAGGAACCTATGCAACCAGACCCAACTAACCTGCTAAGAAGAATTGGTATTGAAACACCGCTTATCGGTTTTTATGACGCCCCTCATTCGAATCCTTTTGAACCAATTGTTAAACCACAGCCTAAGCAACGAATCTGCATGTTTGCTTTTTACAAAAGTTGGTTAAACAAAAAAACACTCCATCTGATAAAAGATGATTTCGGTTGTGGAGGAGCGGGACATTGGATTTTCAATTGTGAATCCAGATCACATGAGGATTTTGTGAAATTTCTGGTTGACGATGAGGGCTTAAAAGCATCGCATAGTTTGATGAATCAATGGCTGGATTATCACAAACCATATCGACAAGAATTTGACAATATTTTGATCGGTCCACTTCGAGAAGATCAATACAAATATCTTAAAACCATCACGTTCTATGTCAATCCAGATCAGTTAAGTATGCTTATGTTAGGTGCCCAATATCATAATGCGCCAGGTGATCCGTTGCCAGTTCTTGCCTCTTTCGGTTCCGGTTGCATGGAGTTAGTTCCACTATTTGAAGACTTAAACATTCCCCAGGCTATGATCGGTGCAACTGATATTGCAATGCGTCAATATTTACCGCCCGATATCCTCGCTTTTACAGTTACCAAACCATTGTTTGAACAGCTCTGTGCTTTAGATGAAAGAAGCTTTCTCTACAAACCGTTCTGGCAGAGATTGAAAAGGTGGAGAGAAACGTGAAACATCCAATATATAAAATTATATACTGTGAAATTGTCGCGCTTTATACGTTACGAATAAAATTTAATGACCATAAAATCCGGGGCACAAATTTTTATCCTTTTTGAAAGGAGAATTATATCGTCCTTTAAAAAAACTCTCACTGTTTAATCAAGTTAAAATCGACCATGAAGCTCATAATTTAGTTTGGACTAAAGGCGCATATTTTGATCCTGCTACGTTGCATGATTGGGATGAAAATTTTGAAGATATGAAAAGATTGGCGAATAGATTCATGAAAATTTGGTTCAATTTATTGGGGAAACAGTTGATTTGCGGGATGTCACTGAAATCTTCGATCACTTGCACCTTATTTTTTAATTCGTGATGAAACAGGATTAAAATTTAACTTCAGTATATTAAAAATTTTTGCGGCTTTGCGTCTTGGCGTGATAATATTAAATATTGCTATTCAACCTTCCGTTTCCAATGATTGGTCATCCAGCAGGAAAATTCTTTGCCAGCAAATCCCAGCTCAAATGTTTCAACAAATTCGTTCTCAATTTCATAAATGAGCCTTGTCTTTACTCCTGGCGGTGCATTTTCGCTGCTTTCGGCAATGAATATCAGCGTTTTATTATCCCATGAAAGGCTATCCAGTACAAACTGGTTGATGAATCCTTCAATATTGAATTGATGAGCAACAATTAATTTTCGATTTTTATCATAGCTATAGAACGTACGATCCTCATGAAAGTCCCCTTTGGGATTTTTCTCCTGTGGTTCAAATTTCATCGTGTTCTGGTAGTAAAAATACATATCATTCATGATAAATTTATAAACTCGTTCACCGTTACCCTTTCCCGATTTACCCGTGCTATGACCTTCCCATTCGCCAACAAAATATTGCAACGGCTGCCAGACGTTCTGATCGGTTTTTTCTTGTGAAAAAAGGAGAGGGGGAATAAGTATAAAAAGAAAGCTTGAACGTAACATTGTATGTAGTCCTTTCATTAAGTTAAAAGTTTTTGCTGTTAATTTTACATGATTTGCCTGAAACCAATGTTCAAGGGATAAAACCCATATTTTTGATAAAATCCGATAACGCTATCATTTCCATAAACAATGTACAGTTTCCTGACTTCAACATGATTATTATCAAACCACTCTATCGCATTTTTCATTAAAGCCTCGCCAATACGGTTGCCCCGATATGCTTCTTCAACATAAATTGATTCAATTTCACCGATATTATCGGCATCAATGGTTGAAATACAATAGCCAATTATATTTCCATTTTCAAGGCATTTTACAATTTCGACTTTTAACATGCCATTGATCACCTTTTTCAATAGACCTTTTTTTCTTTGAGCAAAGGCATATTCATCAATATCCTGGGAAAAATATTTTGAAACAGAGGTGTGATAGACCTGCAATTTTTCCCAGAATGGCTTTACGCTTTCTAAAAGTTCTGCTCCACCCTCAATTAATTCAATTTGATCTAAATTAATCATCCTCATAATTGTTTTTGTTTAATTCTTAAGGAGCAATTCCTGTGATTAACCAAAGAGATATATCAACCTCGAATTTAATGGTCTTTTTTAATAATTCGGTTTTCCGTAAGTCTGCTTTAATGCGATTTACACCATTGATATAAGCTTCATCTGATAAAAGGATAAGCTGCGAAGTATTATGTTTTTTAAGAAAAGGAGATTTAAGGACTCCATCGCCATATAGAGGCTTGATAATGCGCTCTGCCAGACCACATTTAATTCGCTCAAATCCTGCTTCATTCATCCATTTTTTTATCGGATAGTATTTTACTCTAACTTTTTTAAAAATTCTAGTGTATAAATTTTTGTTATCGGATAGTATTTTACTCTAACTTTTTTAAAAATTCTAGTGTATAAATTTTTGTTAAATAATTATTAAGAATGGGACAAAAAAAAGTTGCAAAATTAGAATGAATTGATTATTTT
>Ga0209636_10007199_pt1 | contig 11357 bp, 6 predicted proteins | sample DeeMarSWOR152_54_FD_187464 | JGI IMG/M metagenome (GOLD analysis project Ga0209636, IMG submission 187464) | Marine sediment microbial communities from White Oak River estuary, North Carolina - WOR-1-52-54 (SPAdes) (version 2) | ecosystem: Environmental > Aquatic > Marine > Intertidal zone >... | reverse complement strand
AAAAAAGGAGAAATTATAATTTCCAATGCAATTGTGATCATTTTGTCATCGTTGAATGTCGAGCTGTCTCTACTTCACATTGCTTATAAGAACAAGAAAAACTAGAACATATTGCAAAAGAAGATTTCAACGCTGAGACAAACCTTTCCAAAACCTCTCACAAAGCAAACTAAATCCTAGAAAACATCATGGTTTGAGAATGCACTCGCGCAACCTAGATCAGCAAGGATAATACAAGTTGACTTGTAGGTGTTGAAAATTGGAAAAACATGTTTATAGCGACGCATCGCGTGCACGAGGACACGAATCTGACGCTCAATCTATTATCAACATAAGTGCTACAGACTCTCTTATGAAGTTCAGTTTTGAGTAGGAGGTCAAACCATGATAAAACATAGAATCAAGACCCATAAACTAACGATTCTCGTTGTGATGCTACTTTTGGCCTTGTCAATAGTATACGTTGAATTTCGTCTCGGTTTCATAGGTAGATTGTCGAATTTGGAGCAACTTGATTTGGAAGGTAGATTGTCGAATTTGGAGCAACATGATTTCGAAGGCATGCTGTCAGAGATGGAACAACTTGAAAGACTATTAAGAATTGACATTGCTTCAACTTTCTACACACTTCAGAAACCAGCATCGTACATTATTAGTCAATTGAAAAGTGGTGCAAAAACTTACAATTGCATGCAAAACGGAACCACGGGGAAGCTTGTATGGTATAGTACAGACGCAGATGAAATTTTTAATGCCTGCAATTCCAACTTGACCAGTATTGGTGGAAAGATTGTTGTTAGATTTGGAGCATATCAAGTTGATGCACTTATCACAATCAGAGAAAACGTTACTATGGAATTTGAAGCGGGGTCATTAGTTGAACCGACTTCCGATGTTGACATGTTTCTAGTGGAGCCGAATTCTCAACTGATAGGACTTAGCGTTGACACGACGGGAATAACATTCAACAAAGCTGTGATAAAGTTTGAAGGAAATAAATATAACGAGTATACAGCGGAAAGAACTATTGTTCGAGATGTTCAGGGGTTCGGAGGCTCAACAGGCACATTCATTCTATTAAATGCCAGCAATTTCGATGGAACAAAAAGCAGTATTGCCTTTGTGATGGTTGATGGAGTCACAACTAGAGGTTTCGAATATGTTATCCGCCTAAAATGTTCACCTACTCCCGAACATACAACTTTCGTTAACAGCAATTTTTTCAAAAATATCAGAGGTTACAATGCAAAATACTTTGTTTATCATGATGATGAACCTTCATCAAGTGACAGCATTGATTCTAATCATTTCCTTAGTGTCTCTTTTCAGGCTGGTAGTTCGACTGAGAAAGGATTTTACGTTGTTGGAAGGGGAAACCATGTGAACGCGGACTTGTGGGAGTGGGGAGACGCCCAAGAAGGCGCAACAGCCATTGAATGTTCGAACACGAGTTCATATAATACGTTTGAATGTTTTACTAACAAAAGATATGTTAAAGACAGAGGACACTGTAATACAATAATCTATCGTGGCTCACTCTACGCAAATGATTACGTGGAATGGAAAGACGATTTTCTTGGCGATTCATTAAGCAATCTATGGAATGTAAGTGGTGGGAGCGCAGCTATCTATTACAACCCAGGCTATGGATACAATGGAGAGGCAAGATTAACAACAGGCGCGAGCGCAGGTGATACAACCGAAATAAATTGGGGCAACAACTGTCACATCAATCCGGATAAATGTCCAGAGATGTTTGTCCATGGGAGAACGAAAAGAACTTCCAACTATACGTGGGAATTTGGGTTTAAATATCAAGATGACAACAATAGAATTTACATCAAATTGAGCACCAATCTACTGCTTGGTGGTCAAGTGGGATGTGTGGATGGAGGTTCAACGACATCTAAGAACTTCATTTGGTCACACACCATGGGGAGGATAGGTTTTATTATCAAGGTATACGATGGCGGAGTCTCGTTCTTCTGGATAAGTCCCGGAGGAGAACAAACAATAATAGGCAGCATACACACGGATATCCCCACTGCGGACCTTCAACCCTACCTTCGCTGTCAAACGCACATAGACTCAACTCTTTATGTTGACGTTGATATTGTTCATCTTAAGTGGGTAAGATATTGAGAGAAGGATCAGAAATGTGACTAAAGTACTGGAAGCGTCGTCAACAAATCATCCTTCTATTTCTTGACCAGAATATGCGCATACTCTTGCACGCAGATTGGGAGCGGTTGCGCGCAAATCAACCTCTTCTAGCGAGTGAAACGATGTCATATGGTTGGTTTCAGATTCACTATTTTTGCTATTTTCTTAACGCTTAAAGACTTTATTGTGCGCGCGCATCTGCCACCAAAAAAATGGTAGCTGGCACTTTGGAAAGTCCTAGAGGGATTTTTTCTTGGCAAAATCAAAACTCCTTTCTCGCGCGCGCATTGATGTGCCCGTGAAAAGCTGAGGCACTTGTACACATGTCCGTCACGGGGGAAACAAGCACATGGTCCTCGGCCAAAAAAGGGTAGGATGCGCGAGCGCTGAAAATTTAGCAATCAATAGCTGAGAGGATCGTCAAGACAAAGCAAACTTCTCAAGCTCATACTCAAAGGATACGTGCGCATTAATCAAAAAGATGAGTGAAGTTGCATTGAACAGGTTTCACATATTGAGACTTGCGTTAGTCATCGAAGTAATAGCTATCATCGTTAGCGCAGCAGCTATTTCAAGAGACTTCCAAGATGGTTGGGTTCTTGAAGGATTGGAAATCCCTTTTGCTATATTTGTAACGACTTACATCATTTATGTTTTTGTTGAAACTGAGGTTAGATGGATAATTACATTTGCAGTAATCTTCAGAGTTGTAATTGGCCTGCTTCCGAACTTGAAATACTTGTGGTTTCAAGGGATATGGCCTGATCAGCACTCAGCTTATAGATTGGCTCAAGACATATACGATCAAAATCACATTCCTACCGGGATGTATTATTCTGACACTCCACACATGCATCTATTTTTTGCCATTTTTTCCAAGGAAACAGGTATCCCACTCCTTTCATCCTTCAAATATTGTCCCATACTAATGTGGTCCATATATCCTTTAGTAATGTTTGTGATACTAAAAAGCTGTGGAGAGACAAAAAAAACCTCACTTCTAAAATACGCATTGATTGTTTCATCAATTCCGGTAGATGATGCAACATCTTACATTGTCAGTGGATCATTGATAGGTGTGTTAATGTCACTCTTACTTTTGTCGGAGTTTATGAGATTGTTGCAAACAAAAGATCGGCGTGATTGGATAATCCTTCTAATCTATGCTTTTGCACTGGTGAGCGCACATTCTTATTCAGCGACGATGTTGATGATTGCACTATTCATAGTATTTGCGGCAATGCCATTGGCACGCAGGTTCCTTCCCAAGAATCTTGCGCAATTGCAATTAAAACCTCTATTTGCGACTCTCATGGTGCTTGGGTTAATGAATCTAGTTTGGCTTTCGCACAAAGCAGGTTATATGTTAAATCTAATGATAAAATTCATGCGTGGTTATGTAAGCAGAGTATTGGGCACCAAAGTGCTCTTGGGCCAGCCGGTACCACCGCGCTTTTTTGAGTTGATGAGAACTAACTTCATAGAAGGTTCAAAAGTGATTCTCGTATGGTATGGCGCGACACTTCTTGTTATCTTTTTGGCATCTATTGGACTTCTGCTTGTGGCCAAAAAAATTCGAGAACAATCGAGATCGTTCGTATTCTTAGTTGCTTATGTAGTTTCACTATCGTTGCTTTTGATCTTGGGATTAACACTAAGAATCGCCTCAGGATGGTCTGAAAGAATAATGCGCCATTTGATAGTTATATTTCCGATATTTTGTGGCATATCACTGGTTTATGTTGACAAGAAGCTACGTAAATTGGCTGTATTTATTATTGCGATACTGATGGTACTAGCTACTCTACAATTCTACGGATGTCAGCCACTTGTTCCGTCAGCAAGCGTGATTAACAAGGAATTGCCAGTTGACGTGCCAATTGGCTACAGAGTGGTGGTGAATTCTATATACCAAAGAGATATGATACAGTTTGCCGAAAGATTTATTCCACAAAATAGGAGTTTGCGCATTGCATGTGATCGAGTAACGCAATATCAAATAATGGGACTGACAAGTTGGAATTTTTCGACTTCTCATCTAGCACTATATTATCCGCTTGACAAAAGCGTTCTTGAAAGAGAATACTATTATTTTCTAATACACCTACCAGGAATGAGCGGACGATTTTACGAAAGAGCCGAAATACGCACACCTGGTTTGATACTACAGGTTATATACAATTCTAGTATCCTATGTAGTAACGGCGAATCATACCTACTTATAGAGCGATGATTTCACAACTTGTTTTTTCTCCGTCAAATGAATCCCAAGATTTACTTTGTAAGAAGCTGGAAGGAATTCAAGAATTGAGAACTTATACACATCATAAGCATTCTTGGGTTGATACGCAAATTGAGGCACGGCTGCAATCAATAAAAAACATCATTTTAAAAAACATTCCGGGTGTCAGGTCAATTATCCTCGCTGGTGGTTTTGGGAAAGGTGAAGGTAGTGTCGAGATAACGCAGGATAGAACAGTCGTGTGTCTTAGGGACTTTGACATAGTTGTTATTGTTGACCAAATACCTAAGGAAAAAACGCAACAGAAGCTTCGTGACGAAATTTACAAGTCCCTAGGTTTATCAAACCCCAAAAACAAGCTTTTTCGATTCACAAATTTCGTGGTGGATATCTACTTCCGACGGAAGGAAGATCTTATTTACCCAGATATTTGGTTTTACGACTTGAAAGCTGCAAGTCAACTTCTCTATGGAGAAGATGTCAGGAACGCGGTCCCTTGGAGCAAGAAGGACATATCACTATCAAGTGGACTTCGAATACTTTTTGAAAAAGTATGTGGCTTACTTGGAGTTTTTTCTTATTCCTACCTTAGAGCGAAGAACCTGCCAGAACAACAAAAGAAATTGTTAATTTTTGAATGCTACAAAACCTTTATTGAAATTTGCACAGCACTTTCCATTCTTGCTGGCAAATATGAACCGAGATACTATACTCGAGCGAGAAATTTCAAAAATTTTTACTTTGATGAATTTCCAGAGTCTGCTGAAATCATACCCGACCTTCCAAAGAAGGTGAAAGTATACACCAATTTTAAACTAAGGCCAGACTTCACTAAAATCCACGAAAATCCCATTCAGTTATGGTTCTCCGCAAGAGATAGTCTAGGTGTAGCACTCCGTCTTTATCTTAGGAGGTATCTTCACATAATCCTATCAGAGTGGAAGGATCTACCCCAACAAATGAAAATAGTAGCACGGCATTATTATAATCCATTCCTACGTCCGTTCATATATGCAAAACTGCGTTTTTCAAACAGAGTGATTCTTCACATTGCGAGTTTCTTATATCAAACTCTGATGAATCTGGAATACTTGTATGTAATTATTAACAATATGAGTAGACTCTATTTGCGCCCTTTACGTAAGTGTCACATATCACCATCTCTAAAGTTCTTTTCAGCTGGAATCATGATACTTTTCTCGCTTGATAGAGACGGAACCGTAGACAAAAAACTCCTCGAGGAAGCCTCAGAAGAGTTGGGTCATTGTATTCCAGTAAGCATTTCCGCGCTTGATATATGTGAATGGGAAAACTTAAGAGAACATTTTCTGAAAGCGTATGGCCTTTGTAGAGGTTATCATTTTGTCAAATAGTGCACGCGCTCGTGTCACAAGAACTACACTTATGATATTGATTGATGCCTTTTCGAAAGCTTATTTTTCAAAGAAATACACACCTTTCCTTCATGATCTGTCCCTGAACGGTGGCCTTACCACTATTAAGCCTCTTTGTGCATTTAGAGGAATAGAAACAACTATTTTTACGGGAGTGTGGCCCAGTGTCCATAACGTTTGGACAGAATTCTGCTTCAGGGACAACCAAATTTGTGACAAAAAAGACAGGTTACTTCAAAGAATAATAAGAACTTTTGATTTGTTACCAAATGATGAAGCCAAAGTTAAGTTGAGATATGCCGTCGAAAGATACTTGTTTCAAAAAAGCCTTGTGACTCCAAATCTTATTCCAGGCTCAGCAATGGCATATTTCCAACGATCACAGCCGAAAAAAATTACCGAGCCTAAAGCTGTTGGTAATATAGGAACAGTATTTGATGTTTTCCGAAAAGAGAAAGTACCATTCGTTTTCATTGAACCATGGATATGGGGTGACCGGAGGGTCTTGTCTAAAGCGAAAAAATTGATTGAACACAACAATAGGTTTCGTTTTTGGTACTTGAAGTTTAATCATCTTGATCATCTAGGCCACAAATTTGGGCCTACACCTTTTGCTTTCAGGGAGAAATTGAAGAAAATAGATATGTACACGGAAGAGATTATTACTCTCTTACAAGAGAAAACCCCAAGTCTAAGTGTGTTAGTTTTAGCAGACCATGGAATGAGTGAAGTACACAAAACTTTGAACATGTTGGAAGACCTTGGCCAACTAAAATCACAAATGTTTAGAGATTATGTTGTTTTCGTCGATTCAACGATGATCCGTTTTTGGTTCTTAACGAAGAAAGCTAAGCAAGAAATCTGCGAACATCTGCAACAGACCAAGTGCGGTCATATTCTCACCAGCTCAGAGAAAAAGCTTTTGAAAACGCCACTAGATCTGAAATATGGTGAAATAATATATGTGGTGGATGAAGGTTACGTCTTGCACCCATGTTTCTTCCACTCCAAATCATTGGTTAAGGGTATGCATGGGTATGCTTATTCAAAAACTCCTGAAGCTCTCCCAATCATGATTATGAACAGCGAAATTGCAGAGAACTTTCAAATCAGTAAACAAGTTACCTACGCCGACATAGCGCATTTGATTCTACAATCTTTGCTACCAAACTCTTCACTCTGATTTCTGCCTAGCAAAGTGGTAATGGAATTTTACATCCAGCTTACATATAATCTAAAGTACAATCCAACGCCCCGCTTTCTAGCGAGATAGAAAATCAAATTCATTTGTCGTCAACAAATGCGCGTGCGTTTGGTGTTTGTGGTTATGGACTTGTTTGATTGCACAGTAATTGGCGACGTTTTCACTGATATAATCGTACAGGTTAATGGTAGCTATGACCAATTCTTCCGTGGAGGTACATCATACTGTAGTTTTGCCAAAGCTGTACTAGGCGGCTCAGGAAATGTAGCAGTTGGCTTATCAACAATCGGAGGGGCAACTGCCTTTGTAGGAAAAGCTGGACACGACTTCTTCGGGAAGTTATACTTGCAGAATCTCGGTGAGGAAGGAGTCATTAGTAAAATGTTTCTTGATGAACATTTTCCCACAGGCTTAATAATTGTTCTCGTAGAGGACGGAAAACAACGGTCTTTTCTTATCTTCAGAGGAGCCAATGACAAACTGTCCTCAGATGAAATTGAGAAAGCAGCGAGTCTGATTAGAAGATCCAGCTACATTTACTTTTCTGGATACTCTGTTGTGAACGATCCGCAGCGGAGCGCCATTTTCAGAGCTGTGGACCTAGCCAAAAAGTTCAAGAGGAAAATCGTATTTGACCCAGGAGCTTTCAATCTTATCAAATCACAAAAGAAACTCTTTACCAAGCTATCGAGTCTGTGTGATGTTTTTTCACCGAACTTAGATGAAGCCTGTGCTATAACAAATGTTAATAATATCGAAGACGCAACTGACAAGTTGAGAGAAAAAATTCCCTTGACAGCCTTAAAATGCGATAAGAACGGATGTATTTTAATTAGCAAAGAAAAAGTTGTAAGAATGCCAGGTTTTAATGTTAGATGTATAGATCCAACTGGTGCAGGCGACGCTTTCACTGCAGGGCTCATCTACGGGTTGTCCCGTGGATTACCGCTTGAATCTATCGGTTATCTGGCTAATTGGTTTGCCGCGGAGGTGGTCACCAGTGTTGGTCCCAGAAGTTTTCCAACGAAGTCGAGAATCAGCCACTTTCTTAGAAGATTACGGATGCGGCTGCCAACAACAAACTGTTTTGGAGATTTCGTGAGTGAGTGATAGAAGTGAGTGAAACTAGAGTTATGGTTGTCCTTCTTGACGGGGCACCGTTCGGGGTTTTTTCTTCGTTAGCACGAAAAGGCGTATTACCTAACATGCGAAAGTTGATGAAGATAGGCTGTTTCAATGTACTAAATTCAACAGTACCTCCAATTTCCCCCGTAGCTATACCTTCACTGCTAACTGGAAGGAATCCAGGCAAGCACGGATTGTTCGGCTTCGGCTATATGGAAAATGGATTTTTCAGGCCTTACACTTCCAAAAGTATTGCAGGAGAAACTCTTTGGGATATGTTGTCTGCTGCGAATAGAAAAGTAATACTTTTGAACGTTCCGTGGACGTTCCCGCCTTTCAAGGTGAATGGCATAATGGTTTCAGGCCCCCCCTGTCCTAGAAATAGGGCTGAATCGTATCCTCCAGAAATTGTATCCATCCTCCAATCAAATATTGGACGATACTATGTGGATTTAGACATCCAGAAACTAGACTACAACGGCGCTGATGAAGGACGCTTTCTTGAAGAAGCACATCTTATCACAAAGAAAAGGGCGCAAGCCATGCACTACCTTATGGAAAATTTTGAATGGGATCTATTTCTGACAGTATTCACGACACTAGACCGAGTACAGCATGTTCTCTTCGGTCATTTTGATGAGGAAAGTCCTCTTTTCGATACAGAAAAGAGGAAGGTTTTGATGACATACTACAAAGAAATAGATGGTATTTTAGGTGAAACATTATCCTTAATAGATAAGAATACGATTTTGTTCATAGTCTCAGATCATGGATTTGAATATCTGAGTAAACATGTGGGAATAAACAATATGCTGGTCCAAGGAGGTTTCGCAAGAGAAAGATCGAAGTTTCAAATGCTTTCAACTGAACGCATTGTTAGATTTCTTGAAAGAATAGGATACAGAAACCCTAAAAGACTGGCGCGCACTCGCCCAAGAACAACCAATATAGCCAAAAAAATATTTCCAACAAGAATTGACTATTCCAAATCAGAATGCTGGGGTATTCCTGGAGCATCCGCCATTTCAATAAACAAAAATAATGTTACAGATGGGAAAAAAGTTGAAGCTATCAAGGAAAGATTGACTCATTTCCTTTATTCGATAAAAGACAAGGACAATGGCGAGAAGATTGTCGAAAAAGTCTACGATAAAAGTGAAATTTATGACGGAAATTGCGTTGGAAACGCCCCGGATTTAATCATAGTCTTCAAAAAAGGATACGAACCAAAAATTTGGAGAAAAGAAGCTATCGAGCCTGTAAAACCTTTCAAAGATAAAAATAGAACTTTGAAAACAGGTACGCACATAAGTTTCTCTTCGCAGAGAGGGATCTTTGTGGTTTCAGGGCCTAGTATAAAAGAAGGTCTTCAGATGGAGGCTAACATAGTCGATATTGCTCCTACAATATTACACATACTGGGAGCTCCTGTTTCACTTGATGTGGATGGCCAAGTTCTGAAACAAATATTCAGAAAAAAGTCGCGATTCGAGACGCAAAAAGTCAAATTGCAGAAATTTCATGCAGAAAAGAAAGAATCTCAATTGTCCAAGGAGAATGAGGAAGCCATCAAAGAAAGACTAAGGATACTGGGGTACATATGACTGCCTAGAGTGTATTGCAATACAATGGAGTATGCTGCCGTCATACATTCGTGTCACCAAAGTCGAGAGGGAAACGGAATATGAGAAAAAAATGGATTCTTCTGGTCTGCATTCTATTTGTACTATTTGCCAGTAGCGTTTGGTTTGTGTTGATCGACAGCGGAAACATCCAAGAAGGAAATGAATATGGAGATCTAGGTAACATGCCTTTAGAGATGGTGATTAGCCGCAGAATGTCGATCCATTATGGCAACTATTATAATCTGAGCGCTCCGGTTCCTTGGGAGCTAGTTTCTGAAGTTCTTTGGGCAGCCAGCGGTTATTCTTTGCTAGGCAGAACTGTTCCAACATTATCCGGTTATCCAATTGTAATCTACGTCTGCAATGAGACAGCCGCTTACAAGTTTATCCCTGAAACCCAAAGCTTCACTCTCTGGAAGGAGGGAGACTACAGAGGACTTAGCGCGACTTACCCTGCTCCAATGCAACTATACATAGCGTTCAACATTAATATTTGTGAGGATGTGTATTGGGGAAACGCCGAATCAGGATGCGCTATTCAGAGCATTTACTTAATTGCTAACGCCCTGGATCTGGGAACAGTTTGTCAAGGCGGCTTAGGGCTAAACAGAACCTACATTCATCAAAAGCTGGGCTTGCCTCAGAACGAGAAAGTCCTTTACAAGATGCCGTTGGGACATCCTCTACCTCCATACACCGACTACCAGAACCTTGTTCCAACAACTAGACCATCCTCGCCAGAACTGCCCGAGATCCAAGACAGCACCGTATCACTCGAAGATGCTTTAAACTCGGTTTTTTCCTCCCATGAGTGGAGTGAAGATCCCGTAACCAAGCAGGAACTTTCCCAAGTGCTCTGGGCAAGCTATGGATACTCATACTATGAAGACAATGCTGTAGGCCCTGGATACAGGCACAGAACCGTTCCTTCAGCTAAATCATATTATCCTATGAGAATCTATGTAGCCAACTCTTCTGGAGTGTACGAATATATTCCCAAGCAACACACAATAACCACGATTGTGACGGAGGATAGACGGCCAAACATTGCAACAGCCAGCGGAAATCCATGGGCATCTTCCGCTCCGCTCTTAATCGCAATGGCGTGGGATGACACTGAAATATTAACGGTAGAAACAACCTACATCGAGGTTGGATTGATAGCTCAAAACGTCTATTTGGAAAGCGCGGCTTGGGGATTGATAACAGATTGGGGCACAGCAGACGCCAACGAAGAAGCAATGAGAGAGGCTCTTGGAATTACCGGAGAAACAAACCTGCATCCGGCCTCTATCATAACAGTGGGGCATCCGGATATTATGCCACCTACTATTTCTATTCTATCTCCAGAAAACAAGAGGTATACTGTTAACGATGTTCCCTTAACCTTTACTGTCAGTAAAGCGAGCTCTTGGATTGGCTACAGCTTGGATGGCCAATCAAACGTGACCATTACCGGAAACAAAACTTTGACAGGGCTTTCTGATGGAATCCACACTGTCACAGTTTATGCCAATGATACTGCTGGAAACATGGGTTACTCGGAAACAGTTTATTTCACCATCGATACTGTATCTCCAAGCATTGAGATTCTTTCGCCTGAG
>Ga0209636_10007198_pt1 | contig 11357 bp, 9 predicted proteins | sample DeeMarSWOR152_54_FD_187464 | JGI IMG/M metagenome (GOLD analysis project Ga0209636, IMG submission 187464) | Marine sediment microbial communities from White Oak River estuary, North Carolina - WOR-1-52-54 (SPAdes) (version 2) | ecosystem: Environmental > Aquatic > Marine > Intertidal zone >... | reverse complement strand
AGAAGTTGCCCTCCTTTGCCGCCCTCGAGTTTGAGGCTCACCAAAGTGTTTACCGGTTCGCATCCGGCAGCTGTATGATCTTCACGCACACAGATTATGCGACTTCGGCGGCGATCAATGACAATGTCAGCATATCTAAGTCCGGCCTCAGGGGTGATCGGATGTGGAAGGGCTCCAGGTTCCTCACGGTAGATTTGCTGGTCAGCGAAATTACAAAAGTAGATTGTGCCGTCAATAACGGTGAATGCACCACCTCCATATTCGTGAACGCGTGTGCGAGCGTTGAATGGGGTTGGTGTCATATCGGATGTTTGTCCGTCTGGTGTCCGTCGCACGATGACGCTCCGTCCTCCTTCAGTCGGACGCATCTCGCTCCAGTAGATATCCTCGCCATGAGGACGATCTGTCCAAGCCCGGCGGTTCCTGAGGCAACCAGCTGCGAGGTAATTGGGGATCTCCAAGAGCCGTATGGCGTTACTTGTAGTCTAGTCATCTTTAATTCCCAACATCCATCTATAGCATTTCTTATATAAGTTCAAAGTAGACGCACCGACTATTTTCTGGTGCAAAACATCATTATTTTCCAATTTATCTTATAGTGCGGCTGCATGAGGAGTAACTGATAAATTGAAATTGCAATACTTCTCTTCAATTTAGATGACTTCGGAAGATGACGGCCACCCATGTCAAGGATAGATTACAAGAACATTCTAACTTTCCGGTTTGTCTTTGAAGCCTTGAACAGAGACCTCAAACTACTTTTCTTCTCCAACCTAACAGGCGCCTTCGGAGAGGGTCTTTACTTCTACATATTGCCGCTTCACATGGAAGATCTTGGCGCAAGCTCAGTTGAAGTAGGAATACTGTTCTCTGCATTGGGTTTAGCAACAGCGTTCACACTTCTCCTCGGAGGTTTCTTAGCGGACAGGTACGATCGGAAAAAAGTTATAATTCTAGGCTGGCTCATATGGTTGCCCACCCCAATCATTCTTTCGTTAGCGGAAAACTGGAGTCAACTGTTATCTGGCGTGATCCCGTATGGCTTTTGGATAGGTCAACCAGCTTCCAGTGCTTACATTGCCACTGCAGCAGAAAAAGACAAGATGACGTTGGCGTTTACTACGATCTCAGCTTCATGGTCACTTGGATACATCTTCTCTCCCGCCTTAGGAGGCTATCTTTCAACACTTATCGGCATGAAATGCGTCTTCTGGCTATCCTTCGTTTTCTATGCTCTCTGCACATTCGGTCTCTTCTTTATCAGCGGTCAACACGCAACAAAAAAGTCTTCCCAGACTTCTACAGGTATTTCATTCCGCAAAAAGAAAATTGTCATCTGGGCAATCTTCTTCGCAGCGATAATGTTTGTCGTAACCTTAGCTAGACCATTCGTTACTCTTTTTCTCGAAGATGAACTTCACTTCGATAGATTTCACATCGGCGTTTTGGGATCAGTTACGTTTCTGGGATCAGCGATATTAGCAGTGACTCTGGGCAGACTAGGTGATAAATGGAGGAAAGCAGGCGCCGTTTCCGTTTCAATCATGCTGGTTTGCGCATCACTCACCGGGCTTCTCTTCTTCAGCAATTTCTTTGCCTTAATTTTCCCCTTTTTCCTAATGGGTGCCACATACATGTTTTGGTCATTAATGGGGGCAGTGGTGGGTTCCATGGCTCCAGAAGCCTCAAGGGGACGATGGATGTCTGTATCACAAACAACGTGTATGCTGGCAACGATTCTTGCCCCATACCTTGGAGGCATGTTATACCATGCTTCACCGCACAACCCTTTCATAGTCGCAGTTGCAGCAACTCCGCTTCTGTCCATTCTAGCCTTGTCGAAACTACTAAAGGAAGAATAGGGAAACGTCCGCAAACGGTATATTTCAGTTTTCTGAGACCTTCATAATTCACTGGCTCACCCTTGTATGATACGAATACTGGCTATTCACTCGACGAGAATGCATGTCTATTCAAAACCGACTACCCCCTCAGGTTTAGGGAGCGATAGGGGGTCTAGTAAGAGAGAGAATAAAACAAATAACGTAACAAACAAACGCACGCACAAAAAACACAGCACATATAAACAACCACGCATTATATCGAACATTCCACGAGGAATCAACCGTGACAGAACAAACGACAACTACCATGCCCACATGCACGTCATGCCACAGAATCATAGCCCCAACAACAGAAGCAACAAAATTCCCGTGCCCAAGCTGCGGAGAAATAATCATATGGCGCTGCTCAAAATGCCGAAAATTCGGAAGACCATACCGTTGCCCAAAATGCGGATTTACTGGGCCTTAGGCGCATTTACAGGATCTTTTTTATTTGTCTTCAAATATGCCGCTGTTATTTGCGTTTTCTGAAGAGCACTGTATGTTGATGTGTTGTGCAAACGTCTTCAAATCCTGCTTCAACTAGTAGCTTCGCTTGTTCCATTGTTTTTGTTGCCACTGAATGGTAATTATCACCTTTGAAATTGACGAATGTAAATTGGGCTTCTCTTTATGTCGCGTGCATTCAGCGGTCGCTTATAGGTCATGTGGACCACTCCAAAGTCACTGATGAAAATGAAATAAACCTCTGTTTAGATGATTTACAACAAAGCAATTAGCCAAATGCAGAGAAACTGGAGTTCGGTTTACAGCATGCAACTCCGTAAAGCTGTTGGAAACGAGATGTTTCCGCATTTTTTAGCCATATTTCAATGGACATTATTGGTCGTAAGCCTAGCTTTCAACTTGAATTTCTCGGTTATTGTGACTGGAGCGGTGGCAAATGGCGCACTCAAAGTAGTCATGTTTTTCCACCTTTGGATGTTGTTCTTCCCAGTTGTTTCATGCCTGATATTTTACAGAATAAGAAAAAAAGGAATAACAGAGAGATGCATTGTCGGCCTATCGTTGATAACCGTTTTGTTTTCAACTGTAAACGTTTTTCTCCATTTTGTCAACGACTTTGCTTTATTGATGAAAGCCACAGAAGTGTTGCATGGAGCTTGTACAATAGCATATTTTCTGTGAGCATTTACAAGATTTTGGAAGTGTTTCTATTGCCCGTTCTAATGAGATTTGTAAAAATTGAGAAAGAAATACTTCATAATGATTAAGAAATCATGGGCGTTGGGTCAAAAATGCGAAGGGCATCATTGATAGCGATTCTTCTGGTTCTACTTACTTCGCTTTTCGTTCTTTCAGTACTTTCTAACATTTTAACCGGATACCCTGAACGTCCACATCTACCTGAGCCTGAGAAGAAACAACCGGGAGAAGATACTGAGGAAGAACCATCCATCCTCTTGTTTAAGGTTTCACCTGCTACGCCCCAACTGTATTGGAGAACTTCGACTGCCGACTATTATACAGGGCTAAATTGGCTTAGGACAACAGATGAGAGGATTCTGGAAGAGTTACCTCAGTTTCAAGATGCCAATTCCACTATAGTCTTCACTGTAGAACTCAACACGAGTCAGCGAGAAACTCTTCTGCCCTTGCCTCCGCCTAATTCGGCCTTGGCAGGCCTATCGACAGCACCAGTTGAGGGTTTAAGCTTCTATGAGGATATGGTTGGAGATGTCTATAAGGTATGGAAGCATGGACAAGTGAAGGAAGCACAATTGACCTACAAGGTTTCGTGGCGTGACGTTGAAGTAGACGATATGGTTGTTTCGTCTGATAACATTCCGGAAGAAATCCTAGATAAATATTTGCAATTGCCAGATATACCGATTGGAGTTTGGAAATTAGCCAAAGATATAGAGGATCCATCCTATAGTATCCTCGACCAGGTCCTTGCTGACGTTCAATATCTCAGAACAAATTTTGTTTATGATGTTGAAGCGCACACACAACTACGTATGCACATCCCGCAAGGTTCCAATGTTTTTTCTTACATACAACGAAGAAAAGGTATTTGCATGGATGCCGCAACTGCGCTCGCCGTCATCCTAAGACTCCAAAAAATACCAGCGAGAATAAGTATTGGATACAAACCAGAAAGAACGGAAGGAGACAAGCTGCTCTATTATACAACTGGAGGGCATGCCGTAACAGAAGTTTATCTTCCGCCTTACGGATGGGTTCAATTTGATGCGACACCCCCACTCGAAGAAAATCCTCTTGTGAAAGTGTCACCTTTCAAAAAAGAGTGTTTTCGTGGGAGCCGACTTTTCTATCAACTCTCAATCACGAATAGACGTGATTTAACGGACGACTTTAAGCTGTACGTGGACAGTAAGCAAAAATGGAACGTTGAAGCTACTCCAAAAGAATTAAGGATCGAAACTCTTCAAACTGCTGATGCTTTGCTCGAGGTTGCCATACCAGATGACGCAGATATTGGCGAAAAAGACGTGTTGACCGTAACCGTAGCTTCTTGGAAGAGCCCAAAGATCGCATTTTCTATCATGGCCATTATACAGGTTGAGAATACTCTTCATATCTCCACAACAACAACGCTTAGAAATATAGACGAGAGCGTCATTAGAGGAGACAAGTTCTGGGTAAACGGAACAGTTCTTACAGCAAACGATGAACGAGTCGATGACATGACCATTTTTGTTTTGCTGAGAAAAAGCAGAGGAACTGAATGTGCAATTGTTGGCAAAGGATATTCCAAACAAGGGAATTTTCAGATTGCAAGTAAGGTGCCTTTTTTTATGGAAATCGGAGATTACCGATTGATTACCATCTCTTTGGGAACAACACGATATACTTCGTCTAGTAGCGAGTGTATCGTAAGAGTTTGTGCAACTACGAGAATGGAACTTGGCTCTGAGGAGGAATTCCTATTGGGGTATGGAGCAATTCATGGGCACCTACTATGGGATAATGGAACCAGCTTTGCAGAAGCATCAATTTCACTCAAGATAACCTTGTTGTCTACGCCATCAGAGGTTTGGGAATCACAGAACCAAACATCCAAGGGCGGATCCTTTAGAATAGAGACTATGTTTGAGAACCCAGGAGTATACGAAGTAAAAGCAATGTTTCCTGGAGATGAATATGTTTTGGGAAGTAACGTAACCTATGTCGGGGAATTGAAACGTGGGCTACCTGCAATCCAGATTTTCGGCGGGAACATTGCTGTAAGAGGCGAAGTTTTCAACATTACCATGACAATTCAATATGAAGACATAAGAGTTTGGGGAGAACCTGTAACCATAGCCTTCGATAATCAATTGTTGGGAACCATTGAAACGAGAGATAACGGTTCCTATACGTGGCCTTTTCTTGTTAATCCCGAAGAAACACTTGGACCGCATATTTTTACGGTGTCTCTTAATAAAGGCAATGTATCCGCAGTCCACGAGGTTGTGGTAAAATCAAAGACCAGATTAACTGCAAAAGTTTCTGATATAGCAGGAGGAATGTTTCTTTCATTCTCAGCATCTCTTTCTGATGATCGTGATCTACCTATCCAAGGAGCAGAAATTGTTGTAGATAATTACGGCTTGTCGTGGAAGACTGATAAGAATGGAAACTTGACGTTTCTTCTGGACATTGTTAAGCTGTGGCCGGAAAACCTAGTGCTAACTGCAAGGTTTGAAGGGTCCGAGTTATGTTTACCCGTCACGACTGAGAAAAAGGTTGTTCTTAAACCAGTGATTAGCCTCCCTTTCCTCATACCTTTAGTTTCCCCAACTTTAGCCGCCATGGTTTTTGTGTGCACCAAGCACCTTGTAAGAAGCCGACAAACACTTCGACCAACTAGTAGTATGGAAGTTGTAAAAGAGAGAGAAACAGTAGAGGAAGAGCTCATATATAGGCCACAAAAGATGCAACCGCTTAAAATCGTTCTTCCTGATATAGATTCTCAGTTTCCTAATGTTTGGGGCGTCGTGGACAAGTTACGCATAGAAATTGTACTCGATAAGAGTGTTCTAAAGGAAACAGAGAAGAAGGATGTTGAAGTTTTCATTGACAAAGAAACTATCGCTTCCGTTAGACCTTCTGAGCAAGGACGCGCTGAACTTTGTCATGTGTTCATTAAGAAGGGTGAACACAAGGTGCGAGCGATTCTACCGGGAATATCTGGGCGTCGACCTTGGAATTCAGAGACCAACCTTCGTGTTGTTGATTACGGAGAGGAAAACATCAGGCTTTATAATGAATTCCTAGGAAAACTGGCTAGTTATAATATCCACGCACGAAACGAAATGACGGCCCGAGAAATAGAGAGCCTCATTCTAAGGACTGGTGATTTCGATCCGAAAGCCCTTCGCAAGGTGACAACATGGTTTGAGAAAGCTGAGTATAGCAACCACTCAGCAGCCAGAAAAGACTACGAGATTATGTACCTATCTTTGAAGGAGTTGAATATTGTTGTTGAGTAAAAAAGGTAGGCTTGTGGCTTTGATATTTTCAGTTATTTGCCTATCGATTCTTAAATATGTAGTTGATTACAGTTTAGAGACGCTTCCTCAAGTTTTTCAACTGATAGCCTATGGCGCTCTACCTATTGCAGGTGGGTTGATAACGCTTAACTTTTGTACTCTGCTGGAACCCTTCTCGGATGCAGAAAGATCAACGACTTTCCATCTATTACAACAGATTTCCGAAGACCCAGCAAGAAATTTCTTTATAGGCTTTCTCGCAACAGCCTACTTGAATTTTATCAGGCCACCTTTAGTTGCCAATTTGTCTTTTCTTCCATACATTGAATGGGTTACAATAGCATTAGCAGTTTGTGTAGTATACACCATGACGAGGTCTTCTACCAAGGAATTATATGTAAATTCTGAAGCCTTAGGTTGGAGGGAGCATATCCAAAAGGTCAGGCGAGAGATAGGACCTGACTTAATTCGTATAACCTCTGTTATGGAACAGTTCGTTGACCATGGAGTGAAAGAGCCATTGCTGGTTTACTTGGCATTACACCTACAAAGGTTAGGAAAGACTGAAGAAAGCATCCTCAATACATTAAGCCCACTAATAGACTATCAAGAAAATGCACGAAGACACAAACTGTATTTCTCAATTTTTATTTGGACAAGAAGAAAACTCGCCATGAAAAACAAGAAAGCTAGAGAAGATCTACTGAGACCCCTTGTCAAGAAAATTAATAGGTTGTGATCAGAATGAGTCTGGAGAAAGCAAGAGATGCCAGTGATACTATACTGAGACAAATACGTAGTCTATACGTCGGAGATGAGTTGTTGATCCGAAAGATACTCAGTGCGATACTAGCCAACGGACACGTTCTATTTGAAGACAATCCTGGACTCGGCAAGACATTGTTAGCTAAAACACTAGCTTTCTCAATTGACTGCAAGTTTTCTAGAGTTCAGTGTACTCCGGATCTTTTGCCAGCAGATATCCTTGGAACTAAGGTCTGGAGGCCGAAAAATGGATCTTTCGAGTTGTTTAAAGGCCCAGTTTTCACGAACATCCTGCTTGTAGACGAGATAAATAGGTCACCACCTAAGACGCAATCTGCTGTTTTGGAGGTTATGGAAGAGAGACAAGTCACAATTGAAGGAGAAACCTACAGGTGCGAAGAACCGTTCTTCGTATTGGCAACGCAAAATCCGATAGAATATGAGGGCACATACCCTCTACCTGAGGCCCAAATAGACCGCTTCATGATGAAACTCTCTACCGGATATCCAAGAAATTTAGACGAAGAGGGGCTCATCGTCAAAAGACGCATAGAGTGGAAGAAAGATGACCCAACGAGGGATTTGAAGCCAATTGTATCTGCCGAAGAATTCAGCGCTTTGCAGAGAGCGGTAGAAAATGACATTTACATAGATGAAGTTGTTATCAAATACATAGCAGAAATTGTCAGGAAGACAAGGGAACATCCGCAAGTAGAAGTGGGGTCAAGCCCGCGGGGAAGCCTTGCGCTACTTAAAACTTGTAGAGCAATGGCACTCATGCGAGGAAGAGACTTCGTGACGCCTGATGACATCAAGACCCTCGCTGTTGATGCTCTTGCTCACAGACTGATACTTAATGTAGAGAATGTAATGAAGCGAGTAGACGAACGAAAAATAGTGAAGGAAGTCCTCGACACGGTAAGTGTGCCAAAGGACTACCGTCCAAGGTGATCTTCCTTGACCATGATCGCGAAGGAAACCAGTCTCCTCTTAACAGTTTTCACCATAATCTTCTTCTCTGGATTCCTTCTTGCCAACCCTATATTAATTTGTGCTTCATTTATTCCACTTTTTGTTTATTTCATGAGATTTTTCATTGCTCCTCTGGAAATGAAAATCAAGAAAACTGGGCTTCCGAGTTCTGCAAGGCTTGGCGAAATAATCGAGGTGAAAATAGCGGGCAAGATAACTGGCGGACCCGGTGCAGTTGTCATTTGCGATGAAATTCCAGAGCCTTTCCAACTTATTGAAGGTAGCAACTTTAAAGTAGTCTCTAAAGAGTTCAAGGAGAAAACATTTAGTTTTTCCTACAAGATTCAATGCACCAAATGTGGCACCTACAGGCTTGCAGTAGGTTGGGAAACGAGGCACATTGCTGGATTGACTCAAACTCAATTCTCAATTAAGGAGACTGAGCAGCTACAAGTGTTCCCTAAATTGCCTAAAATAAGAAAAATGAAGCTGCCTTTGCGTACGACCCAGAGGATACATCCCAGTGAAGGTATCGCCAAGATCGGTCCATTGAGCACCGACTTTAAGGAAATCCGAAACTATTGCCATGGTGATCCATTCAAAATTATCAACTGGAAAGCTTCAGCCAGGGCTGCAGGTCACGGAAAGCTGTATCCATTGGTTAATGAATATGAACGAGAAGGAAAACTGTCAATTTGGCTATTTTTAGACGCAAGTCCTAACCTAAGGATTGGCACTTCAATTGAAAACGCCTTAGAATATGGTATACTGGCCGCCTACAGCATCTCCTACTATTTTCTGAGCAGAGGCTACTGCCTAGGCATGTACATCTTTAATCATCAAGGAGAGAACCTTTATTTTGATACAGGAAAAAAACAATTCATCAAAATCGCTGATAGGCTTCTCAAACTGACCCCTCCGAAGGTTGGGTTGCATGTTTTCTGGGATGAGGGCTTTTCAAGAGCCGTAGAGAGGAGTTGGAGACATTTGATCAGACGATCCCCAAGGATAATAATCATTACTCATGTGACTTCGAGCAATTGGAGTAATCTCCTAAATGGACTGAGGAAAATTTTGGTTTATAAAAGAAGGAGACGTCAGCCTAACATTTTGATAATCAACATTTTGCCTTACAATGTTATTCCAAAAGTCAATAATTGGGAGATGATTGCCGCTGAGATGCTTGACGTAGCCAGCAGAAATGCCTCTGACCGGCTGCGAAATCTAGGGGTGACCGTGTTAGATTTGGACCCAAAAAAAGAGAGTATGGAAACCACACTGTTGAGTACTATCCGGTTGAGGTGAATTATCTTTGAAATTGATAATGAGAGCGCCAATGTTGTTGCAGTTCATTGCTGTCGTATTAATGAGTGTATCCGCCTCTTATGTCTTTCAGCATACCGAGAGCACACTTCAAATAAATGGACTGTGCTTCTACCGCTACATAGCATACGTCATTACCGTTTTCCTTGGCTACATCTGCTTTTCTCAATACAAAAAATACATCGGTCTTGCTTTCTCTTTTGCGCTTTTTGCAGTGGCGCTCTCTCCCATCGGCCAGAAAGCTATAGAGTTGTTTCCATCAATAGTTCCATTTTTAGCTGTGTTGATGGGAGTCACTACGGTTTTGATTGTTCCAAGCTCTGGGGGGAGGGGATTCCTTGAATTTCTTGTTGTACTAATTCTGCCTGCTATTTTGGCGGAGTCACGGATAGGTGGATCATTTCGACTACTTGCTATCACTGAATCGATTAGTTATTACGAACTTTCAGCTATAACCGTTAGCATTGTAGGTGGATACTTATACCTTAGATATGCGACCTTGGCAAATTTGAGGAGCCTTGAACTTTTGTCTAATGGAGGCAACGAAAACGATATAGCTGAGGTCAGCAAGTGGTGCAATACCGTAGTTATTCTCATTGTCATGAGTGCTTCTGGAATAGCCGCGTTTTCAATGGTCACGGCGCCAATCGTTGCAGATGCTCTTCAAGCTACAGTTGCCGCGCTACCACTTTATGTCCTTGGCTTAGCATTGGGCGCTGGAATAGCTATAATAACAGTTTTCTACATTTTCCAACGCTCTCAAAGAGAAACCACGCACGCGCTTTGCACAGAGTAGACATCGCCGTATGAGATAATAACAGAAGGAGTTTGTTTAAACCCTCAATCTAACTGCAGATTTACTGATATGCAGAGTAACCGTTCCTCAACATTTTCATGCCGAAAACTATGGTTATTCGAACATTATCTCTTTTAGGTGGAATAATTACTCCTACAAAGAAATGAAATTATGAAACATTCGTCTGTATTTCCACATTATCAGTTCATGAAAGACCGCCCTTGGCGCAGATGTTGTAACAAAAAAGAGGGAAATTACCGGGGCATTTCCACCCTAGAGGTTATAGAACCTTGTATTCAGCAAGATGAATTCGAAGGTTAAGCCTCTCCCCTCTTCACCCGTATAAGGGGTGTTATAGGGGGCTATAAAGAGAGAGGCATACGCATATGACATGGCAAAACTTCAACCCTAACTAACACAACTCAGCCTGTATCTCTCATATGTGTTTTTAGGAGGATATTGGAACCTGATATCAACAGAAAAAAGATGACGTTGGCATGATATCACGACAAGGCGTTTACTCCTACTAGCGCTATGTTCCACAAAGTTTTTAGAAGGCAAGCCCTAGTAAAGGCATTCAAGAGAGAGGGAAATTGCGGAGGATGTCTTCGTGATGTTAGCGAAATATGGATTCACGGAACCATAGGGGAAAACAGAAAATGGCAAAAGTCATTATATCCTACAAAATCCTCCCATCCGAAGTCACAGTTGACCTCAACCTGCTGAAAGAGAAAATAAAAAAGGAACTACCGGAATACGCCTCAATTCGTAAATTCGCAGAAGAACCTATAGCCTATGGGCTCGTCGCATTAATCGCATATATAACTATTCCTGAAGAAAAACCAGGCGGACTAGACGAACTTGAAAAATCACTGCAAAACATGGAGGAAATCAGTCAAATAGAAACATTAATGGTCCACAGAGTTTAGTACTCTCTTTAAAGTTTATATAAGAACGTGCTCCTTTCCAAATTGGACATTTAAATTAACAGAGGGAGCCAAGACATGACCGAAGTTCAACTAAAGGTTGGAGACGCTAGACAACGCGATGTGGGTAGAGGAATCGCTAGAATCAACCAGAAAACCATGCAAAAACTAGGCATCTCCGCAGGCGACGTGATCGAAATTTTAGGGAAACGAAACACAGCGGCGATAGCTT
>Ga0209636_10007197_pt1 | contig 11358 bp, 10 predicted proteins | sample DeeMarSWOR152_54_FD_187464 | JGI IMG/M metagenome (GOLD analysis project Ga0209636, IMG submission 187464) | Marine sediment microbial communities from White Oak River estuary, North Carolina - WOR-1-52-54 (SPAdes) (version 2) | ecosystem: Environmental > Aquatic > Marine > Intertidal zone >... | reverse complement strand
ACTATTATAAATGAAAGACAGGTAAAGTGACAGACCTATAGATAAAATGAGTTTCTAGCTTAAAAATTATTTTAGGAGGTTCAAATTTGATATCTTTTCTGGAAGGAATAATTGATACAGTCGGAATAAATTATCTTATATTAAATGTAGGCAATATAGGTTATCAAATTAATATCCCTACTTATAATAATCTTCCTATAAAAGTCGGTGATAAAACTAAAATTTATACTTATTTATATTTGAGAGAAGATAAAATTATGTTATATGGATTTTTAAACAAGGAAGAAGAAGATTTTTTTGAGTTACTGATTAGTACTCCAGGTGTTGGACCAAAAGTAGGTCTAAACGTTCTATCCAAAATGACCCCTGATGATTTTAGAAAAGCAATTCTCCAGGAAGATTTAGATTCAATTACGGCAATAACAGGTATTGGTAATAAGTTAGCTAAAAAGATTGTGTTAGAATTAAAAGAAAAAATAAGCAAGACCACTTCTTTAGAGGTAGGCCTGGAAAAAACTTTTAAATCTGAGATTATAAATGATGCCATAGATGCCCTTAAGGTATTAGGCTATACTTATAAGAAAGCAAAATCTGTTGTTGAAAAAAGTCAAGAAAAATTTCAAGGGAAATTAACGGTGGAAGAATTAATTCGGGAATCTCTGAAGATTATTAGATGATTATTAATTTTATTTATTACTTTATAATTCAATATAATCATTAATTTTAAAGATATTTTTAAGGTATAGGAATTTTAATAATTCCTATACCTTAAATAAGGATGATGATTTATTATGAAGAATATTAAAGACAAGATATAAAGGATGTAATAAATATTGAGGTGAGGGTGAATTAAGGGGTTTTCAAGGGGAAGAATTCCCTTTGAATATCTTGTTTTAATATTTAATGGAGTAAATTAATGGAATCAAAAGAAAAGACAATTGATTTAGGATTGAGAAAAGAAGAGCCAGATTTAGATATAAACCTAAGACCCAGGTTATTTAAAGAATTTATTGGTCAGGATAATATTAGAAAAAATTTTAAAATCTATATTAGTGCTGCGCGGGAAAGAAAAGAACCTATTGATCATGTTCTTTTATACGGCCCACCCGGTTTAGGAAAAACCACTTTAGCTTATATAATATCCAGTGAAATGGGAGTAAATATTAAGATGACTTCTGGACCAGTTATAGAGAGGGCAGGAGATCTGGCAGCAATAATTACTAATCTACAAGAGAATGATGTTTTATTTATTGATGAGATTCACCGATTAAATCGAGCAGTAGAAGAAATACTATATCCAGCTATGGAAGACTTCGAATTAGATATTTTAATTGGTAAGGGTCCAAGCGCGCGTTCTATACGTTTAAGTCTACCTAAATTTACTCTTATTGGTGCAACTACTCGTACTGGACTGATTACTTCGCCTCTGAGAAGCCGTTTTGGGGTTATTACCCGGGTTGGTTATTATCAGGAAAATGAACTTGAACAGATAGCAATGAGATCTTCTAAAATTCTAAAAGTTCAAATAAGTAAAGAAGCAGCCAAGAAGATTGCTGAAAGGTCAAGAGGAACTCCTCGTATTGCTAATAGACTTTTACGAAGACTTCGCGATTATGCTCAAATAAAAGGACAGGGAATCATTACCGAGGAGATTGCTGATTTTGGTTTAAAAATGATGGAAATTGATAATTTTGGTTTATGTGAAATAGATAAAAAATTATTACTTACTATAATAGAAAAATTTTCAGGTGGTCCAGTAGGCTTAAAAACCCTATCCGCTTCTATTAGTGAAGATGTTGATACTATTTGTGATGTCTATGAGCCTTATCTTTTACAAAAGGGTTTTCTAAATCGAACTCCCAAAGGAAGAGTGGCTACAGATTTAACTTATAAATATTTTGGTAAGAAAAGAAAAAGAGATGTTCAGGGGAAATTATTATAAAAAATAGCGGATAGCGTTTAGCGGATAGGATAATTAGTATATAGTGAATAGTATTTAGTCGTTAGTAGGACAGGCGTCTCACCTGTCATTCAATGCACTATACGCTACACATAATACGAAATAAGAACAATGAATTGAAAGAGGAGATAAATTAATTGGAAAAAATGGATAGAAAAAAGTTAAAAATATTTTTTTTATTTTTGGGGATAAGCATTTTATGTATATTTGTACTTACCAACAGTATCTTAGCAGTAGACAAATCACCCCTACTTCGGGTAGGCATATTTTTAAATCAAGATGAAGTTAATATAAGCGGAGACGGTCCTTTTAAGATTTACAATTTAAAATCAAAAAGTCTTATAAGTGAAGAGCACAATAAGGTAATTAAAATGCTACCTCACAACAAAGGAATAGAAATTTTAGAAAAAGGAGTTCATTCTGGACCTATAAATATTATTCCAGTAGGGAAGACTAAAATTATGGTTATCATTAATGGACAAAAGTATCGATATAGAGGGAATATCGAAATAGTTGTTGATAAGGATTATAAAAAGCTAAATGTAATTAATATCATCGGAATTGAAGAATATCTTTATGGAGTTCTTAAGAAAGAAATATCCCCTCGTTGGCCAGCAGAAGTGTTAAAGGCTCAAGCAATTGCGGCAAGAACTTTTGCTATCTTTAATATGAATAAGTATATTGACCAAGGTTATAATATTTGTGCTTCTACCGATAGTCAAGCTTACGGAGGAGTAAATCATGAAGATCCTTCAACTAATAGAGCGGTTGATGAGACCAGAGGAGTAATTATTACCTATAAGGGAAAATCAATTAATGCAGTTTATCATTCTGATAGCGGAGGATATACTGAGGATAGTGAAAATGTATGGGGAAGTTATGTACCTTATCTAAGAAGTGTAAAGTCAAAATACGAGGAATTTGTTTCTCCACCTCATCACACGTGGACTTATTCGATAACTAAAGAAGATTTAACCGAAAGATTACTGAAACAAGGTTATGAGATAGATGGAATTGTTTCCATTGAACCTGTTGAAAAAAGTAAAGCTGGTAGGGTGAGCAAATTAGCTCTTATTTCTAAAAATAATAAAATTATTTATATGAAGGCTAATGATTTAAGAAAATTAATCGGACCAGATTTAATCAGGAGCACCCTTTTTAACGTTAAAATAGTAGGAGAAGAATTAATTATCGAAGAAGAAAGAGAAGACAAAGAGGAAATAGAAAAAGAAGAACAAGAAGTATCAATAAAAGAAATTTTAGAACAAAAAAAAGATTGGACTATTAAAGAGCTGATTGAATTAATGAAAAAGAGAAGAGAGGAAAGTAAAAAAGAAAAAGAACAGGAAATAACTGTAATAGAAATTAAGACATCCAATATTCCTTTGACTTTTTTGTTTTCTGGTTCAGGAAATGGACATGGAGTAGGAATGTCTCAATGGGGTGCTTATGGTATGGCTCTTCAAGGATATAAACATCAAGAAATAATAAAATATTATTATCAGGGAATAGATATTATAAAAAAATATTGAAATTACGGATGCGAATAGAAAATGAAATTAGAAGAGTTTAATTATTATCTTCCTCAGGGGTTTATTGCTCAAAGGCCGATTAAACCAAGAGATTACAGTCGTTTAATGATTCTGTATCGGTCAAGGAAAGAGATCGAACACAACACTTTTAAAAGTATCGGAGATTACCTTAAAGAGGGAGATCTTTTAGTATTAAATAATACTAAAGTCTTACCTGTAAGGATATATGGCATTAAAGAAAAGACTAAAGGAAAAGTAGAAATATTACTTCTTAAGTCTTTAAATGATAGATCTTGGGAAGTTTTAATTAAACCAGGGAAAAGCGTTCATTCGGGAATTAAAATAATCTTTGGACCTGAATTGAGTGGAATAGTTAAAAGAAAAGATGAAGAGAAAGTCAGTTATATTATCGAATTTAGCTTTATCGGTAATTTTATAGAAATATTAAAAAAAATCGGACAAATGCCCACTCCCCCCTATATTAAAGAAGAATTAAAGAAAAAAGATGATTATCAAACAGTTTATGCTGCCCAAGATGGTTCAATAGCTGCCCCTACTGCAGGTTTTCATTTCACTAAACCTCTATTAAGAGAACTTGCTTGTAAAGGCATAGAAATAGTTTATTTAACCTTACATGTTGGGCGAGGAACCTTTGAGCCTATAAGAGCTTCCGAGATAGAAAAACATAAGATGTCTTCAGAGTTCTATTCAATTTCTCCCGATGTTGCAAAAAAAATTAATCGGGCTCGTAGCGAAAGGAGACGAATTGTTTCTGTTGGAACTACTACGACTCGCACCTTAGAATCTGCTTGTGATTTTAATGGAAATAGAATTATGAGTGGTAGTAGGTGGAGTGATATATTTATTTATCCCGGATATAAATTTAAAGTTGTAGATATATTAATTACTAATTTTCATCTTCCCCAATCAACTCCTTTGTTGCTTGCTGCGGCCTTTGCAGGTACGGAATTTCTTTTAAAGACATATCAGGAAGCAATTAAAGAAAATTATAGATTCTATAGTTTTGGAGATGCAATGATGATTCTATAATTTAAAAAATTAAAAGGATGAAACTTTTAGTGATTAAATTTGAACTTATAAAAAAATGCAAAAAAACCAAAACAAGATTGGGAAAGTTATGTACTTCCCATGGAATAATTGACACTCCAGTTTTTATGCCGGTAGGGACCCAGGCCACAGTTAAGGCTATGACTCCTCGAGAATTAGAAAGATTAGGCATTCAGATTATTTTAAGCAATTCTTATCATCTATATTTAAGACCGGGATATAATTTGATTGCCCAAGTAGGTGGGTTGCATGAATTTATGGGCTGGAAGGGTGCCATATTAACTGATAGTGGAGGTTTTCAAATTTTTAGTTTGGGAGAATTAAATAAAATAAATAACGAAGGGGTGTTTTTTAATTCTCACATTGATGGTTCTAAGCACTTCATAAATCCTGAAAAGGCTATGGAAATTCAGATGGCTTTAGGTTCTGATATTGCAATGGTTTTTGATGAATGTATACCTTATCCTGCTGGAAAATATCAGGTAGAAACTGCTGCTCAAAGAACCATCCAATGGGCGAAGAGGTGTAAAGAAATTCACCATAGTCCTAATCAGAGTTTATTTGGAATTGTTCAGGGAGGAACCTTTAAAGATATAAGAATAGAGAATGCTAATAAATTGGTAGAATTAAACTTTCCAGGGTATGCAATAGGGGGATTAAGTGTAGGTGAACCAAAATCTTTAATGTATGAAGTTTTAGATTACACTGTCCCATGTTTACCTCAAGATAAACCACGATATTTAATGGGAGTTGGAGCACCTCAAAGTTTATTAGAAGGAGTAGTAAGAGGAATTGATATGTTCGATTGTGTTTTGCCTACCAGGAATGGAAGAAATGGTTCATTGTTTACCTTTTCTGGTAAAATTTCTATTACTAATGCTAAATACAAAGATGATTTTACACCTTTGGATAGCAAATGTCAGTGTTATACCTGCCAGAATTTTACTAAAGCTTACCTCCGTCACTTATATATTTCTAAGGAAATGCTCGGTTCAATTTTAGGGACTATTCATAATCTTTATTTTATGTCTTCTTTAATGAAAAACATTAGATTAGCTTTAATTGAAGATAGATTATTGGAATTTAAGGAAGAATTTCTTTCAAATTATTTAGATTAATTGATTAAAAATAATTTGCTAAATGAAATTAAATTGTGTATAATTTAAACGATATTTTTAAAATAAAAAAGAAAGGCGTGATAAAGAAAAATGGAAACTTTTCAACAATTTTTACCTTTGATTATTATATTTGCCATATTTTATTTTATCCTTATTCGTCCTCAACAGCAAAAACAAAAAAGGCATAAATTAATGTTGGATAGTATGCAAAAAGGTGATAAAGTTATTACTATTGGTGGCATATATGGAATAATCAGAGATATAAAAGGCGATATTTTAACCTTAGAGATTGCTAAAGATGTTATTATAAATACTACTCGTAATGCTATTGGAGTTAAAAGAGAAAAATAAGACTATTCTTTTAAAAAGGAAAAGGAAGATTATAGATATAGATAACTATAATAATTTAAAGGCAGGTATTTGTTTTATATACCTGCCTTTAAATTTTTTTCGTACATCAGTATAGGGATATAATCTTCTTAATAAACATTCTCATTGACAAAGAAAATATTAAAATATTATAATTATTAAGTTAAAGAATAGGGGAATTAGATTGTTTATAAATAAAAGGATAGGAAAAAATTAGAAAGAGAGGGTTTTTATATGAATTGGAATAGGACCTTAAGGGTAGCGAGTATATTTATAGTAATTATTATTGCAATTTTTTTATCATCTCCTATAAATGAGAAAATAAATTTAGGATTAGACTTACAAGGAGGTTCTCATATTATTTTAGAGTGTGTAGATACTCCAAATGCCCCGGTAGATAATGATGCTGTAAATAGAGTTTTGGAGATTATAAGAAATCGTATCGATCAATTAGGAGTTTCAGAGCCAGTGATTCAAAGACAGGGTGCAAACCGTATTTTGGTACAGTTACCAGGTGTAGAAGATCCTGAAGCAGCAGTTGAAATAATTGGTAAGACTGCTCTTTTAGAATTTAAAGATGAGGCAGGAATCACTCAATTAACAGGGGCTCATTTATTAAATGCTAAGACAAATTTCGATCAATTTAGTCGTCCTATTGTTTTAATCGAGTTTGATAAAATTGGAGCTAAAGAATTTGGAGATGCAACTAAAAGTAATGTAGGGAAAGTTTTAGCTATTACTTTGGATGGGAAAGAAATATCTACTCCAGTAGTCCAGGAGCCAATTCTCGATGGAAAAGCGCAAATTACTGGAAAATTTACTGTAGAGAGCGCAAACCATTTAGCTATTCTCTTGCGGGCAGGTGCTTTACCCGTTCAAGTGGAAATTTTGGAGAATAGATCAGTTGGACCAACCTTAGGCAGAGATTCGATTACTAAAGGGATAAAAGCCGGAATAGTAGGATTAATTTTAATTTTGACTTTTATGTTAATTTATTATAAAGGTTTTGGATTGGTGGCAGATTTTGCTTTAGTTGTATGTATATTACTAATTGTGGGAGCTTTAGCTGGCTTGAAGGCTACTTTAACTCTACCTGGAATAGCAGGGATGATTCTTACTATCGGTATGGCAGTAGATGCAAATATCTTGATCTTTGAAAGAATAAAAGAAGAATTAAGATTAGAAAAAACTTTTCGAGCTTCAATTGACGCAGGTTTCAGCAAGGCATTTCGCACTATATTTGATGCCAATGTCACTACTTTAATTGCAGCACTTGCCTTATTTTATTTTGGTTCAGGACCGATTAAAGGATTTGCAGTTACTTTAAGCATAGGTATTTTGGCCAGTATGTTCACTGCAATCGTAGTGACTAGGATTGTTTTAGAATTAGCAGCTACTAAGTTTAGCTCTAAAGCTTTAGTATAGATATAGGTAAGGAGGATATAGTTGATGGATTTAATTGGAAAAAAGAAGTTCGATTTTGTAAAGAATAGAAGAATAGCTTATATCATCTCTGCAGTTATCATCATGGTTGGCTTGGTTTCGATTATTTTTCAAGGATTTAATTTTGGAATTGATTTTGCTGGGGGAACTTTGATCCAGATAAATTTTAGTGAACCAGTTTCAACTGCAGAGGTACGTAGAGTTTTAGGTGATTTCAATTTAGGACAAAGTACTATTCAAAATTTATCAGGGAGTGAATTTGTAATACGGACAGAAAGGATCGATATAGAGAAAAGAAAAGAAATTTTATCGTCCTTCGAGGAGAATTTAAGCGAGTTAGAAATATTAAGGGTAGAAACTGTAGGACCAGTTATTGGAGAAAATTTAAAAAAGTTAGCTCTTTATGCCTTACTTTTTGCTTTTGTAGGAATCATTCTTTACATTACTGTAAGATTTGAATTTAAGTTTTCCATCGCGTCTATCTTAGCGCTTTTTCATGATTGTATGATTGTTTTAGGAATCTTTTCTTTACTGGGAAAGGAAATAACCATTCCCCTGATAGCAGCAATTCTAACTATAATAGGATATTCCCTAAACAATACCATAGTAATTTTAGATAGACTTAGAGAAAATATAAAGTTTAAAACCAGAGAAACCTTTGAGAATTTAATAAATTTTAGTATTAATCAGTCTTTGTCCAGAACAATTAATACCGCCTTAACTACTATTCTTCCTATTTTAGCTTTATATTTTTTCGGAGGAAATATACTTTCTGATTTTGCTTTAGCTTTGTTTTTAGGAATGATTGCCGGGACTTATTCATCGATTTTTATTGCCAGTCCTTTATTATTAGAATGGAATAAAATTTTTAAGGTACAGCAAAAAGGGATTAGAATTACTGAGAAAAAGGGTAGAAAATAAGGAATTGATCTATTATAAAAAATTTAAAAAGACAAGATATTCAAGGATAATATTTCCTTTTTGCTTGATAAAAGGACAAGGTTGAAACGGAAATAAAGGGGATTTCAAGAGGAAAGAATTTCTCCTTGACTATCTTGTTAAATGGTAAGATAAAAATGTCTGAATTTAATCTATTTGGTAAGACTCTCTTATTCTTTGGGGTAATATTGATTATTTTAGGAGGTATATTTTTATTAATAGGTAAGTTGCCTTTCTCCGGGAGATTACCAGGAGATATTATAATCCATCGAAAGAATTTTATTTTTTACTTTCCTTTAGGTTTATGTATTTTAATAAGTATTATTTTAACTATTATTTTTCGAATATTTAGGCATTGATAAGTAAAAAGCATAAATCGAAAAGCGAAGAACTATATTCGTATCTCGTATTCTAGCATATAGCGTTTAGCGGATAGAATTAGTTAGTTGGTTAGTTAGTTACTTTGTCAGCTGGTTTAGGGAAGGGAAGATAGAAGCCAGAAACCTAATTCGTACCTATTATCTCGTGAATCATATCCAGTAAAAAACAAAAAGTTAAAAAGATTAAAATAACTAAAATTTGCATATTGGATCTTTTTCTTACGAAATACAAGATACGAGATACGAGCGATGAATATACGATATACGAGAAAGGAGCGTAGATAAAATAGAGTGGCATATTCCGAAAGAAGATAAAAAATTACAATCAGAGCTATCCAAAGACTTAAATATTTCTCCGATTTTAGCCCAATTATTAATAAATAGAGGAGCAAAAGAATCCTCAAGTGCCCGAAGATTCTTAAAGGTAGACTTCAAAGATCTAAGAGATCCTTATACCTTTCCTGATATGGAAAAAGCTGTGGATAGAATTCTAAAGGCAATAAACAATGAGGAAAGAATATTAATTTATGGAGATTATGATGTTGATGGTATAACCAGTATTGCTCTATTATTTTCAGTATTGAGGGAATTTACCCCTAATTTATACTACTATATACCTAACCGCTTTCAAGAGGGATATGGACTGAATGAGAAAGCTATAGATATAGCCCATAAAAACAATTTTACTTTAATTATTACTGTTGATTGCGGGATTAGTTCTATTTATGAAATAGAAAAAGCAAATAAATATGGTCTTGATGTAATAGTAATTGATCATCATCAACCACAAAAAGAGATTCCCTCCGCAATGGCAATAATAAATCCTAAGCACAATGAAGGTTATCCTTTTAAGGAATTAGCAGGAGTAGGAGTAAGTTTTAAAGTAGCCCAGGCTCTATATTTAAAATTAAAAAGAAATCAAGATGATTTGCGGAATTTTCTTGATTATGTAGCTTTAGGATCAATTGCTGATTCAGTCCCCTTTATAGATGAGAATCGTATTTTAATTAAAAATGGATTAAAGGTGCTTAATCAAACCCAGAGAGAAGGTTTGAAGGCATTAATAAGAGAGAGCGGGGTAGATTATGGTAATTTAAATACCAAAGAGGTTAATTTTGCCCTAGCTCCCCGATTAAATGCAGCAGGAAGATTAGATGATCCTAAATTAGCTTTAGAACTATTATTAACTGATTCTGTGTTTAAGGCTGAATATTTAGCTCGAAAACTAAGTGAAATAAACAAATCTCGACAGGATATTGGTGATAATATTTTAAAGGAAGCCAGGGAATTTGCTTATAAACAGGTAGAAGAGGAGAATAATAAAGTACTGGTTCTCTCTTCAGAAGATTGGAATCAAGGTGTAATTGGCATAATAGCTTCCAGGCTAGTAGATGAATTCAACAGGCCCGTAATTGTTATTTCTAAGAAAGATGGCATAGGAAAAGGTTCAGGAAGAAGTATTAAGGGTTTTCATTTATACCAGGTTTTAGAATTATGTCAAGATGTTTTGAAAAATTTTGGTGGACACCGATATGCCGTTGGTATTAATATAGATTCCAGTAAAATTCCTGAGTTTAAGTTAAGGATAAATGAAATTGCTCAAGATTTTATTAATGAGGATGATTTAAATCCAGAATTAGAAATAGACGCCCAAATTTTATTAAGTGATATTAATTTTAACTTAATTAAAGATATTAATATTTTGGAGCCATTTGGATCAGGAAATCCTCAACCTATCTTTTGTAGTTATAAAAATATAATATCTGATTGGAGACTAGTTGGCGAAAAGAGAGAGCACCTGAAACTAAAAATTAAGGAAGAGAATAAAATATTAGAAGGAATAGGATTTAGATTAAGTGAGAAGATAGGAAACCAAATATTTCCTGAAAGCAAAGTTGTAGATTTGGCTTTTAATATCGAATTAAATAAATGGAATGGAACAGAAAATATTCAATTGAATATAAGAGATATAAAAAATATTTTTTAGGAGGCAGATAAAAAGTGATAGATTTAAAAGAAAAAATTAGAAATATTCCAGACTTTCCAGTAAAAGGCATTCAATTTAAAGATATTACCACACTATTAAAAGATAAAGAAGCTTTCAAATATAGTATTGATGAAATTACTAAGTATTGTAGTAAACATCAAATTGATTATATTGCGGGAATAGAAGCTCGTGGTTTTATTATAGGTGCTCCAGTTGCCTATCAATTGGGAGTAGGATTTTTGCTCATTAGAAAACCAGAAAAACTACCGAGTGAAGTAGAGAGAGTATCTTACCAGTTAGAATATGGAGAGAATATATTGGAAATACATAAAGATTCCATAAATAATGGAGATAAAATTATGGTGATTGATGACCTCTTAGCTACTGGAGGTACTACAGCTGCGGTATTTAAACTGATTGAAAAATTAGGAGGAAAAGTTATAGGTGCGTCATTTATAATTGAACTTGAATTTTTAAATCCCAGGGAGAAATTGGAAGGATATAATATTTTTTCCCTGGTACAGTATGATTAATTTACCAATATCTTATCGCATATTCTAGC
>Ga0209636_10007196_pt1 | contig 11359 bp, 10 predicted proteins | sample DeeMarSWOR152_54_FD_187464 | JGI IMG/M metagenome (GOLD analysis project Ga0209636, IMG submission 187464) | Marine sediment microbial communities from White Oak River estuary, North Carolina - WOR-1-52-54 (SPAdes) (version 2) | ecosystem: Environmental > Aquatic > Marine > Intertidal zone >... | reverse complement strand
CCGAGCTTCCTCAAAATAGGGGTTGTTTACTTCGAGGAGCAGTGTACGGTCACTCTGAACAATGAGTGGTTTATTGAGATCGTCATACATGGAAAGTAGTTATGTGGAGGTGATGGGATTCGAACCCACGCCCTCTTACATGCGAAGCAAGCGCTCTCCCAATTGAGCTACACCCCCATTAATAAACAGTAAAAATATAACACATTGCCTCACAGAATCAAAACAATTATCATCCTGAGTCGAAAAATATTGACAAATTTTTAATTCCCTCTAATATTTAATAAACAAATTTTTAACAGTCATGATCGGATGAGGATTTAAATGATAAAAGGTAAAGACGGATCCATAATTCCAAAGGTAGTCATTGAACGTCTTCCAAGGTACTACCGTTATTTCGACTGGATTGAAAATCAGATGGAAAAAATTTCTTCAAAAAAACTTGGAGACCTCATGGGTTCTTCTGCATCCCAGGTGCGTCTCGATCTGAGCTATTTCGGTGATTTCGGACAGCAGGGATACGGGTATAACGTAAAAAAACTCAAGCGTGAGCTTGCCAACATCCTCAAAATCAACCACGAGCGAAAATTTATCATTGTTGGAGCAGGAAATATCGGAAGGGCTCTCACACGATACAATACATTCACCGAATCAGGATTCAAACTCACTGCCATCTTTGACGTAAAACCGGTGCTCATTGGCGAAAAGATAAACGGAGTTACAATCTATGATGTAAAAGAGCTGGGGCCCTTTGTCAGAGAAAACAAAATTGATATCGCCATCATTGCAGTGCCAAAAGAAGTGGCAAACGATATTGCGAAAGTGCTCATAGAAAACGGGATAAAGGGCATTTTAAACTTTGCCCCCCTCGATCTGAACGTAGATACTGGATTTCCGGTTGAAAACATCCACATTATAGATAAAATTCTCGCTCTTTCCTTCATGATCTCTGCCCAGGAATAAAGACGTTTATTTTTTGACTTTTCCTTAGCTGCTTTATAAATTAGAAACATACCACAGAGGCGACTTTTCTACTATGGATGAGAGGGAATTAATACGCAGTCATTATTTTGAGCTCCCTGGAAAAACAGGCACCCTCTCTATTCAGCTCAAAAACGGGTGCTTTCCCGATGTGGATAATGAAGAGCTGTACAAAATTGGAAAAGTCCTCAGTGACTTCCTTTCAGGTCTCCTCATTGAAACCCCCGATATGAGGGACAACTATCTCAATATTTTTCAATCCGTGCTCAAAGATGTGGAAATAGCAATCGAGGACAAGGATATAGATGCCATTCTGCGGTACTCAAAAACAGCCTTCCACAATGGCGATTACCGTCTTTCGCTTTTCCTGTCAAAGCTCATTCTCTCACGGATCAATGTCGTTATTGACGAAAAAATTGCCAACAATGACCGTCTCATAGACAAGGAGATCATTCACCTTCAGATTTCAACTCTGAACTTTATCGGATATCTCTTTTCAAAGATCGGTGAAAATCTCGATTACGGACTGAAGCTTACCAATATTGCAAACGCACTTCTGGATGAGTTCGACGAAAACAGCACTGAGACGATTTCTTTAAGGTCTGCGGTTCTTGATACACTTGGCGTGCTCTATATTCTAAAAAAAGACTTGGATAGTGCGATCAACAACCTTACCCGTGCTCATGAGCTTGACACACTCCTGCTCACCAAGGGGCAGGTCGATGCAATCAGCTACCGCCTCACCTGCAGCAACCTCGGGTATGCCCTTGTTCAGAAATGCTCGTGTGCACTGGATGATGATGGAGATGATCTGAACATCCATGAAATTGAAGAAAACCTCCGGCTGGCGAACAGATACTTCAGGATGGTACAGGTAGATAAATCACCTCCTGTTCCTGAAAAACAGCTGAAAGATCTGGAACTGATCTTTGCCATTAAACGGATGAAAAAAGGTCTCGCAGTCAGTGAAGAAGTGAAAAAGAAGCTTCAAAAAAGGCTGATATGAGAATCACCGTTTATTTAATCCCACGTTAAAAACCTGGTAATAATTACGCGGGCTTCTCTAATTAAAAATTATCCGTTGAGACACACCAATCTTTGACATACCCCAAAACATCAGTATACTGTTCTCTCACCCTTTTTCTCCAGGAGATAGCTCCTCGCAGGAGACGTAGTGTAGAAGGAACCTGTAATGAGAACGAGGTCCCTTTCATTTGAGTGACGCTCAGCATAGCGGATGGCTTCATAGATATCCGGGATCAGAAGCGCCTCCGGAAATAGCTCGCGAGCCACCCTGAAAACGTAATCGGTGTCAAGCTCCTTGTGGGTAAGGGGCTCTGTGACGATGAGCACATCAGAAATCTCAGAAAGATGACGTAGTATCCCCTGTACGTCCTTTCCCTTCACTATTCCTGCCACAGTGATGAGCTTGTTCCTGGGATACGTGGTCCGCAGCGCTTGAACAAGCACACGAGCTGAATCTCCATTGTGAGCGGAATCAAGTAGAAACCTCCTCTTTCGCTCTATGAGCTCAAGCCGTGCCGGTAAAAACACGTTCTTCAGGGCAGATCGAAGAGCCACCGTATTTGGAAGCATTCTCAGAAGCTTCATCGAAAGAAGTGCCGTAACAGCATTCTCCACCTGATGTTTCCCACAAAGAGAGAGGTAGAGATGCTCAAGTGACAGTCCGTCTATGTCGGCTGAAAACCGGGTCCCAAGTGGTGTGTGACTCTCTATCTCATAGGAGCAGAGGTCGGAGACCATATAACAGGGGCTGCCTTCATCTTCCGATTTTTTTCTGAAGATCTCTTTCACATCGTGCACCTGGTATCCCACCACAACAGGTCTCCCGTGCTTGATTATTCCTGCCTTTTCAAAGGCGATCTGCTCGATGCGCTCTCCCAGTTTGTCCATGTGGTCATAGCTCACAGAGGTGATTACCGAGACCACAGGATCACAGAAGTTGGTTGAGTCAAACCTGCCGCCCATACCGGTTTCCAGTATTGCATAAGAGGTGCTCTTCGTCTCAAAATAATACATCGCCATTGCTGTCAGTATCTCAAAGGTGGTGGGTACATTATCGGACGGGAACTCTTCGATGAGGACAGGAAACTTACCTGTGAGCTCAATGAGTCCCTCATCCCCTATCTCAACGCCGTTTACGGATATTCTCTCATTTACCCGGAAAATGTGAGGGGATGTAAACATCCCCGTTGATATATTCTGAACTCTCAGAAGAGCATTCAGTATGTGACATACCGAGCCCTTTCCCTTTGTGCCTGCAACGTGAATGATCTTTGAGCTCTTTTCAGGTTTGCCCAGAAGTTCAAGGAGCTTTACAGTTCGGTCGACATTATAATGTATAGTATCATAGGAGTAAGAGGTGTTGGTCTCATGATTAATGAAACTGTAGAGGTAGTCGAGGGCTTCATCTATGGTTTTCATTTTATTGCTGGAAATATATGATCTCCCGGATTATTCGGTCAAGATAATTTATTATAACAACAGGTACTTATATCTGTATCATGGATCTATTCAATCACATAAATAAGTTGATTTCAACCTGATGCGGCGATAAGTTTGTACATAAAGAAAGATTGAAGAAAGGGGTGATAGGGTTGCTCACCGACTACAAAGATGATGTAGAACAAGTAAAATCCATATCCCTTGAAGGGTGGGATCGTCTTTGAAGTAGCTAATCTCATTGAAAAAAGAAAACAGCTTGAAGAAAAGCTTAACAGCCCGGAAATATGGAATGACCGGGGAGAAGTAACGGCGATTACCAGGGAAATCAAAAAAATCAAGGCTCTTGTAGAGCCATGGATAGCGGTGAAAAAACAGACCGAGGAGCTCTATGAGCTTTATTCTCTCGCACTTGAAGAAAACGAGGAGAGCCTTGAACCCGAAATTAAAGCGAGCATTAAAAAACTAAAATCAGAAGTCTTGAGACTCGAAAAACTTTCCATCTTCACCAATGAAAATGACACTTCGAACGCCTATATCACCATCCATTCGGGCGCTGGTGGCACTGAGGCGTGTGACTGGGTCTCAATGCTCCTCAGGATGTACCTCAGGTGGTGTGAAAGAAAGGGCTTTAAGACAGCAATTGTGGATATTCTTCCTGGTGATGAGGCTGGAATAAAATCTGTTACCGTGTATGTTCAGGGGATGTATGCTTTCGGGTATCTGAAAACCGAAATCGGGATCCACAGGCTCGTCAGGATTTCTCCATTCGACTCAAATGCACGCCGGCATACCTCCTTCGCATCGGTATTCGTTCTTCCTGAGGTGGACGACGAAATTGTGGTAGAGATCGATCCAAAGGAACTCAAAATCGATACCTACCGCTCTCAGGGGGCTGGAGGTCAGCATGTCAACACCACAGATTCTGCAGTGCGGATCACCCATATCCCCACTGGCATCGTTGCACAGTGCCAGAATGAGCGCTCACAGCATAAGAACAGGGATATGGCCATGAAAATTCTCAAATCCAAGCTCTACAACCACTACAGACAGGAGCAGGAAAAGGAAAAAGAAGAAATTGAGAAAAGCAAGAAGGACATATCCTGGGGAAATCAGATCAGGTCATACGTATTTCATCCCTACACAATGGTAAAGGATTTGAGGACAGGAGTTGAAACAGGAAACGGCACGGCAGTCATGGATGGCGATATTGATCAGTTTATCGATGCATCACTAAAAGATCTGTAAAAAACATCTATGAGTCAGCAAGGTCGACTTGTATGAAAAAGCTCTGTCTGCTCACTGCGCTCATGCTCTTTCTTTTTCCTGCTTCCCTGGGATGGTGCAATTTCAACATCTTTCTTCACAGAAGAGTAATTGTCGGAGACATTGATAATCCTGAAGGTCCCACCTATGATTGGCTTGCTGACAGCATTGGGACACAGATCTATTCCTATTTTCTCCAGGTGCCTTTTCTCACACTCACCGATAGAGAGAGGGCATTCCTTCTTGAGCGCGCAGATGAGGATGAGTATAGGGATGCCTTCATAGAGGCCCGCGAAAGCATCGGGTACAGGATCACACCCCGGGTTGAAAGGGGCCCGTACACCCCGAAATACTGGCCCATCTATATATACGGACACTTTACAGTCTTCTCGGATGAAGCTGTTCAGCTTACCCTCTATGCGCACAACGGAATTACAGACCTCTACCTTGCGGAGTCCTCAGAAACTCTCTCGATGCAGCAGCTCCTGAACCATCCCCAGACATGGCTTGTTCCCTTTTTTCGAACTCTCTTGAAATACAAAACCCACACATTGACGGTTGAAGCGGAGCCCCCTGACGCACTCATCTTCATTGACGGGAGGCCAGCAGGTGTCGGCAGGGCCCAGGACATCCTTTTGCCGGCAGGAAGCCACTTGCTCACAGTGAGACGTGATGGATACGAGGACTACAGGGATATGTTCACTCTCACTGAAGATGGCCATTTCATCAGGGCTGCGCTCCAAAAAGTCGATTTATCCCGAGGTTTTTACCTTGAGACAGAACCACAAGGGGCAAATGTATTTGTGGATGAAAACTTCATGGGACAAACCCCTCTCTTCATCTCTCTTTCACCGGAAAGCTCGATGCTGACCATAGCGATGGAGGGTTTCAGAGAGGAATCGATTGCAATCTCAGACCTCTGGGAGAGGGTGCACGCAGAGGAAGAAAAAAAAATCCAACTTAGTCTTCTCCCCAAAGACCTCGAGAAAAGTGTGGTAGATAGAGCGGAAACCTTGCGTAAACAGGCAAAAATCCTCTCCTACACCGGGTTTGGAATGCTCGGGGTTACCATATTCCTGGGTGTGAAAAAAACGCTTCATGACCAGAAAGCCGATCTCTACAGGCCTATTAACGAAGACCTTTATCAACAGTCTGCAAGGACTGCCCGCACACTCTCCGCTCTCACCTATGCGTCTTCTGCTGTCACAGGGGGAATTTTTATGTTTTCCTTTATAAAAATGATACAGTATTTTACCCTCTACAACGCTCGCACTGAGCCAGAGGAGGAGAAAATTAGACACTCTGAAAAAATCTTGAGAGAAGGGACTGCACAGTAAACCATGAAAATTGGGCCGATGAAAATCCGGTCAACGAAGATTCGGCTTGGAGAAAAGCTGAACCGCATATTTGGGAGTAAAAAGGAGAGGGAAGACCTCACAGCTGAAATTGAAGAGCTCCTCATCACCGCTGATTTCGGCGTCGACTTCACCACTGAAGTTATCGAAGAGTTCAATAAGAATATTTCCTCATCCCAGATGAATGAATACACGCTTCTCTTAAAGGCGATAATAAAAGAAAAAATGCATCCCTGCACAATGGGCTCTGCTGAGGACGGCTTAACTGCCTACCTTGTGTTCGGAGTGAACGGAACAGGAAAAACAACCACATGCGCAAAACTCGCATATAAACTCAAAAGGAAAGGAAGAAGCGTACTCATCGCTGCGGCAGACACCTACCGGGATGCAGCCATTGAGCAGCTTCTGATATGGAGCAAACGTGCAGATGTGCCTGTCATACGCCAGTTTCAGGGTTCTGATGCGGGAGCAGTGGTATTCGATGCATGTGATGCAGCATTGAGCAGAAAGGTGGATGATCTTGTGATAGACACAGCGGGCAGGCTCCATAACAAGGAAATGTTGATGAAAGAGCTTGCCAAGATAGGGAAAATTCTTGATAAAAAGTTACCCGATGCCAGAAGACTGAAACTCCTCACACTCGATGCAACAACAGGCCAGAATGCGATCTCACAGGCTTCTCTTTTTGATGAATATATTGGCGTTGATGGCATAATTCTGACAAAGCTCGATTCTTCAGCAAAGGGCGGTATTGCCTGTGCGGTATCAGGCAAGCTGAAGATTCCGATTTTATATGCAGGAACAGGTGAAAAGGTCAAAGATCTCGATGATTTTGATATAGATGAGTATCTGGACATGCTCTTTTCGTAATATTTACCAGTAAGGAGATAGATGGATGGATAGAGTGGAACTGATTCAGCAATTGAAACAGCCATCAAGTGAGCAGATCGTATTGCTCGTACTCGATGGGCTTGGAGGGCTTCAGCAGGAGGGAAGCACCGAGCTCGAGGCTGCGAAAATCCCGAATATGGACCGCCTTGCATATATTTCTGAGACTGGATTGATGGTTCCCATACTTCAGGGAATTACACCGGGAAGCGGACCCGGGCATCTTGCCCTCTTCGGCTATGATCCGCTCACATATATCATAGGGAGAGGAATCCTCTCCGCCCTGGGAGTTAAGTTTCCCATACAGGATGGTGACCTCGCGGCACGGGTTAATTTTGCAACGATCGATGCCGATGGCAGGGTCACGGATCGACGGGCCGGCAGAATCCCCGATGAAACCAATAGGAAGATGTGTGAAAAAATACGTGAAATCGACATTCCCGGCGTGAAGCTCTTTATTGAAACCGAGAAGGAACACAGGGCCGCGCTCATCCTTCGGGGCGGGCGGTTTTCAGAACATATCTCGGAAACCGATCCTCAGAAGACCGGAGTGGCTCCTCTTGAGGTAGCACCCCTTGATGACTCTGCTGAAGCGACGCAGACAGCTAAGCTCATGAACCAGTTCCTACAGCGCGTGAAAGATAAACTAAGCAGCGAGCACCCTGCAAACATGATTCTTCTCAGGGGGTTTGCCCTGTACACGAAAATACCGACCTTTCAGGAGCTTTACGGATTAAATCCCTGCGCAATCGCAGGGTATCCGATGTACCGCGGGCTTGCGAGTTTTTTGGGAATGGAGGTAATTGATGTTGAAAGCGGGGTTGAATCACAATTTGATAAGCTCAGGGAGGTGTGGGGAAGATACAACTTCTACTTTGTTCATATCAAATACACAGACTCCGCAGGAGAGGACGGAGATTTTGATAGGAAGATATCTGTAATCGATCAGGTTGATCGCAGTATTAATAAAATTCTCGATTTGAGGCCCGATGTATTCGTGATTACCGCAGACCACTCCACTCCCTCACTGTACAAAGCCCATTCCTGGCACCCCGTGCCGGTTCTTTTAAACTCAAAATGGAGCAGGCACTCAAAAGTGAAGGGATTCAATGAAACTTCGCTACAGACCGGATCACTGGGCATTATGAATACCCTGGATCTCATGACCCTTATGCTGGCTCATTCAGGAAGGCTCGCAAAATTCGGGGCATGAGTGGTTCAGAAAAAGCCCTATTGGCTATTTTTTGAAAATTTTCTATATTTTTAATCTCTTATCTATTGACACTCCTTAACAAATGTGTTAGTTTTCAATAATAGTTAGAATAGTTATCATTTTTGTTAAGGAGGCTCTAAGATTGCCAGAAAAAATATACACGACCTATCAGATTGGGAAATTCTGCCAGGTTAATATACGAACAGTAATACGGTGGATCGAAACCGGAAAGCTCAAGGCGTACTCTACACCCGGTGGACACAGGAGAGTAAAGTGGAGTGATTTGATCAACTTTCTCACACAGAACCGTATGCCAATTCCGAGAGAACTGGAAGAAGCAAAAAAGAAAAAGATTCTTGTGGTAGACGACGATCCTGATTTTCTCGCAATGGCACAGCGCACACTGGAAAAAATTTCAGATACAGAGCTAAAAACAGCTTCATCAGGCTTTGATGCCGGTATATTCATTGCAGAGTGGTATCCCGACCTGATCCTGCTTGATTTTCTCATTCCCGATCTCAATTGTTTTGATGTAACGAAAAAAATAAAAGGAAATCCACGCCTCAAAAAGATCCCTATTATAGCGGTCACATCAATAACCGACCCTGACGAATTGGACAGGGTAAAAAAATCAGGCGTAGATTCAGTCATCACAAAACCGATAGAGAGTGAGAGCTTTTTTAAGAAAATAAACCGGTTTCTCTATATTCCTTGACAGTGAGCAGCGGCAGACCCACACAGATCCTGAGAGGTCCGACTATCCGTTTTTAGAGGAAAAGTATATAATTTTAATAATAGGATAAGCAAAATTTTTCTGAAAGAAACAAATGCCTGTTTCTTCGAAAAGAAATGGGCATTTTTTATTTTTGAGAAATATTCTTTTTAAAGACCGATTTATCTGTTAAAATTAATAATAGAGCTATTTCATCTTTACTATGGAGATTTTATGACGAAAGTAAAAGTAGACTTACTGAAGGGGGACATTACTGAGAGGAAGAGCGACGCTATTATCAATACCGCTAACAATATGCTCATTCTTGGGTCCGGTCTCGGTGGTGCAATAAGGGCGAAGGGTGGGAAAACAATCTCAGCAGAATGCGCCAAATACGGCCGGATCGCTGTGGGTGAGGCAATCATCACCCGCGCAGGTAACTTGAAAGCAAAGTACATCATTCACGCAGTGCTCATGGAATATGACGGCCTTATTGAAGAAGAAAACATCACCAAGTCTCTGCAGAACAGTCTGAGACTTGCAAATAAAAAGAAATTACACAGCATATCAATCCCTGATATGAGCCTGGGAATCGTACGGTTCTCACCTGAACGGTGCGCAACCACTCTTTTTACGGTTTTGAAGAGGTTCATTGAGGAGGAAAATCGTTCTTTAGATCTGATTGAAGTCGTTTTATGGGATATCGAAACGCTTCGCACATACAAGGATATATATTCAGCAATTTTTAATCAGGATAAGGCATGAATGTACCGCTCTATGTAGCCGGATCTATCTTTTTCATCTTCGCAATACTACTGCTCTACCTCCGTTTCTATAGGAAGCCAAAACGGCTTCAAAAAATCCAGGAGCAGATACTTGCAGGTGACATCCGTTCTTCGATCAGGGATTTGAAAGCGATCATCATTAAACAGGGTGTCTCAATCGATGCACATTACCTCCTTGCTGAATGTTACAGGAGAGAACGCAACTGTCCGATGGCAATTGTAGAATACAGATACTGTTTGAACCTGACCCGTAGGCCCCTGATTACCTCCGAGAAAGAAATCCGTGAAGGCCTTGTTGAATGCTATCTGGCAGTCGGGAAGGAGGATGATGCACTTCAGGAGTTGTTTGAGCTGGAACGCCTTGAGCCAAAAAATGCAAAGCACTTATTCAGGATTGCAAAAATTTTCTATTCGCGGGGAAACCTCGAACAGGCAGTCACCTATTTCGATAGAACAGTGAAGGCCGACCCTTTCAACATAGAAAGTCTCGGATACCTCGGAATGATCATGTTTCATGCAAATCAAATCAAAGAAGCGGTCGTGTACCTTACCAGGGCGGTAAAATATGATAACAGAAACTACAGGTCTCTCTACTACCTGGGCAGAGTATATATGGAAGGAAAAGATTTCTCCAAAGCGCTTACCTATTTTGAATCCGCACAGTTATCACCCGAGTACAGAATTCGGTCGTTCTTACAGAAAGCAATTTGCTACAGGGAAATAAATGATGTAGAGAATGCCGCTGATGAGTTCCAGAAAGCTATTGAATCATCAAAAGGGAAAAACCAGAGTCTGCTCCTCACCGCCCGCTACCTGCTTGCTGATGTATACGAAAAAAATGGAAAGCTCGCCGAAGCTGTTGAACAGTGGGAATTAATCGAAAAAGTAAAGCCGTCCTATAAGGACATTCAGGAAAAGCTCGATAAGTATCATGCCCTCAGGGTGGATGATAATATAAAGGACTTTCTTGTGAGTCCCACTCCCATCTATGGAGCATTATTGATCGATGTGGTAAGCTATCTCGGATATGAAGTGGTGGATTTAAAGCACATTGGAACCGGTGTCACAAATATTACTGCTACTCCAAAGGAAACCTCCTCCCGTACTACAAAACCTGAGCGCGTGTATATTAAAGTATTTCGTGACACCGTGAGCCTTGGCGTGAATGCTATAAAGAGTGTGGCTGAAGAAGCAAAGGCTCTGCGATGCACGAGCGCTATCTGTATTTCACCAGTAAAGTTCCTTTCAGATGCAAAGGAGTTCACCGTCGCCCGGCAGATTCAGTTGATTGGTGGAGATGACCTTGCCAAGATACTTGGTGAAATAAGAAGCGACACATGGGAAAAGAGCTCACACGTGAACAAATAAATGTGATTGCATAAAGCATTCTGCATCAAAAGCCGATATTATGGAGGTCTTGGCGCTCATGAATGGTAAGCAAATCGTGGTAAAGGGTGTCAAATAACATTGTAGTTTCAGGATTGATTTAAAAATATCTTCATTCACATAGAAAATAGATCATAAAATAGTTGACTTTTTAGAACAGGGTGTTGTATGATAGGGGAAGTTTAACTTCAGATTTTCAATGGTGTTATAAGTGTCCGAATATAAAAAATTCGAAAAGCGGTTTTTTTCATATTTGAACACAAAACTCGTCTTTCTTAAGAGGTGGATTGTTTACAGTTATAAACGGTTCCTT
>Ga0209636_10007193_pt1 | contig 11361 bp, 10 predicted proteins | sample DeeMarSWOR152_54_FD_187464 | JGI IMG/M metagenome (GOLD analysis project Ga0209636, IMG submission 187464) | Marine sediment microbial communities from White Oak River estuary, North Carolina - WOR-1-52-54 (SPAdes) (version 2) | ecosystem: Environmental > Aquatic > Marine > Intertidal zone >... | reverse complement strand
TGAAGAGGAGGAGCGAGATGAAGTTTGAGGAAGACTGGGATGATCTCTTTGATATAAAGATAGGGCCTTTTGGAATGGGCGCCTACTTTGGCCCCCGGCCTTTCAAGGTCAGATATTTCAGGACCTCTGATTCCCACCTTTTGCGTTTTCAGATACACCGGGATGTCAAAAAAGAAGAGATCAAGGTACGATTGGTCGAACCGGGGATCATAGAGGTAGAATGGCCCCGTAAGGTAAAGGGCGAGGATATCCCTGTAGAATAATGACCCAAGGGGTTTTTGGAAATTCATCCATTGGGTCCTTTAGCAAATACAACCTGTCCTCTTAGTCGTTCTCAAATATTGCCCTGATGAGGAACTTTATCCCCTCCAAACTCAGAAGCACTGTGCATCCAGGTTTTTCTCCTTACTGGCTTTCCTGATTCATTTTTGCCTTTCTCTAAATGCCAAACCCTCTTCTTCAGCTATCTTTCCGCTCCTGTATAATCCGCAAAGGCCCCGTGTTTGATCCGGCATATCCACCCTTCCACGGTAAGAAACAACAGCCCCAACACCCAGATCATAGGCATGGTCAAGTGTAGCCATCCTCGACTTGACCTGTGTTCCAAGGTCGGGTATATGGAGTGTGGCTGCATTGATGGGAAACGGAGGTAACAATGGGTGAAGTTAAAAAGATCCGGACCGCGTGCCGCAGCTGCCATGGAGGCTGTGGTGTCATTGCCCACGTGAAAGATGGAAAAGTCATAAAAGTAGAGGGTGATCCTGAATCCCCCATAAGCCATGGAACCCTGTGTAGCAAAGGTTTAGCCATCACGCAACTCGCATACCATCCTGATAGGGTTCTCCATCCCATGAGGAAGACACAGAAAGGGTGGGAACGGATCACGTGGGATGAGGCCCTGGATATGGTGGCCGAGAAGTTCAAAGAAGTCATTGAGGGGTATGGCCCTGAATCCATCGTCGTTGGACAGGGCACAGGGAGGGATTACGAGAGCCACCTTTACCGGTTTGCGAACCTCCTCGGAACCCCCAATGTCCTTACCGCAGGCCACATGTGTTACGTCTCACGGGTCGGGGCAACGCTCATTACCTGCGGAAACCTGCCCATCTGTGATTACAAGGGCAGCCCCCAGTGCATTGTTATGTGGGCCTGTAACCCCCAGTGGACCAATCCGGATGAGTACAAAGGCGAGGTATTCTGGAGGGCCTACAAAAAGGGAAGCAAGCTGATTGTCATAGATCCCCGAAAGGGCTTTCTCGCCAATAAGGCTGATATCTGGCTCCAGCTTCGTCCTGGTACCGATGCAGCCCTGGCCATGGGCTTCCACAACGTCATCATCGAGGAGGGGCTCTACGATAAGGAGTTCGTAGCCCAGTATATCAATGGCTGGGAGGCCTTTGTAGAGAGGGTCAAGGAGTACCCCCTTGAGATGGTAGAGGAGATTACCTGGGTGAAAAAGGAGCTCATTGAACAAGCGGCAAGAATGTATGCCACCACAAAGCCCGCGTGCATCAACTGGGGAGTGCCCACGGAGCAAACCCTCAACTGTACTGATTGCACACGTCTGCTCACGGGTCTCATGGCAGTTACAGGCAACCTGGACATTCCCGGAGGAAACGTCTTCTTTGTACCGCCCCCGGTGAGGACCGTCTCGGAGTTTGCCCGCCACAAGGACCTCCCCGCTGAGCAGAGAAAGAAGCGGCTGGGAGGTGAGCAATACAAGCTGGCATCACGGGTGGCCCTTATTACCCCCAAGGCGGCATGGGATGCAATACTGACCGGGAAACCATATCCCCTGAAGGCTGGGTTGCTTTGCGGCAGCAATCCCGTGATGACCAGGGCAAATGCCAGGGAGGTATATGAGGCCTTGAAAAAGCTCGAGTTCCTCGCAGTGATAGACTTTTTCCTCACCCCCACTGCGGAGCTGGCCGATATCTTCCTCCCGGCCGCCACCTGGCTTGAGCAAAACCACGTGGCGGACAATTGGAAACGCCATGGCTACATCCTGGCCAGGCAGAAGACAGTGGAGATTGGGGAGTGCTGGCAGGACCACAGGATATTCCTTGAGCTTGGCAAGCGAATGGGACAGGAGTGGTGGGACACGGTTGAGGATGCCCTTGACCACCTGCTGGAACCATCCGGGTTGACCTGGGAGGAGTTCAGGGAGCGGGGCTACCTTAAGGGGGAGATGAGGTATCGTAAGTACCTGGAGAGGGGTTTCTCAACGCCTACGGCCAAGGTAGAGCTCTACTCCACCACGCTGGAGAAGTGGGGACGTGATCCCCTCCCCAAATATACGGAGATACCGGAAAGCCCTGTCTCCAGGCCAGATCTCCTTGAAAAATACCCCTATATCCTCAATGCAGGGCTCCGAACCCCCACGTTTTTCCATTCGGCAAACCGCATGGTCCCATGGCTGAGGGAGATCAGGCCCGATCCCATTGCGGAAATCCATCCCGAGACAGCAAGAAAACACGGGATCGAGGAAGGAAAGTGGGTATACATAGAGTCGCCCAGGGGACGCATACGGCAGCGTGCCAGACTGAACCATGGGATTGATCCAAGGGTCATTGTCGCTGAACATGGGTGGTGGTTCCCTGAGTTGAAGGACCCGGGGCATGGCTGGGATATTGCCAATGTCAATCTGCTGACCGACAATGACCCCGCGATCTCCGATCCGGTTATGGGGTCTACGAGCCTGAGGTGCCTTCTGTGTCACATATCGCCCTGTGATGATGTCGAGGAAGAGGTGAGATGATGGGAAGGTTCTCTTTAGTGGTCTTTCAGAAGGACTGCATGGGCTGCCATGCCTGCGAGGTTGCGTGCAAGCAGGAACATGGACTCGGCGTAGGGCCGAGGCTGATCAAGGTAGTTGAGAAGGCCCCTTTTTATGTCCCCATATATTGTCATCACTGCGCACGACCTCCTTGTAAGGCAGCATGTCCGGAGGAGGCTATCTCCAGAAACGACCTCGGCATAGTACTCATCAACGCAGAACTATGTATCGGCTGTAAGGCATGTGTTGAAGCCTGCCCATTTGGGGCAATGCAGTTCGATGAGGATACTGAAATTGCGGTGAAGTGCGACCTCTGCTATGAAAGGCTCAAGAACAGGGAGGAGCCAGCCTGCAGTAAGGCCTGCCCCACGCAGTGCATCTTTTCGGGCGATATGAAGCGGCTTTCCCAAGAGATGGAGAAGAGGTCATTGTGCCACCAAGGGATCAGTCACTAGCATACCTTCCCGATCTGCTTCTACCCGATGAAATCCGGGATGGGCTTGACACAAGAATTTTCGGGAAGAGAGATATCGTTTATTTCAGGGAAACGGACTCCACCAATACAAGGGCAAAGGATTTAGCAGCAAGGGGTGCCCCGGAAGGAACTCTGGTTGTATCTGAGAAGCAGAAAGAGGGGAGGGGAAGGAAAGGGAGGCGCTGGTTCTCTCCCTCACAAGAGGGAATTTATGCCTCCCTTATTTTAAGACCGACCATATCCCCGGGTGAGGCACCAAAAATAACTATGCTCACAGCGGTTGTAGTGGCTGAAACTCTGCTTTCCCTGACGCAACTAGAGGTCAAGATCAAATGGCCAAATGACATCCTGGTTAACGGGAAAAAGATAGGGGGTATTCTTACGGAGATCAGCGCTGAAAAGGATGTAATAGACTATGTTGTGGTCGGCCTCGGGCTCAATGTTAACACGCGGCGTTTCCCTGATGATATCAGAGAGAAAGCCACCTCCATTCTAATTGAGACAGGAAAGAGGTTTTCAAGGGTCGGATTTATGAGGGGATATTTAAAACGCTATGAGGAATATTACGAAAATTGCAAAAGAACGGGCTTTGAGCCCTTTAGGAAACGTTGGAGGGAACATACAGATATTATTGGATATCAGATTCTAGTTGAGGCGGACGGCAAGAAGTATGTCGGGGAGGTCCTGGATATTGATAAAGATGGGGCCCTCATCCTCAAGGACAGTAACGGGGAGTCTCACAGGATACTTTCCGCAGATGTCAGCTTGCTGTAAAGGGATTCTGATAACAATTGAGACAAGAAAGGGGGGACTCATCCCCCTGACCCTCGGGCATATCCCCCCACCATTGCCCTTTGTGTGACTAAATCACTGCTACAACAAGCCGATCACGAATCCAGTCACCGTGATACCGATGATAATGGCGGCACACACCACGAGGATACCCGTCAAGGCTGACGATTGGGCCAATTCAGGATCTTGGCGCTTCATTATGCGGTTCAGCCAGATACCGATCACCGAGGCTACCGGCATGGAAAGACCCACGATAACACCACCCACTACAATTAACCAGGCCGGGCGAGCAATAACAAAGTACAGGAGAAACATAACAGCCGGTCCGGCTATCAGAAAGACCCGGCGCCAGAAAATACGTTGCTTGGGGGTCTTCATGGCAATAACCCCTATCTTCCGGAGGCCGTCAGGAATAATCCGGGCTATACCGGCGGTATTAACCAGATACGTACTGTAAAGGATACAGAAGGCGGCGATCATGAACAAATAACGGGCCCATGCCCCCAGAGTTTCCGTGTACATGCGAGAAAGGATCTCCACCGTCTCGAACCCCGATGGTACCTGCCCCAGCCTGTGGAGAACCGAGGCCCCGAGGAGGTAGAAGGCAATGGTCGTAATGCCAATCATAATAGCACCCAGGATCAGGTCGGTATCCATCACCCGAATCCACCTCCTCGCCCGGGCAAAAAACCCCTGTGACTCCCTGGGGCCGCTCCAGGCCGCATAACCCTTGCCCTTTACCCAGTAGGTATAGGTGATAACCTCATTGGCCGTAATACCGGTAATGGCAAAGGCAGAGAGGGCCACAACCCAGGCTCCCGCGGGAAAACTGAAGGTCAAACCGCTGAAAATCTCGGAAGCTGAGTAGCCATAGGGGGTTGCCTGCAGAATGAAAAAGGAAAGAAAGATAGTTAGGATGGAAAATGTGGCAACAAGAGTTATAATGATTTTTTCAAGGTCGCTATACAAACCACGCAGAATCAATATGACACCTATTATAGCGACGATAGCCCCGAGGAGTTGATGACTGCCACCGAAGAACCCTGCAACTGACAGACCGATACTCCCGACAATCCCCGCCATAGCCATCAGTATGGAAATCATTAAGAGTACTCCCCACCACACGGCCCATGAGGCACCGAAGATCTTGCCCGGAATCCGATCTAACATGTCCATCAAGGAGTCGTCGGTGGAAATGATGAAACGGCCGAACTGTTCCTGGACAATGGCCTTGACCGAGACGCTCAGGATGATCATCCAGAGCATCACAAAGCCCACCTTGGCCCCTAAGATGGTGGTGACGATAAGTTCCCCGGAACCCACGATAGCCCCAGCAATAACAAAGGTGGGCCCGAATTTACGTATCAGCTCTCCCCGTTTTCGAGGAGGTTCCTGAATATCGTCTTGCGTCCGTGCCCTTATCTCATAATCGAGATCTTCTACGGCTTTTTCTTCTTTCTCCGGCATGATTTTCCCTCCTTTTTGTTATGATAGTAACTGCGGCAATACATACTAAAATTTCACCGATTTCCGCCTCTCTTCTTCAGCCCGTTTCTCATTCCGATCTAATTTGATCCATCAATCTCGGCCCTTACCCTGCCGAGTCTATATCCCCTCTGTCTCTGCACTCACGATAGGGACCTTTCGATCCTGTCGATCTTCTCCCCCGTCAGTGGAAGATCCGCGTTCTCCAGGACAGAGGTGAGCATGAGAAGGTTTTCGTCTGAGACGAGGTTTTCCGTGGACATTGTTATGACCAGCCTATCGCCTGGCACAACCGATCTCAAAAGCTCCAGAGCGTATTTCTTCACTGCCTCTGGCCCAAGCGTATACACGGCTCCCGGATAACCAACCCAGAGGACCTTTTCCTCCCAGAGGGAAAGCGCCTCATCTATGGGCACATCTCCCACAGGGGGCGGATGTAGTGCCTCGATTATATCGATTGAACTGCTTGCGATGAGCTCTTTAAGAACGTCCAGCCTTCCGTCCATGTGGGCGGCCAGAAGCTTACCGTGCTCATGTACAACCCTTGCACATTTTTCATACTCCGGCATAAAGTACTCCTCGAAGAGCCTTGGATTAACCAGATATCCCTCTGTGTTCTCCGGTAGCCAGATTATATCCGCTGGCGACTTCGCGGCTATCTCATACAACGGCTCAAGGCTCTTGGACATGGCCTCGTAGAGCTCATCGACCTTCTCACGGTATCTCGCGTGGTGAATGTAAAACCGTCCTTCCTCGCTCCCTATCCACTCAATCATTAAGGTCGCCATAGGTGTCTTCGGAATCCAGGACATAACAACACCATCTTCCCCCAGCCACTCCCTGGCCTGTTCAATGGGAAAGTAATCCGGGAGGTATTCCGTGTTATCAATCATATATTTGACGACCTCGTAGTCTTCGGGCTTCTGAATCAGCCGCTTTTTCTGCCACGGCATTACATCCTTCCAGCTTCTCAGCGCATGCCATTGCTCAACACCGGGCTCCCTCTTTTCCTCCAGATAGACGGAACCAACAGGGGTGTTATAGATCCGGCGCACAACCACCGTCCCAGTCGATACGACCTGTTCCTCCGTGCTCTCCACATTGTGCATCTTCATGATATAGCATGGCCTTGCCCAGGAGATGCCCATACCCCTGTTCCTGCACTCACGCTCCGCCCAGCCCATCTGGCTGTGTCTCCAGTTGTGCAGGAAGGGCAGCTTGTCGGCACGCTCTTTGCGCGTTGCGGCCATAATCCTTTCGCGTCGAGTCATCCCGGCCATATCCGTCACCTGCCCTCCTTCACCCACTCAGCGCATTTCTCCACCCCTTCTACCGCGTTGTTTGAGCCGTGATCAGCACCGATGCTCTCCGCAAATTGTACGCTCACAGATGATCCTCCGATGATAACCCTCACCTCCTCCCTGAGGCCCGCTGCCCTTAAGGCCTCTATCACCTCCCCCATCTTTGGCATGGTCACCGTGAGCAGTGCTGATAACCCCAATATGGCCGGTTTATGTTCCCTCACCGCATCGACTATCTTCTCGGCAGGTATATCGACTCCTAAATCTACCACCTCAAAACCTCGTGCCATCAGTAGTGTAGCCACTATGCTCTTCCCAATGTCATGCATATCCCCTTCAACTGTAGCTATTACCATCTTCTCCCTTGTCTTAGCGTCATCTTCCTTTATGTAAGGATTAATGATCTTCAGGCCTTCCCTCATGACATCGCCGGCCACAACGAGCTCTGAAAGGAAGTACTCACCAGTCTCAAACTTCTCTCCAACTATGGACATCCCAGGGGCCATACCATCCGTGATAGCTCTGAGCGGGTCAATACCCGCATCCATCGCCTCCTCAGCGGCCCTCACCACGCCGGTGTAGTCTAGATTTAGAATGCCTTCCTTCAAGGCCGCCAGATATCTCTCTTCAGCCATAGCCCTTACCTCACTACCTTACCCGAATCGATCGGGTACGCTCCGTATTTCCTGGCAGCATCATACATCATGCAGATATTCTCCGGCGGGACTCCAGCTTGAATATTATGCACTGCGGTGAGCACATAGCCTCCACCAGGTGCCATATCCGCTATCCTCTTCTTCACCTCGCTCTCGACATCCTCAGGCGATCCGAATGGGAGTATCCTCTGGGTATCAATTCCGCCCCAGAAGATTAACTTATCCCCAAATTCATCCTTCAGTCTCCTTGTATCCATATCCTTGGCTGCAACCTGTATAGGGTTCAATATGTCCACTCCAATCTCTATCAAATCAGGGATGAATTTAGAGATGCTTCCACAGGAGTGGAGAAACAGGTATGCCCCCGTATTGTCCTTTATAAACTGCCAGAGCCTTTTCTGTGCTGGTTTAATCAGTTCCCTGTAGAGCTCTGGTGAGATGAGGGGCCCATTCTCTCCGCCCAGATCGTCAGTCACCATAATGACATCGATATATTCACCAACGGCGTCAAGATACTGACGGTAGAGTTCGATATGCACATCAGCTAGCTTATCAAAAAGTGCCCTTGCAAACGGCTTATCTAATATGAGATCCATCATCAATCGTTCTATCCCCCTGAGGCATATAGATCCACACTCAAAAATACCCAGAATAGGGGTATCGGCAATAACTGCATACTCTGTCTTTTCACGTAAACGCTTAGCCTCCTCTCTCAATCCCTCTGTTCTTCCGGGATCATGTGGATCTGGCCATCTGTAGGTCTCCAAATCCTCTATGGTGGCATCCTTGAGCGGCCAATCAACAGGATCCCAGTACAGGCTCGATTCCGGTTTCTTCCATCTCGTACCCCATTCGTCCAGATAGGAATTATCAGGATCTATCTGTACCTTAAAATTTCTTGGTGGTCTTATTCTCACATAGCGAGTATCAATCCCGAATCTGTCCAGGACCTCTTCAGGTGGATCGACGTGGTCCCTGAGAAAGAGTTTCGCCTCCTTTTTTATGCCCAGATACTTCTTCAATTCATCGTATGGCACTGCCTCGATGGTTGTTGCCAGGCCTCCCAGGTCAAGGGGAACCCTGTCAGGCTCTTCATGATGTAAGCTGGTGAGGAGCCTTTCCCTTGGACTCATTTCCCTCATGGTTTCCTACCTCCTCAAAATGGATGACCTAACCAATGCCCATAAGCTCCTTGGCCTTGTCGACAGCGGTGGCTGCATCCGGTCCGAAACCGTCTGCCCCTATCTCATCCGCATATCCCTGGGTGATGGGTGCCCCACCAACCATGACCTTCACACTGTTCCTTATGGAAGAGCTGTTCAAGGATTCAATGACCTGTTTCATCATGGGCATGGTTGTGGTGAGAAGAGCAGACATGCCTACTATATCGGCATTTTCCTGCTTCACTGCCTTTACGAACCTCTCAGCTGATACATCAACACCGAGGTCTATAACCTCAAATCCACCCCCCTCCAGCATCATCCCCACGAGATTTTTTCCGATATCATGCAGATCTCCGCTGACGGTTCCCAATACAACTTTCCCCGAATACCCGATATTCTTCTCGACAAGCAGCGGCCTTAGAGGCTCCATTCCTGCCTTCATCGCATGTGCAGCAACGAGGACCTCCGGAAGGTACACCTCGCCCTTCTTAAACCGTTCCCCCACAACGCTCATTCCCGCAAGGAGCCCCTCATTTAGAATTCTGCCTACATCCTGCCCTTCATCTATGGCTTCCTGAATGAGCTCCTTCACCTGAGGAGCCATACCCTGAATCAACTTGTCGCTGATTTCCCTAAGGTCTCTCATGTAGTACCCTCCTTTCGTTCCAACCTTGCCAGAGCCCTGTTGCCTGCTCGTTCTCGCATCCATCTGGCGTGCCGAAGGCGCAGTCAAGCCTTGCTTAGCACATACCACCTGGCTTTGCAATTACTATGTTGGGCGTTATCAAGGATATGGGCCTTACGTGTGGCGGGGCACAGTCTAAGCCAATGGCTCTAGATCAGTTGCAGCCTTGATCCCTCTCATATGATCAACTTTTCTCAATACAACTGCACCCCCCAAAAAGAACACAATAATGGAGATAATGCCTACTCTGCTTGAACCTGCTAGCTGGCCCACCATAGCGAAGAGCGCAGGCCCAAAAATGCCAGCGAATTTGGTGCTCACATTGTAGAAACCAAAAAACTCAGCGGATCTTGCCAGTGGCGTCATCGATCCATACATGGAACGGCTGAGGGCCTGCGTTCCACCCTGAACAATTGAAACCAAAAGAGCCAGTAGCCAGAAGTGGGCCGGCCTCTGCATAAAATACCCCAAGGTGGGAATAATCGTATAGATCCCCAGGGCAAAAAGGATGGAGTTCTTGGTGCCCGCTCTTTCAGGTAACCTGCCAAAGAGCAGAGTAAAGGGAATGCCGATGAATTGTACCATCAGGATAGCCCCGATGAGGTGAGATCTGCCGATCCCAATTTCAGCCCCAAAGATCACGGCCATAATTATGATGGTTCCTATCCCATCGTTGTAAAGCCAGAACGCGACGAGAAACTTGATCAACTCCTTAAATCTCATCATATCCCCAAATGTCTTTCTCAGCCTCTGATATCCAGCCAATAGGGGATTGTAACGTTCACCTCTTGAAATGGCTGCTCGAGGCTCAGGCACATTTCTGAAAATGGGTATTGAAAAAAGCGCCCACCAGATAGCAACAGTGAGAAAAGATATCCTGGAAGCCCATTCAGCCCCGGGAATGCAAAAAAAGGCAGGTTTTAGTATCATCAGCAGGTTGATCGCCAACAGGATCCCACCGCCCAAATACCCATAGGCATATCCCCCTGCAGAGACTCTATCGATCTCTCCCGGGGAAGCTACATGGGGCAACAAACTATCATAAAAGATGTTGGCACACCCAAAACCAACTCTACCGAGGATATACAAGAGAGATGCATAAAGCCACATACCGTGACCTATGGCAATTAAGAACGCGGTAGCTACGATACCAACAAAGGCAAACCCTCCAAGGAACCTCTTCTTTGCACCCGAGTGGTCCCCGATTGCGCCCAGAACAGGCGCCGCCATCGCAATGATTACCATAGCGATTGTATTGGAATATCCCCAGTAACTGGTTGCGGTCTGTCTCTCAAGGTTGGAGCCTGCGACTGAGCTGTAAAATTCAGGAAGTACTGCTGCCATAATCGTCGTTGCAAACGCGGAATTCGCCCAATCATACAGCTTCCAACTTCTGATGATCTTTGTGCGATCCTTCTCCATTGAAAGAGCCTCTGTTTTTCCCCTTTACACTAAGACACCACTACCATATACTCCCACTACCTTAAATGGCAAACCACTTCTGCCCTGTAACCTGCGCGCCATGGGGGACAATCGATGGCCAGAATCGGGAAAAAAGAGAAGGTAGAGTCACCAGTAGGTGAAAAAGTAGATGAAATCGTGCACGAGATTGAGGCTGCCCAGGGCCAGAAGGCCACACCCGCAGAGATCCTTGCAAGGATCTCCCCCCATCTGAAGAGAGAGCCTTCCCTGACTGTTCCCGTTATTGAGGCCCTGGCGAGGATTCATAACTCCGAGACGGCCCAACTCCTCATCGAGATGATGGACAGAGCTGAAGAAAAATGGGTGGTCAAGTCCATAAAGAGGACACTTTACAAGTTGAGGCAGAAGGGCGTCAGATGGGAAGAAAGGCCCTCAAAGGATGAGCCCGTCCTGAGACCCCCGAAACCCGCTGAACCTCAAGGATACATGGGGGCAATGGACTCAAGAGGAAGCAGGGTAATCGTAATTGCCAGGCCCCAACCTTTAAAGGGCTTATTTGTGGTCTTCAGCATAGTGAACGACCTTGAGGGAATCCAGGAATTTACC
>Ga0209636_10007191_pt1 | contig 11362 bp, 11 predicted proteins | sample DeeMarSWOR152_54_FD_187464 | JGI IMG/M metagenome (GOLD analysis project Ga0209636, IMG submission 187464) | Marine sediment microbial communities from White Oak River estuary, North Carolina - WOR-1-52-54 (SPAdes) (version 2) | ecosystem: Environmental > Aquatic > Marine > Intertidal zone >... | reverse complement strand
TCCAAGGCGGTTCTCTTCAACCCGAGAAACTGCTATCAGAACTATAACGTCGCCGTTAACCTCTCGGATCGGCCCATCTACACGTATATGGGCGTTCTTCAGCCTCGGCTGGGTAACGCGAACTATTGCAGTGCAGGCCAGCTCAGTCCGTTGCTCTGTGATCCCCTTTACCGAACGATCGGTATCGGTACGAGGACATTTCTCGGTGGAGGTATAGGGTACGTCACCTGGAATGGGACACAACACAGTCCTTGCGTTCCGAGAACGGGTCTCGGTGTTCCCAAGGTGCCTGCTGGAACCATTGCCGTGATGGGGGACTTGAAGGGGATGAACCCGCGATGGCTTCGAGGTACATCCTTCCGGGGATATGGCGCGACTCTCACAGTGGGAATCGGCATTCCCATTCCCATTTTGGATGAGGGGACCCTCATTCACGCGGCAGTCCGGGACGAGGATATCGTGACCCAAATCGTGGACTACAGCCAGGCTTATCCTCAGCGTGAGGCGGAAAGTCTGGGAGAGGTAAGCTATGCGCAGTTGAAGAGCGGCGGAATTTCGGTCGATGGGAAGGAAGTACCCACGGCAAGCCTCTCAAGCTATGCGATGGCGAGGGAAATCGCCAGCATTCTCAAGGAGTGGATCCAGGAGGGCCAGTTTCTCCTGACCGAATGTGTTCAAAGGCTTCCGTCATCGGATTCCGGTATTGTCTTCAAAGGTCTTCAGGAAAAACCCTTCCGGGCCAAAAACCGTATCTAGAATCGTTCCAGGGGGGCCGAAGGGTATTAGCCTTTTCCTGAGGTGAAAGAGCCAGCTTCCGTCCCCCTGAAAAAGAGGAGACTCCCATGACGACGACGAAAATAGTACTCAGGTTTCCACCCGAGCTCACTGATCAGCCAGTTACGTACAAATTGATCAAGGAATACGATCTCATGGTCAATATCCTTCGAGGTCACATTACCCCTAAGGAGGAGGGAATGTTGCTCCTCGAGCTGACGGGTACGAAAAAACAGCTGGACCGGGGAATGGACTTTCTGGCAAAAATCGGGGTCGAGACCCAGCGCCTGTCCAAGGATGTGAAGTGGCTTTCGGACCGTTGCACCCACTGCACTGCTTGCACGTCTCTCTGCCCTACCCATGCGCTGTCAGTGGAGCGGGCAACCATGATGGTGGATTTTGATAGGGAAAAGTGCATCGCCTGCGAAATGTGTATAACCGTCTGCCCCTATAACGCCATGGAGGTTCAGTTCTAGGCTTCCCGACGTTTGTGGGTATTGATATACTTATGTGAGATGGTGTGGCAGTGATCCCGGTTCCCTCACCTCCGGACATGAAGATGAGCCTCGACTTTTCCTCTGAGGCTCTGTGAAAGCGACCCGCATCTATGAAGCAGCATCCTAAAAGGGTTGTCGTCGCCATGAGTGGAGGCGTCGATAGCAGCGTCACGGCCTACCTCTTGAGGGAAGCAGGGTACGAGGTAATCGGAATCACCATGCTCATGTGGGAAGGAGAGGACGAATATCGACCCCATAAGCCGATGAATTCCGCCGAGTTCCGCCGCGTATCCCACGCGGATGATGCTCGACGAGTCGCTCAGGAATTGCGGATCCCCCATTCCGTCCTCAATCTAAAGGATCAATTCGAGGAGGAAATAATCACCTACTTCTGTGGGGAATACCTCAACGCCCGGACCCCGAATCCGTGTGTTCTCTGTAACAAAAAGGTGAAGTTCGGGGCACTCCTCCGAAAGGCCAGGGATCTCGATGCCGCCTTCGTCTCCACGGGCCACTATGCAAGGGTGGAATATGACCCATTGAGGAAAAGGTATCTCCTGAAGCGGGGTAAAGACGCGAAAAAAGACCAATCATACTTCCTCTGTGCCCTCTCCCAAAACCAACTTGCTCATGCTCTCTTCCCGTTGGGATCCTTTCGAAAGGACGATGTAAGGGAAAAAGCCATGAACCTGGGGCTCACGGTCCATGAGAAGCCGGAAAGCCAGGAGATCTGTTTCACCCCCGGAATGGATTATCGTCCGTTTCTCAAACGGAGGGTATCCGGGGAAATAGCGGCCGGCGACATTGTGGATACCCAAGGCCGAGTTCTGGGGAGGCACAAAGGCCTTCCCTTCTATACCATCGGCCAGAGAAGGGGTCTCGGCCTTGCTGCTGGCAAACCGCTCTATGTAGTTGGCTTGGACAAGGAAAGAAACCTCGTGGTTGTCGGGGAAAAGCAGGAGGTTTACAGCAAAGGATTGGTTGCGGGTCGAATGAATTGGATCGCCATCGACGACCTCCGGGAACCCATCGAGGTGAAAGCAAAAATACGGTATGCCCACAAAGAGGCACACGCGATCGTTGAACCCTTAGGAAATGACACGGTGAAAGTGGAATTTATGAAACCCCAAGAAGCTATTACACCGGGCCAAGCGGTAGTTTTTTACGATGGCGAAACGGTCATTGGCGGGGGATGGATCGAAAGGATGATCACCGATAGGGAGATGTGATGGAGCGTAAATCGACAAAACGAAAGCTGGAGCGATTACAGGGTATCATTCGGGACATGGGTTCCCTTCTCGTCGCCTTTTCCGGGGGGGTCGATAGCACGTTTCTCCTCAAGGTGGTTCGCGAAACCCTCGGGAGAGACAGGACCGTTGCGGTTACGGCGAGATCCCCCGTTTATCCGGAGAGGGAATACGCTGCAGCCCGAAAACTCGCCGAGGAAATGGATGTTCGGCACATCTTCATCGACTCCCATGAAATGGACCTACCCGAATTTAGCGTTAACCCGGTTAATAGATGCTACCACTGCAAGAAGGAGTTATTCACCCAGCTAAGGGAGATTGCGCGAAAAATGAACCTCTCCTCTATCGCCGAAGGTTCAACGGTGGACGATGAAAGTGATTTTCGTCCGGGCATGAGGGCTATCCGGGAGATGTCGATTAGAAGTCCTTTGAGGGAGGCGGGGCTAAAGAAGGCGGAAATTAGGGCTACATCACAGGAGCTCGGCCTCACCACATGGAATAAGCCCTCCCTAGCCTGCCTGGCCTCTCGGTTCCCCTACGGGGACCGTATAACCCCTGCGGGCCTGAGGCAAATCGAAAGGGCGGAGTACTTTCTCATGGGCCTCGGATTCACCCAGGTGCGCGTAAGGCATCACGGGAATACAGCTCGGATCGAAATCCCACCGGAGGAAATCCAATCGCTCCTTGAACCCCGAACGAGAAGGCGAGTCGTCCGGAGGCTGAAGCAAATCGGATTCACCTATGTAACGGTCGACTTGCAGGGTTATCGGTCGGGAAGCATGAACGAAGTGCTTGAGGCCAGGGAACCCGAGCAAGAGCCGTCCCTGACAGGATCCTCGGAATGACCATTAATCCCAGGAATCGAGTATCCGTCCCTCATCCCTTCTGCCCAAAACAAATTTTTGAATCGGGAAGGAGTTTCATGTATAATCTCCTCCAATCATTTTTCCCTTGCTTCTGAAAAAGGTGGAATAGGGGGGCTCTATGGATAAGAGAGGTCGTGATAGTTGGATCTCTATGGTAGGGCTTATCTTGATCCTCCTCCCTCTGAACCTCCGGCATGCATCCGCCAAGGAGGCCAATCGAATCTGCGTAAACTGCCATGAAAAGATGAACCCGAGCCTCGTCGTATCCTGGAGGGAAAGCCGCATGGGTAAGGCAGGGGTAACCTGTATCGAATGTCACGGGAGCCACCATAAATCCGCTGAAGATGCGGTCAGGGCAAGCCTGATGGTGGGCCGCCTCTGTGAGAGATGCCATCCCGTCCAGATGGCCCGGTTCAAGACGGGTAAGCATGCCCAGGCCTGGGCTTCAATTAATCAATTCAAGAAGGTCATGGAGCTTCCGCCGGAGATGATCGACGCAGAGCAGGGTTGCGGTGGGTGTCATTCCATTGGGCGCGAAGATGGCCAATGCGACTCGTGCCATACCCGCCACAGTTTTTCCGGGGAAGAAGCCAAAAAGCCGGAGGCCTGTCTTCCCTGCCATGGAGGGATCAATCATCCCCAGTGGGAGATTTGGAGGTCCTCAAAGCATGGCGTTGTCTACAGAGTTGATCCCCAAAAAAAGAGGGGCCCCACGTGCCAAACCTGTCATTTTCCCTGGGGGGACCACGGCGTCAAAACTGCCTGGAGCCTCTTGGCCCTTCGCCTCCCCGAGAAAGACGGAGAATGGATCGAATACCGAAAGACCATTCTCCAATGGCTTGGGCTCATTGACCAACAGGGGCGTCCGACGGAGTTCTTGAATGAACTGCAGGTAAAGGGAATCATTCAGGTTGAGCGGCAGGAATGGTCTCAGTTCAGGGAGGAAATGGTTGAAATCTGTGGAACCTGTCATGGCAAGTTCTTCGCCAGGGAAAAGCTCGAGCAAAGGGATGCCTTCATCAAGAAAACGGACCAATTGATGGCTGAAGCGATTCAAATCGTGGAACCGCTCTATGAGAAGTCCATACTTCCCAGGCCGGAGGTGAGACCTATCTCTCCCGATCTCTTGGGCCTCTATACCCCCCCCAATCCCCTAGAAGGAAAGCTCTGGGAGATGTTCTTACGCCATCGCATCATCCTTCTCCATGGAGCCTTCCATAACAATCCCGACTATACCAGCAACCACGGATGGGTCAAACTAAAGGCAGCGTACGAGGAAGTGAAAAGAATGGTTCAGGAATTCCAATCAGAGGAAAAGAAATAGACAATTGGGCCGGGAGAGTGGTTCGACACCCAAACCTGTGGTCCGCCATTCCAAGGAAGGTAAGGAGGATTGGATCGATGATCTCCGTGGACGAGGCATCCAATCGAATTCTGGCCAAAACTCCGGTGTTGGGCCTGGAGAAAGTGGGCATCCTTAGCTCCCTCGGAAGGGTCATCGGCGAGGACATCATTGCCCCGAGGAATATCCCCCCCCTGGACAATTCAGCTATGGATGGATTCGCCGTTCGGGCTACCGATATAAGAGGTGCATCGAAACAGAGCCCCGTATCCCTCAGGGTAATTGAGAATTTGCCGGCAGGAACCCTGCCTAAAGGGCGCGTGGGCCCCATGCAGGCAATACGCATTATGACCGGTGCCCCGATACCCAAAGGGGCCGATACCGTTGTCATGGTGGAGGATACGAAGCAAGCAGGAGATCAGGTAAAGGTCTTTCGAGGAGTACCTCCCGGAGAGCACATTCGAAGGACCGGCGAGGATGTTAAAAAGGGAGACTGCGTTATCCCCAGGGGCTCTCTCATCCGCCCTGCCGAAGTAGGGATGCTGGCTTCCGCGGGAAGGGCTTTCGTATCCGTGTATCAGAGGCCTGTGGTTGCCATCCTCTGTACGGGGGATGAACTGGTTGACGTGGACCAAGGGGTCGAGGACCACAAAATCATCAGCAGCAACTCTTATACCCTCTCCGCCCAGGTCGTGGAATGTAGTGCCCTTCCCCTCCAGCTGGGTATCGCCAGGGATGACCCAAGGGAAATCGAGGAAAAACTTCGACAGGCCTTGAGGGCGGATGTGATTCTCTCCTCCGCTGGAGTTTCCGTCGGTGACTACGACCTGGTCAAAGATGTCCTTTCAAGGATCGGTTTTCAGATGGAGTTCTGGGGGATCGCTATGAGACCCGGACAACCTTTGGCTTTCGGAACCATAAGGGGAAAACCCACCTTCGGCCTCCCGGGAAATCCTGTCTCCTCCATGGTCTCCTTCGAGCAATTCGTCCGGCCCTCGCTCTTGAAGATGATGGGCCACAAAAACATCTTCAGGCCCATCGTAGAGGCAATCCTCCAGGAGGATATTAGCAAGAAACCCGGTAGGCGACACTTCATGAGAGCCAAGGTTTCCCTGGAAGAGGATCGATATGTGGTAACCACCACGGGGCCTCAGGGATCGGGAATCCTCAACTCCATGGTGGAGGCTAATGCCCTTCTCATCGTTCCCGAGGAGAAGACGGAGGTAAAGAAGGGGGAAAGGGTCCTCGTCCAGATTTTAGATCGAAGTTTCGAATCTGGAGGAATAAAGATCGCATGATTCCAATCGTCTCCATCGTTGGAAAGTCCGATAGTGGTAAGACCACCCTTATTGAGAAGATCATTCCTGAGCTCACTCGAAGGGGGTATCGAGTAACAACGGTTAAACACGATCTCCACGGATTTGAAATCGACACGGAGGGGAAGGACAGCTGGCGCCATAAGCAGGCCGGAGCTCAGGGGGTGATCATCTCTTCTCCCCAAAAGGTTGCCTTGATCCGCGACGTGGAGAGAGATATGTCCCTTGAGGAATTGAGGAATGCCTTCGGCGCGGATACGGACCTTATTCTGGCGGAGGGGTTCAAGAAGGATGTCCAACCGAAGATAGAGGTCTTCAGGAAGGAGGAACACAGAGAGCCCCTCTGTACCAAGGAAGATAACCTCATCGCCATCGCCAGCAACCAGCCCTTTGATATCGGAGTTCCATGTCTGGATATCGATGATGTCGAGGGAATCGTTAACCTCATTGAATCCACGTTCTTGAAGGGAAATCGGAAGGAGGAGATCTCTCTCAGGATAAACGGCAAACGAATTCCCCTTTCCCCCTTCGTGGGGAAATTCCTGATCCGCAGTATCAAGGGAATGATCTCTGCCTTGAAAGGGGGTGAAAATCCCCACAGGATAGAGATTAACATTGATCAGGGAGCCAGCCACCGACCTGCCAGAATGGGCTCAAGGCGAGATTGAGAAACCGGAAAAGGAAGCTCTAAACGCACATTCGTCACCCAGTCCAATCACAACGTGCACCAATTGGCCGTAGGACTGCAGCACCGCAACCCTGCACAACTTCAACTGCAATTCCCTAAATAATTCTGGCTAGGGAAAGGAGCCGTTTGGTATCGTCGTGGAGGTCCTCCCACCTTTGATAAATCTCTTCCGGAGTGACCCAAACGGCCTCTCCCACATCCCCCCCTGGCTTCAATTTTCCTCCTTTGATCTCTGCCAGATAATCGATATAGATGACGTGAAGAAAAGGCTCGTTTCCTGATCGTGCAATCCTCTGAAAGGGTGGAAGGGATTGGATCAGCGTGATCTCAAGGTTGGTCTCCTCCCCCACCTCCCTCATAATTCCCTCCTGTATAATCTCCCCGAACCTCAGCTCTCCTCCCGGGCAAATCCATTTGCCCTCCCAAAACCCCTCGCGCTCAGGGCGATGCTTCACGAGCAGGATCCTTCCCCCTTCATCCCGGATGATCGCTCCGACCGCGACGATAATGTGGTCCCCTGCGGTTGCCTCTCCCCGATCCCCCTTCTCCCTCCTTCGAGAACCCTGCTTTCCAGATTGCCTTCCCATTGCCCGCACCATTTCCTGACAGAGTGTTCTTCCAGGGATTCTCCTTATCATCCTTGCCCTGTGCTGTCAATGGGAAGGCCAAAATCCTTGACAGAAACCATGCGCCGAATAACAATGAACACATGATATCGGCCATTCTCCTGGCAGCGGGAGAATCTAAACGGATGGGTAGGCCCAAACTCCTCCTGAAAGTGGGCCGACGGACCATGATCGAGAAATCCGTGGATACCCTTCTGAGATCGAACATCGATGAACTGATCGTGGTCCTGGGTTACCGAGCAGAGGCGATTTCGAGGAAGTTGGCTTCGAAGAACGTGGAAACCGTTATTAACCCGCATTACCGCATGGGAATGAGCACCTCGATCCGCCGAGGTTTCGATCGGGTTGATCCTCGGTGCGAGGCCGTTTTAATCGCCCTTGCCGATCAGCCTTTCATCGAAACGGAATCGATCAATCACCTCCTCGATACCTACCGCCGAAACCCTCAGGGAATAGTCCTGCCCTGCTACAGAGGGGTGAGGGGTCACCCCGTGATATTGGATCGGATCCGCTACGGGAAAGAGATGGAAAGGATAACGGGGGACATCGGGTGCAAATCTATCTTAGATCGTCACCCCGAGGATGTCCTTGAGGTCGAGGTAGACTCGGAAGGCGTCGTCATCGATATTGATTCCTGGGCGGAATACCGAACGAGAGCTCTTCCGGAAAGGGGGTTCAAGGGGAATGATGCCGAGCAAGCATAGCATAAAGGACATCCTCATCCTCGTTCGGGGGGCCGGCGAAATGGCCTCGGGAGTGGCGCACGACCTGTGGCAGGTCCATTTTCGGGTCTGGATGACCGAAACTCCTTCTCCAATGGCCGTTAGGCGTGAAGTCTCATTCTGCGATGCCATCTACGAGGGGGAAAAGCACGTGGAGGGAGTCGTGGCCAAACATATTCAAACGGCCGATGAAATCCCTCGTACCTGGGAGAAGGGAATGATCTCCCTGTTGGTCGATCCCGAGGCGAAGTCGCGGGAAATCTTGAAGCCTCAAGTCCTCGTCGATGCCATCATGGCCAAGAAAAACCTCGGAACCAAGATAACCGATGCTCCCCTGGTAATCGGACTGGGCCCCGGTTTTGCCGCGGGAGTAGATGTCCACGTTGTTATCGAAACCAACCGAGGCCACGATTTGGGTCGCCTCATCTGGGATGGACAGGCAGAGCCCGACACGGGGATACCTGGGGAAATATCGGGGTACACGGAGGAACGAGTCCTTCGCACCCCTACCGAGGGGATCTTCGAGGCCCGCAAGAGCATTGGGGATCGGGTGAATGAGGGAGAAATCGTCGCCACAGTGGATGGCCTTCCGGTTAGGACCCAAATCAGCGGTGTCTTGAGGGGGATATTGCGGAATGGAACCCAAGTGACCAAACAGATGAAGGCGGGAGATATAGACCCAAGGGGGGTGGAGGCCTCCTGTTATTCCATTTCCGATAAGGCGCGGGCTATTGCCGGTGGTGTTTTGAAGGCGATTTTAATACGCTTTAATGTATGAAACGTCAACGGAGTGGTCGACGGCCCGCAGGACATCTTTCTGTTTGCCACTGGGAGATGGTTGAATCAACCGTGAAAGAACTTCACAGCATGATGAAAAGAACGGGGGACTTCATCCCTTTTCCGAAACGGGGAGCCTTACCATGACGGTCGTGCCCCGACCCCGTTCAGTGTTGATGAGGATCTCCCCGCCGTGTCTTCGGACAATCCATTGGGCCAGGGTCAGGCCCATTCCTTCCCTCTCCGGTCCGTGACCCGAAAAGAAGGGGTCAAATGCCCTCCTTTTCTCCCTCACCTTCATCCCGATACCCGTGTCCTTGATGGAGATGGTTACCCACTCGCGATCGGTACGGGATTTCAGGGTTAATGTTCCACCTGGCCCCATGGCTTCCATGGCATTGGCGATGATGTTGAGCAATGCTTCCCTCAATTCCCCTTTATCCCCATTGATGGCAGGAAGCTTCCGCTGGTCCTCACTCACTTCGATCTGGATACCCTTTGCCTCGATATCCCCCGCCCATTTCTCCTGTGCCAGAGTAGCCAATTCATGAAACAGGTTTTGGGTGTTTACTCGGCCAAATCCGTCTTCAGCCCCTTTATCGGGAAATTTCCGCAGCTTCCTCACCATGGCCATGCCCTTGAGGGCGGTCTGCTCGATTACCTTGATATCTTCCCCCCGGTCGGCCTCCTTTGACTCCTCGGTATCAGAATCGAGCCGATCCAGGATGTCTTCCAGGATATGCTCGAAGAAATTGCCGACCTTCCTCACCACACCCTCCATGGCCAGATCTTTGGCAACCTGAACCCTCTTCTCCTCCTCTTCCTTCCTGTCCCTGATGTCACGAATGAAAACCCGTATGCCGAGCGTCTTCCCATGATGGTCGTGTTTGACTCCAAGCGTGAGGCTCAACGGGATCGCCCTTCCATCCTTCGTCAGGCCCTCTGTCTCAAGCTCTTTTACCTGCCCTTCGACACACACGGTCGCCAGCATCTCCTCATACGACTCCCTCATGTCTTCGGGAAGGATGATCTTATCGAAGAATTTCCCCTTTACCTCCTTTTCGGTATATCCCAGTAGTGTCTCCGTCCCTTGACCCCATGTTCGAATGGATCCCCTCTGATCCAGTTCTGCGAGCCCATGGGTGACGCACGTCATCAGATCTTCTAAGTCCTTTTTCTCCTTTTCCAGCTGCCGGGTCTCCGTGATCTCCCTGATGATATGGACGGATCCAATCAACTGCTTTTCCATGTTGAGCAGCGGCGAGATGGTAATGGCAAAGATTCCGTCGAACCGGGGACTCTCGACTTCCTCGGCAAAGGACATTCCCGCTCGCACCATCTTCTTGTAATCGTAGAGGGAGACCGGAAACGTATTTTCATTATAGAGTATTTCATCGCAATCATGGCCCATGACATTCTCCAACAGATACCCGTATCGATCGAATAGCAGCCTATTGGACTTGACAATCCGGAACTCATCGTCACAGATGAGGATGAGATCGGAAAGGGAGTCGATGGCGTTCTCCCATTCGCTCTTTGCCTGACAGATCTTATCGAAGAGATCTCTGTTGCCCAGGGCTATGGAAATTTGCTTCGCCAATGCCACCAGGAGTTCAACCTTGGAGCGAGTCAGCTTCTCCCGCTGGTCCGTTGTCAGGCTCAAGGTCCCGAGGACTGTATCGCTGAATTCCAGGGGAAAGCTGGCATGGTACATCATCTTCCCCTTCAGGGTTATGGCCCCCGACAGATCCGCGATCTCCGTCAGATTCTTGACGATGAGGGGCTTCTTCCCCTTGGCCGCTTTCCCAGGAATGCTCTCCAGGAGGTGAATATCCTCTATTTCTTCCTGGTATTCCTTCGATAGGCCTTGATGAGCGTAGAGCTTGAGCCGCTGGGTTTTTTCATCAATGAGATGGATATATCCGACGCCAAATCCCGTCAAATCCAGAACGAGCTTAAGGGACTTCTTGAGCATGGATTTGATGTTCTGCTCGAGATAAATCAAATCCGCAAGTCTGCTGAGAAAGTCGATGGGAATCGGCTCCTTACCGCTTTTATCGTTATTCAACTGGCGTCCCAGAGTAATGAGCGCTTCTCCCCTCAACGGGTCGATCCCCCTCTTAGCCGTTCGTCACAAATCCCCTACTTCGTCCTTAAGAATCCCAATCTTTGGAGGTCATCCTTGCTCACCCGGTGGTGCCCACCTGGCGTTCGATAGGACTTTATCTTCCCGGAATAGATGTAGTTCCTGATGGTTTGAGTGGAAACCCTGAGAATCCTCGCCGCCTCCGTTGTAGTATAAAACAAAATCGTCTCCATGTCTCTACTCCCCATCAGCTCAAGGACCTCCGCGTTTTAGCAATAACCTTGCATTTTTAATGCCAATTTTTGAAATTATGACGAATTAATCGTTTAGATTATCTAAGTAATTGTTCTCAAATGATTTTCTTCTAACACTGGTGCTACAGGGCTTATGAATAAGGGTTGTACCACCGATCGGCGGGGTT
>Ga0209636_10007190_pt1 | contig 11362 bp, 10 predicted proteins | sample DeeMarSWOR152_54_FD_187464 | JGI IMG/M metagenome (GOLD analysis project Ga0209636, IMG submission 187464) | Marine sediment microbial communities from White Oak River estuary, North Carolina - WOR-1-52-54 (SPAdes) (version 2) | ecosystem: Environmental > Aquatic > Marine > Intertidal zone >... | reverse complement strand
ACAAAGATATTCCCCCCAAGCTGTTTCCATAACGGAAATCTGTACTCCAGGTTCGTTAATAATTTTCCTTTATCTTGAAAACGGTTCATCTGGTAGCCACGCAGGGCATTTTGAGTGGCACTACCTCCGATGACCGACATCTCAAAGAGCGGAATGTTATCCCCTGATATTTTCTGGCCAAGGATGCGAAAAGCAAGAACATCTTTCGAGCCAAACACAAGTCTGTAACTACGAAAATCCAAGCTGAATCTGTGAAAAGCAGCGTTTTTATTTCCAAGAAAATCCGCAGCAAGGTCATTTTGGAACTCGAAGCGGATTCCTCGTTTGGGATGGATCTGGCTGTCTGAGGTATCGTAACGGAAAAGAAGAGAGACAAACGGAGAGAACTGCTCCCCGATTGACTCGAGTTTATCTTTGAAAGATCCATCTTGGACACCATAATACCTGATATTCCGCAGAACATAACTTCCCTGGAGGACGAAAGAGGAACTGAATCCTCGACCAAAAGTGAGTTGGAGCTCCTTTTTTTCAAAGGTGAATTTAGTCAGATCCATTTCTTTGGAGTCTGGACCAATTCCAAAAAAGTTGCTCTTCAACAATCTGTCATATTCTGCCTTGATATCGAACGAAAAAGAATATTTCTTGCTCTGACGAATCTCTATATCTGGGATAGAAAAGGCGAAGACATACCATCTTTCTCCCCTAGTTGAATTGAATGCAATCAGGTCGAAGGATTCTTTCTTGTTTATGTAATCAACGAATTTGGCCCTGGCACCATAGCCCAAACCAATATCCGTATCATACATCAAAATCGGGAAAGCGCTCTCAGATCTTTCTGCTTTTAAGACCGAAGTACCTTTCAAGGAGGAAGGAGGCAACATCAAGGTTGATGCCACCAAGATTTTCAACCAAAGGATACCAAACATGGCCCTGTTCGCTCCTCTCTCTTATAAGCTCTCCTCTATAATATCCATCGAAGAAACGAAAGTTGTCATAGATTTGTTAAAAATTTGTCAAGATTCTGTTAAATTTTCCCCAGTTCCCTTGGTTAATAATGGTGATGAGACTATTTTTTAAATTTATAGCCAGACCAAGGAAGGGTCAGGATATGTGCAGGATTGGAGGGATCGTCCTCAATTTTTTGCCGGAGATTATGGATGAACGTATCAATTGTCCGGGTTGTCGGAAATTTATCATAGCCCCACACTTCATTCAGGATGGTATCCCGATTCACCACTTCCCCCTCATGCGAGATCAGAAGTTTGAGCAGGCCGAATTCTTTGGCAGTTAAATAGATCTCCTTTTTTCCTTTGAAAGCGACTTGTTTTTTGAAGTCAATATGGATATCGCCGAAAGAATATTCTTTCAGTTCGACTTCCTCAGAAATGGCCCGCCGGAGCACAGCTTTGATCCGGGCCAACAGCTCTCTTGTCCCAAAGGGCTTTGTGATGTAGTCATCCCCCCCGAGCTCGAGTCCCAAAACCTTATCGATTTCGTCCTTCTTTTCCCCCGTCAAAAAAATAATAGGTGTCATATTTCCTTGGGTACGCAGACTTTTGCAGATTTCGAGACCATCCATGGATGGAAGTTTCAAATCAAGGATAATCAAATCGATCTTTTCCTGGGTGGCCAATTTATAGCCCTCGCTGCCGTCTACGGCTGAAAGAACTTTGTAATTCTCTGCCTCCAGGGCAGTCTGCAAGGTTTTGACCAGAGCGACATCGTCCTCGATGAGCAAGATTCTTTTCATGATCTTGGGAATATTAAAACAAATGTGCTTCCCTCTCCTTTTTTGCTGTGGACACGAATTTCCCCTCCATGTGCTTCCATAATATGTTTAACAATACTCAATCCTAAGCCCACTCCCTTAGTCGCCACATTCTGTGGCTCAGACATTCTATAGAATGCACTAAAAATTTTCGTTTGCTCTTTTTCCGGAATTCCGATCCCCTTGTCTTGAACTTGAATATCGACCTCCTGGCTTTTTTCAATAATCCTGATGCTGATTTCCCTTTTAGGGTACGAATATTTTATAGCATTATCGATGAGATTAGTCAAAGCCTGATGGATTGCATCTGGATCGATGTTGAGCAAGACAGGCTTTTGAGGGATGTGTTTTTGAACCAAAAATGCGAGCGATCTGAGTCTATAATCAAACATCTTGAGGACTTGTTCGATGATTGATCTGATATCGGTTTTTTGAAAAGCATAACTTTTCACTCTCTGTTCGATTTTGCCGTAATCGAGAATATTATGGAGAAAACGGGAGAGACGGCTGCATTCATCTGTCATCAAGTTCAGAAGTTCTGCCTGTTTTTCTTTGTCCTTTATTTTTCCCTGTTGAAGAATCTCCGACATGCCCTGGATCGAACTCATGGGAGTTCGAATTTCATGTGAGACATTGGAGATAAACTCGGTTTTCAGCCTGCTCAGCTCATCAAATTTTATCTTTTCTGCCCTTTCGTAGACCACCTCTTCTAGAAGACGGATTCTCTCTAGATTCAAGGCCAATGTCTCGGACATTGTGAGCAAGAGCTCGATATCATCACTTGAATACCTCGCTCCAGATTTTTTTTTACCCAGGGCTAAAAAACCAGTGAGTTCCATGGATCTGAAAGGCATCGAGATGATCAAATCCAGGTTGTTTTCCCTCATCCAGTCTTCTGCCGAAAAGTCGATACCTAACTCAGTCTGGACACTTTTCCGTTTGGCAAGTATTCGGGCCTTCCCCAAAAAATTGGATCTAAGAATATCCAGGTTTCTTTCCCCGCCTTTCTGTATGAAAACCTCCGGTTCCGCTGTCTTGGAAGAATGGACAATCACCCCCATGTACTCTAAAGGAATTGTCCTGTTCATTTTCACTAAAAAGAAGTTGACAAGATGTTCTGTACGGGCCATTCTGTGAGCTCTTTCATTAAAGCTGAGAATACTTTTTTGATAATCATAGCTCAGCCGGAAAAAGGATCTATCAACAAAATCCTGTATCTTTTTCCTTGCTGGATGAAAAGCGGCCGCTGCAGCCAGCACGGCAATCACTGTAACAACCCCTTGCTGAATTCCCAGAGATTTTGAAAAAAGGGTATGAATGACCTGGACAGATAATAAATAAATGCTGACTGTAAAAATCGTTAAGATCGCATAGACCACACTCCTGTTTATGATCAATTCGATGTTCATCAGTTTGAACCGAATAATTGAAAAGGCGAAAGCGACAGGAATAAATATGAAAAATACTCCAGCAATCTCTTCTGTTATAAACGGCTTTTGAATCAGGGCTTTTGGCAACTGGTAAAGCAAGATGAAAGGTCCAGCCCCAAAAATCAAGCCATAAAGAATCCATTTGATCTGGGCTTTTTGTTCCTCAAGGTCTGATTTTTTATGACTCAGGATGAGAACGAAAAGGCTGATAAGGACATAGACAATCACATAAAAACGATGAAGGAAAACAACAGACTGATATTGCCTGAATGCCTGTAGAGAAGAAGTCAGGCTTGCTTTCAGAAACAGATAATCCCAAATCATAGCAATCAAGAAGGTCGGAATATAGAGAAGAAAAAACAACGACTTTTTCTTTAATCTGACAAACGTCAGTGAAAAATGAAGCAGAAGAGCCAAGGAGAGCGGATAAAATATGTAAAACAGAATTCCCGGGAGATAGGAGAACCATTCTTCCTGCAGACAAAAAAATCCTCCATTTACAATCGATGCAAAGGAAAAAGCCAGGGCACACCAGTAGAAAAGGCGGGCTCTCAGTTCCTGAGGACGAAGGATAAACACAACAAAAGCCATGATGATGCAGAAGCTGCCGATGACAAGATAAATAATTGGAAAAGGGTATTGAGAGTAATATGCGATGAGACTCCCTTGGATTCTTTTGATTCCTTCATCTGTTCTGATATAAAAGGCTGCAGGATCTCCTGTACTTCTCCGGCTGAGGATAAACTCGATGTCGGCTTTTTTTTCAACTCTTGTATCATCTATCTGGATCAGCCTGTTTTCCTCGACTGCCCGCTTGATTTCAGCAGGAAGTCCTGCTCTTTGCTGAAGAAGAAAAAACCCATATACACTCAAAAGGAGTATAAGGAATCCGGCAATTAAAGAGAGAATGTTGGGGAGTTTTTTCATTCTTCCGATTTCCCCGCTGCTGAACGAATTATCTCACTGAGTTCCTGTATGTATCCATCAATCTATTAAGGACTTTTTCGGTCCCTTAATGATCTTTGATTATTCAAGTTATTTTCTGCCACACATTATATTCTGATGAAGGAGGTCTCCAAATCATTCTATGGAATATTTTTCGAAAGAAACTCTCTCCCCCAGTTTAAAAACTTTATACATATCTTCCGCTATCACGAAGATTTCCTTGGAATTCTCTAAATCGGTAATCCATTTCTCAGGAATGGCTTCGGTGCCGAGCAGCGTCCCAAGAATAGCCCCTGTTACCGTGCCCGTTGAAGTGCTCATTCCAGAATGGTTGACTGAAGCCAGCACTCCTTCCTGAAAGTCGGAGACACACTTGAGTGCACAATAAATCCCTATGGACAGAACTTCTGTTGCTGTGACTCCCTTTCCCAATCTTGGAATGGACTCTTCGATAGGATCTTTAGAACTGAACTCCTCTATTGCTCTTTCCACAGACTTGAGCAAATCCTGATGATTGTCAAATGCGACCAGCTGTTCTATGCTCATTTCGATTGCATCTTGAAGAGACTGGAGTTCAATGATCTGAGCAACCATCTCAGAAAAAAATCCAGCTGAGAGATAAGCCGATGCGTGACCATGGGTCATGGCTGCATAGTCCGTTCCTTCTCGAAAGGCCATGCCTGGAGGGAAGGCCAAACCAACGGGTGCGGTGCGCAAGAGCCCGCTTGCCTCTGTGCTGTCATTGATCGGATTCCCGACCGATCCTTGTTGGCCACTCTGTAGAACATTCATGCATGTATATCCGGGATGTCTGACATGAAAAGGATCGTCTAAGTCATTAAGCCATTCCAAATACCTTTTGTAAATGACCTTTAAAGAAAAGGATTCACCCTTGCTCATTAAATTCAAATGAGCATTGAGGCAACCCTTAGCAGTAGCCAGGGATAGCTGGGTTTCATCCGTGAAAGAGCCTGGCTTGTATTTGTCCCAATAATCATAATCAGCAATCCCCTTTTCTCCATATTTCTCCTTGATTTGATCAAGAGTCAAAAAGTCCACCGGAGCAGCTAGTGCATCACCGACTGCCAACCCAAGAAGACAGCCTTTGTATCTTTCTAACATCATTTTCTTCCATTCCATCTATTCAGAATATATATGAATGTGCATACTGTAATCGGACTTAAATATTTTTCTTCCATTTTTTCGTGCTAATTTTGTTGCTAATAAAATAACACAACCGAGACAACAATGGAAGCCATAGAATCAAGCAACTCTAAAATTCTCTAAAAGCAACGGCCATGTCAGCCGATTCGTCAGTGTGGACCTGCATTTCTCTCAGAGTTTCAGTTGAGCCAGATGCATCACTTACCAATCAGTCTGAATTACTGACCTTTATCATGAAAAAAAGATGCTCGCTCCTGTATCTGGTCATTTTGTTTTTGAAGCAGCATAATGTATAATATTCCTATAGGATTATTAGGATTATTTGGAGATGGAAAAGATGATAGACAAAATTTTTTCTCTTTTTTCAGTTCTTGTGTTCCTCTCAGCAATTGGATGTTCAACTGCATCCAGTAAGGAAATTCAATCATCCAAAAAGACTTCAGAAGGAGAGAGACTCGTGATAAAAAAGATCATCAAGACAGACGCCGAATGGAAAAAAATTCTAACGCCCGAGCAGTACAGGATCATGCGCAAAGCCGGCACAGAGAGACCCTACACTGGAAAATACAATGACCATTATGAAAAAGGAACGTATTTTTGTGCGGCGTGTGGGACTCCTCTGTTCAGCTCAGAAACAAAATATGACCATGGAACAGGTTGGCCTAGCTTCACAGCTCCGGCTAAAGAGGAACACATCGAATTCCAAGAGGACCGTTCCCATGGGATGGAGCGTGTTGAAGTGAGTTGCGCTGTGTGTGAGGCACACCTTGGACATGTGTTTGAGGATGGGCCTCCTCCTGCCTACAAACACTATTGTATAAATTCTGCTGCTCTGAGCTTCGAATCTGAAGAGACCAAGGTGAAATCCGGTTTATCATCAAACGTTGCTCGAGATAATGAGACGAAAAAAACAGCGGAATTGGAAAAAGCGACCTTTGCAGCCGGCTGCTTCTGGGGTGTGGAATACAAATTTAGCAAGATTGAAGGTGTTGTTTCCACTTCAGTGGGATATACGGGAGGCAAAACAAAAAATCCATCCTATCAGCAGGTCTGTAAAGGAGATACCGGACATGCGGAAGCTATCCATATCCAATTTGATCCATCACTCATCAGTTATTCCCAGCTTCTCGAAATGTTTTTCAGCATTCACGATCCGACTCAGCTCAACCGACAAGGCCCTGATATCGGGACCCAATACAGGTCTGTGATCTTCACCCATAACGAAGAACAAAAACAAGCTGCCGAAGAAATGATCAAGAAGTTGAATGAGTCAGGCCGATACTCTCGACCGATCGTGACACAAATCATACCCTTTTCCAAATTCTATAAAGCTGAGGATTACCACCAGAAATATTTCGAGAAAAATATTTATCGCAACAAACGCTAAACAAAGTCACACTCTCTGCGTTACATGACTAGAGAAGATATGTTATCCTGACTTACTCGGAGAAGCCGGGCAGTTTTTTCGGCTGATATTTTCTTCAGCCTGTATGCGTCAAGGACGAGGCTGATAAACCGATCAGAGTTTTGCGATCGCCCCTTTTTGACCTGAAAGACTTTTCTTCTGTCTTGACCGAACAGATCATCCTCGAATTTTTCTTCATCCCTCTTTTGGAATTCCTTGAACTGGCTGGGAGAAATGACTTCCAGCTTTCTCAAAGTCTGGAGCATAGCCAGGAGGCTGACGTCGAAATATCGGGTGAGATAGATGATATCTTCAAAGTTCATGGTCTTAGAACGGATATCTTTCTGGATAATCTCTTTAACTTTGTTGGGGGGAAGGAGGAAATGCAAAGCGAATGTCTGAGCAAATTTTTCCCGTCCATGATAGAGTGTGATGTAATCCTCGATGAAGATGTCTGGATTATCGATCACAGGGCCGTCATAACGGTCTTTTAAATAGTGTCCGTATTCATGAGATGCAGTGAGTATCTGCTGTCCAACGGACAAATTGCTGTCAACCAGAGCAAAAGCAGCTTGTTTGTATTCAAAAAATACATATACACCGGAAATCTTCATTTCCGCAGGGACAGGATGTCTCCAAACATGAAGGCCATTCTGTTCGAGCAGAGAAAATATGTTAGATATCGAAGCATTTCCCAAGTCTAAGCGGCGTCTCTCTTGCTCAGCCATTTTTTCGGCAGTGATATTCGTATAAAGGGGTGCAAGGTCTGATTGGCGTCCTGTCATGTCCTCAAGCTCTAGATAAAGGTTGCAGAATTGTCTGAATTTCTTAAACAATCGCTTCGTTCTCAGATCTAGACTTTCTGACTGAATAAGAGCAGTGAATGATTCTTCTTTTTCAGCTACAAAATAAGAGATGTCTTTCTCTAGAAATCGGGCGATTCGAGACAGGCTGTTGAGGCTTGGACTCCGCTTTCCCAATTCAAGCTGAGATATAAACTCCGAAGACAAGCCGACAGACTGGGCTAGATCTTCCTGCGTGAGTCCAGTCTGTTCCCGCAATTTCCGGATTTTGGCTCCTAAAATACGAATCATGTTTTTCCCCCGTAAAGGAGATATCTTTTTTATAACTCTGAGTTATACAAAAGTCAAGAAACGCCTAAAAATCTAACTGTGAGTTAGATTTGTTTTGACTTGTAAAAATGAGTTTGTTATATATGATTGGAATCGTATTCTAAAGAGTAGAGGTCAACTTTGGAAAAAAACACTTTCACTATCCTGAACAATATCCAAGAGGGAGTCTATTTTGTGGACCAAGAATGCAAAATATTTTTCTGGAACCTGGCTGCTGAGCAGATAACAGGCTATTCTGAATCAGATGTCAAGGGTATGACTTGTTCAGAGAACATTCTCAAACCGGTCGATGATGAAGGAAAAAGCCTGAGCGAAGAGAATTCCCCTGTGAAAAAAGCCCTCGTTGACGGCAAAACTCATCATGTTGAAGCTTATCTCCGCCATAAGGAGGGTTACAGAATTCCTGTTTCCATCCGGTCTTTCCCTCTCCTTGATGAAACAGGAAAAATCTTGGCTGCAGTGGAAATTTTCACTGATATATCTCCCAAATTTGTTCTACCTCAAAGAAAGCTAGAACTGGACAAAATGCAGCTTCTTGATCAGCAGACAGAGCTGGGAAACAAGAGATACCTCGAAATTCAGCTTCAATCCCGTCTGGAGGATATCAAAAAATATCGAATTCCATTTGGCGTTCTTTATGTGGATATCGATCACTTGAAGAGAGTGAACGAGACTTATGGTGAGTCGGTAGGTGATCAGATATTGCGCATGGTGGCCAAGACTCTTTCGAACAATGTTCGGTTCGTGGATATCGTGGGGCGTTGGAAAAGTGATGAGTTTCTTGTGATTATTCTCAATGTGGATGAAAACAAATTGGATTTTGTCTCCTCAACGAGCAATCCCATATCATGGTCGATGATACTTTTATCCGGGCAACCATCTCCATAGGTGCAATTTTAGCCAAGAGAGTGGATGAGGTCGAGATTTTGGTCAATCGGGCTAAAGCATTGATGAACCACAGCAAATGGCTCGGCCGGAACAGGGTGAGCACAACGATGCAAAAAGAGGACAGTGGCTCATAACTTTATATCTTTTGATTGGAATATTCTGCTTCTCGTTGAGCAAGGAGGTTCGATCCAGTGAGCAAGCCAAGAATCAATGCATTGCGTGGCGGGTTCAGCGTTTTCTCTCTCTTTGTCCTTGTCATTTTTTTCGTTTTTCTAACCTGTAAGGGAAGACAAGAAAAACAAGACGAACCCCAAACATCTGAGATTATCCAACCACAAAAATGGTGGACCAAACTTCCCCGTCCCGTTTATGCTTCTCTGGAGAGGATTCAGACCACTCAAGATTGGTATGAAGTTTATAAACTCACAGAAGGCACGTATGCGATCTATGAGCCCTTCCAATTCGAGGAAGCTATCAGCTATCTCGTCCTTGGCAAAGACAAAGGTGTGGTGATAGACACAGGCACAGGGATCGGAAACCTCAAACAGGTGATCGATGAGCTGACAGACCTCCCTGTCTCTGTTGTGAATACCCATACCCATTGGGATCACATCGGGAACAATCATCAATTCGAAGAGACCGCATGCCACAATCATCCTGCTTGTGTGGAGAAACTCCTCAACGGAGTGAGCCATTCAAGGCTCCAGAGCAGCATTCAGGGTGATTCGATTTGGAAACCGCTGCCCAAGAATTTTGATGCGGATACATGGGAGATTCCAAGTGTTCAACCCTCCATCCTTCTGGAAGATGGTGATGTCATTGATCTCGGAGAAAAAACCCTGGAGGTCATCTATACGCCTGGCCATTCTCCAGGATCTATCTGTTTACTGGATAAAATCAACCGACTGCTTTTCACTGGCGACACCTTTTTTCCAGGTCCTTTGTATGCCTTTTCTGAGGATGTCGATATTGCTGAATATGTTGCTTCTATAGATAAACTCAAATCGCGAATGGATGAATATGACTATCTCTGCTCCGGGCACAATGATCCTTGGGTACGGAGTGATGTTATCCCCCGGGTGGCTGAAGCCTTTCAAAAAATCATGGCGGGAGAAGGAAACTACGAGGAAGACAAAGACATCCGTCGCTATTTTTTCGAGGGCTTTGACATACTCATTCGGACTGATATGATCACAAAGTAAGGCCTTTTCCATTCAAGCCCTCTTTTGCTCGATAAATATGACCATGTTGGTGCAGACACGAACAATTTGCCTCAAATCTGACAATATTTTCGGATTCCACATATAGCGTGTCCCGGGATTTCAACTGGATCGATGATTTTCCTGGAATCTCGGGTCAGGTATGATTAAAATGATGACCTGTATTTAAGGAAGAAAACACGGATATTTTTTTTATGAAGGAGAGATTATTGTGAAAAGAAGGGAAGCTTTAACGGCCATAGGATGTATGGCTCTTGTGGCACCCAAAGCGTTCTCGAATCAAGAGAGGAGTAAAATCATGAAAAAAGAAATCAAAACAGAAAAAGCCCCTAAAGCTATCGGTCCCTATTCACAGGCGATAGCCACAAACGGCATGATTTTCGCCTCAGGCCAAATCGCAATCGACCCGGCATCAGGGGAACTGAACACTGGGAGTATTGAGGATCAGACCCGTTTGGTTCTGAAGAACCTTAAGGCAGTCTTGGAGGCTGGGGGGAGTTCATTTAATCATGTTGTCAAATGCACTGTTTTCCTCCAGGATATGAACGATTTCAGCCAAATGAACGCCGTTTATGCCGAATTTTTCACCCCCCCCTATCCTGCCCGCGCCGCTGTGCAAGTCGCTAGGCTGCCAAAGGACGTTAAAGTCGAAATCGAAGCGATAGCTGTAAAATAGTTTCAAATTCTCTCATAAAATTCATTTGAATAAAATCCTGTTGACAAATCCGGATAAATCATAATGATATGAAGGAGAGACATACCTTGGAAAGGAAAAGGAACAATGGCTAAGGCGAGTATCATGATTGTGGAAGATGAGGGTGTTGTGTCTATTGATATCCGCAACATATTGAGGCGATCTGGCTATGATATTGCTGCTGTCGCTTTTCTCGGCGAAGAGGCAGTCAAAAAGGCAGAAGAGGCCCATCCTGACCTTGTGCTCATGGATATCGGGCTTAGGGGTGAAATCGACGGTATAGAAGCTGCAAAAATGATCCGGAAGCGCTGCCAGATTCCGGTTGTCTTCCTCACCGGATTTGCAGACGAGAACACACTTGCCAAAGCCAGAGAAGCTGATCCTTCCGGTTTTATCATCAAGCCTATCGATGAAGAAGAACTGCGCAAAACTATAGAAGAAGCTCTCAGTGAATAGAGAATTTAGATGGGTTTCAAATCTTCCTAAAATGGAAAAATTGAGTTATAATTATTAAACTATGCCTATTTATGAATTTTCATGCAAAAAATGTGGAATGCGCTTTGAAACTCTCGTATCTATAGGTGGCGAAAAAAATGTCGCTTGCTCAGAATGCGGGAGCAAGGATATTCAAAAACTTATTTCTTGTTTTGGCATAGGAGGAGGAAGCAACCGCATCAGCACTACTTCATCAAGTTGCACAACCTGTTCAGCCACC
>Ga0209636_10007189_pt1 | contig 11362 bp, 10 predicted proteins | sample DeeMarSWOR152_54_FD_187464 | JGI IMG/M metagenome (GOLD analysis project Ga0209636, IMG submission 187464) | Marine sediment microbial communities from White Oak River estuary, North Carolina - WOR-1-52-54 (SPAdes) (version 2) | ecosystem: Environmental > Aquatic > Marine > Intertidal zone >... | reverse complement strand
TCCTCCATGAGTTTGGACATTCTTTTGCTGGCCTCGGAGACGAATACTACACGTCTTCTGTCGCATACAATGAGTTCTATCCAAGAGGTGTGGAGCCTACAGAGGCAAATATCACGGCCCTTCTTGTTCCTGAGAACCTGAAATGGAAGGAGCTCATCACTCCAGGTGTGGGTATCCCTACACCTTGGGAAAAAGAGAAATTCGACAAGATGGACCTGGATTACCAGAAAATTAGGCAGGAAATCAACCAGAAGATTGCAGAGATGAAAAGAAAAGGCGCTCCCCAGGATGAGATCGTTAGGATCGAACAAAAGTCCGAGCAGCTTTCCAGAGAGCATGCGGACAAGTTGGATGCTTACCTGGCAAAAAGCAAATACCGTGATAAGGTCGGCGCTTTCGAGGGTGCAGGATATTCTGCCAGAGGCCTTTATCGTCCTATGTTGGATTGCCTCATGTTCACCAAAGGTGATAAGCCGTATTGCAAGGTGTGTGAACAGGCTATCATTCGGGTTATCAAACATTATTCTGAGTAACCTCGAAATCTTGATCAAAAAAACCTGAGATAAGATTAATGATTGAAGGCAAACCAAGAAAGAGGTGTGATAAAATGATCAAGAAGCTTACATTCTCCCTTATCCTCGTTTTCGTTTTCCTCTCTTCCACGGTAAATCCAGATCTTTTAACTGAGGAATCACTGTTCTCGAGAAAGATCGCTCAATCTGGTTTCGTCCAAAAGCTTTTTTCCTATATCAAAGAGAATGAGGAAACCATCATACAGGAATGGATCCGACTCACCGAAATCCCTTCTCCTTCAGGACACGAAAAAGAGAGAGCTCAGTACATGAAGGATCAATTTGAAGAAGCTGACCTGGACAAGGTCTTCATTGACGAGGCGGGTAACGTTGTTGGCATCTGGGAAGGATTGGAGAAAGGGAAAAAAATCATTCTATCCGCTCATATGGATACCGTGTTTCAGGATATTTGGGATATAAAGGTCCAAAGGGAAGGGAATGTCCTCAAAGCGCCCGGAGTTGGTGATGACACAGCGAGTCTTATAAACATGCTCTGGTCTATTCGGGCCCTGAAGAAAACAGGTTTTAGGCCAAAAAATACTTACTATTTTCTTGCCACCGTGGGAGAGGAGACGGGATTTGTCGGAATGCGTGCCTTCTTAGACCGCACTCAAGAGAATTTTGACAGTGTCATTGCCCTCGATGGAGATTTGGGCAAGGTTCATTACGGAGCTCTGGGATTTGGTGGAGGGAGGATCATCTTTCGTGGTCCAGGCGCCCATACCATGTTGAGCCGAGGAGTGCCCAATCCTAATTTGGCTGTTGCCAGGGCCATCGAGCGCGTCTATCAAATCGATCTTCAGGCCAGTCCAATGGAGAAGTGGACCATACTGAATATTGGAGTCATCCATGGTGGAAAGGTCAGCAACGCTGTCTCGCAAGAGTCCTCTTTTACCATTGATCTACGCTCTGTCAATCAAGAGGAGATCGAGCGAGTGCAGAATGAAATCAGAAGAATATCCCAAGAGGTCGCATTTGAAACGGGAGTGAAAGGGGAGGTCCAACTTAATGATCGAGCCAGAGCTTATCAAATTCCTGGAGCCAAAGACTCGTTCCTTGTCATGACAGTCACTGATATCCTGGAATATCTTGGAGTGAAGGATATAGAGGTCGATCCACTAGGATCGACAGAGGCCAATGTCGGCATTGAAAAAGGCATACTGAGTGTGAACCTAGGGAGAACCCACGGGCGCTACAAGCACAGTCTCAGGGAGGAGGCGGATATAGACGGACTGTTTTTGGCTTTAAAGCAGATCATACTGCTTGTTTGCTCCCTGGAACAGACTTCCTAGATCGGCCGTATGAGTTCTGTTATTTTCTCCAGCCACTTTTTATCCACATCAGAGAAGGCGTTTAATTTCCGACTGTCCACGTCCAGCACGGCCCAAGGTTGGTTGTTTTTGTCAAACAGAGGAACCACGATTTCTGAATTCGATCGGCTGTCACAAGCGATGTGACCAGGGAAGGCGTGGACATCGGGCACGACTATCGTGGATCGACGGAGAATTCCAGCCCAGCAGACACCTGCATTCTTCTCGAGAACTTGGCAGGCCAAAGGTCCTTGGTATGGGCCAACAGTGAGATCGCTGTTGTGAAGGATATAGAAGCCCGTCCAGAAAAAGTGGGGCATTTTGTGGTGAAGCAGGGCCACCACTGTAGCCATGTGAGAAATCGAACTGTTGGATTTGGGAAGGAGAGCTGAAAGCTGATCGTACATTCTCTTGTATCTTCCCTCGAGCTTCTCTTCGGTTGGCATCGAAAAACTCCTTTATAGAAGGTGCGGGCTGTTGTCAGCAAAAGGGGGGTTGATGATGGGAACCAAAAAGGTGGGGGTTCTCTCCAGCCCGCACAAGAGAACCATTATCATTATATCAAAAAAAAAAACTTTGTAAACAAATTTTTGAAATTTTTTTTTATTTTTAAATTTATCTTGACATGACCCCTGTTTTTTTTTTTAATACTTCACAGGGTTATGCGAATTTGACCCTGGGAATTTATTCCGAGATGTTTTCACACAAAGAACGGAGAAATACAACTTGAAGGAGACGTAAAAGTGAAAAGAAACATCATTTATGTAGCCTTTCTTGTTCTGGTTTTTTTTGCTGGTGCTCAAGTCACTAAAGGATCTGGTTTTCTTATCTATGAACATGGCGCGGCTGCGATGGCGATGGGAGGTGCCTTTGTAGGCGTGGCAGACGATCCAACTGCGATTTTCCACAATCCTGCTGGGATTGCCTGGTTGGAAGGCACTCAATTTTCATTGGGGACCACGCTGATCATCTTCGATGCTTCCGTACGCCTGCCCAACTCACTAGATCCTGCATTCCAAGAAGTCGATGCAGAGAGCAAGGTCTTCTATCCCTCCACGTTTTATTTAGCCCATAAATTCAATGACACGATTACCGCAGGATTTGGATTCTATTCTCCCTACGGATTGGGATTGGAATGGCCTCAAGATTATCCCTTGAGATATATTTCCACCAAAAGCGACATGAAGACTTTCTTCTTAAATCCCTGTATAGCACTCAAGTTCACCGATGATCTGTCTTTTGGCTTTGGCATATCCTATATCCTGGCCACTCTTGATTTTTTGCAAGTTCAACGTGTTGATTTTTCCGCTATAGGCATGGGAGAGTATGATGTCCCCGCGACATTAGATGCTTCCGGATCGGCGATAGGGTTAAACGCCGGGCTGCTTTACAGAGGTGAGAACTATTCGCTGGGTTTCAACTGGAGGGGCGGATTCGAGATAGAATTTGATGGCGATATCGCCCTGGATCCCTCAGAGCTTCCTGCTCCAGTCGCTGCGGTTTTTCCCAAGTCCGGTGCGGCCAAGACGGCTTTCAGTTTTCCCCACATTATCGGCATAGGCGCTTCCTTTAATCTGACCGATGCTTTGATGCTCTCTGCCGACATTCATTATGTCAGGTGGAGCAGCTATGACAAGTTTACTGTTGAAATAGAGATTCCTGATTTTGAGGATTTGCTTGTGGTAGAGGAGTGGGATGATTCTTTCCTTATTCGTGGCGGCCTTCAGTACCTCTGGAAAGAAAATATTGCTTTAAGAGCAGGAATCATCTACGATCAGACACCTCAGCCTGTTAAAACCATGGATCCCATTCTTCCTGATGCAGACCGATGGGCCTTTACAGGAGGTTTCGGCTACACTTCTGGAAACTTTGTCATCGATGTGGCCTATCAGCTCGAACTCTTTAAAGAAAGAAGAAGCCCGAATAGAGATATATTAATCTTCATTCCTGGCGGGGTAAATTATGGTGAAGGAATTTATAATACCACGGCTCATCTTATAGGCGTCAGTTTAGGATATAAGTTTTGATAAAAAAAATTCAGATCGGAGGTAAAATCAATGGCTTATGAATTCACTAACTCAAAGGGGGTTAAGTATTACCTCCATTTTAAGGATGTGAACCTGAAGGGCGGTCGGATGCAGAGAATCTATTTCTTTGCCCGTGATATCAGATCAGGATCTCTGGATTCGGTTCCGGCTGGCTACAAAGCTGTCGAGACACAAAGAACAGGCATGCCTATTCTGAAAAAGGCCTGACGTTCCTGCGTGCAGTAGCTTTTTAAAGTCTTTTCGCTGACGGTTAAAACGCGAGGGAGGGAGTAGCCTCTCTTAAGGGGAGCTCCTTCCTTCGTTCTCCCAGCGTTCTCCCAGGTTTATCCTGCTTCCAACCCTATCTATCCGCAGGGCGGTCCCGCCTTTTAGGTTTTCAAACTTCAGATTTTCTTCTGTTTCGTCATCCATGCTATCGATCTCCCTTCTGGGTATCCGGTCTGATTCAGAATTTGTTTTGACCATCAGACTTCTTCTGGTTATACTCAGCGTATGAACAACAAAGCGTTTTGGCTTATCCTCTCTCTTTTTCTTCTTGCGGCATTCTTTTTTCACTGTAGATCCGAGGAAAAAGAAATTTCAGCCTCTCGAGCAGAGAATAGACCAGAGATTGCTGTGATACCCAAGGGAATGACTCATGAATTTTGGAAATCCATCCATGCAGGAGCTCGAAAAGCTGCAAGTGAATCCGGGGTGGAGATTCTTTGGAAGGGGCCACAGAAGGAAGATGACCGGGCCCAACAGATAACCGTTGTCGAGGATTTCGTCAGCCGAGGTGTTGATGGAATCGTTCTAGCTCCCTTGGATGACCGAGCTCTAATGCGTCCGGTCAAGGATGCAGCCAGGGAAAAGATTCCTGTAGTCATCATAGATTCTGCCCTTCAGGGGGATGATTTCATCAGCTTTGTGGCCACCGACAATTATAAAGGCGGAGTTTTGGCTGCAAGAAAAATGGGGGAGCTTCTTCAGGGAGGAGGAGACATTTTTCTCATCCGTTATCAGGAAGGGTCGGCCAGCACGATAAAGCGGGAAAAGGGATTCCTGGACACCATGTCAAAGGAGTTTCCAAGAGTTTCTTTTCTTGTACAGGATCAGTATGCCGGAACGACAACAGAGACGGCGTATCAATTGGCTGAGAATCTACTCAATCGTTTTCCACATGTCGATGGAATCTTCTGCCCAAACGAATCCAGTACTTTTGGAACACTTCGCGCTCTCCAGGAAGCCGGACAGGCGGGAGAGATCATCTTCATCGGTTTTGACAGCAGCCCAAAGCTGGTCCAAGGCTTGAGAGATGGCCATATACATGGATTGGTGCATCAAGATCCTGTGAGGATGGGATACCTGGGCGTTCGCCAAATGGTCCTTCACCTGCAGGGACACCCCATTGAAAAGAGGATTGATACAGGGGTATGCATGATCACCAAAGAGAACATGGACGATCCAAAGATGAAATCCCTGCTGATACCTGATTTGACAAAATATTGATGCCGATACATCCACCTCCTTCTGCGCCACCCCTTCTACAGATGAAACACATCAGCAAATGGTTTGGAGCGACTTGTGCCTTGGATGGTGTGAATTTTGACCTGCGTAAGGGAGAGGTTCATGCCTTAATCGGAGAGAATGGGGCGGGCAAAAGCACTCTTGTTAAAATTCTGAGTGGCGCGGTGAGGCCCGACTCTGGATCGATTCACTTGGAAGGTCGTTCATTCTCCCCTTCGAATCCGTTGGCCAGCCGCAAAAGCGGGATCTCCATGATCTATCAAGAGCTCAATCTTGCGCCTCATCTTACCGCAGAAGAGAACATCATGCTCGGGCAGGAGATGCACAAACTGGGTCTGGTTCTGAAAAAAAGGATGCGACAGGAGGTTTATAAAGCACTGGAACTCATCCACCATTCGGAGATTCCTTGCCAGCTTCCAGTAAGGAAATTGAGTGTCGGAGCAAAGCAGATTGTTGAAATCTCCAGAGCCCTGGTAGGAAAGGCGAAAATATTGATCATGGATGAGCCCACCAGCAGCCTGACCCAGGAGGATACGAAACGCCTTTTTCAGATCATCAGGAGATTGAAGAATCAAGGAGTGAGTATTATCTACATCAGCCATTTCCTTGAGGAGATTCAGCAGATCGCTGATCGATTCACCATGCTTCGAGACGGTAGAAAAATTCATACTGGACCAATAGGCGAGGCGAGCGTGGATGATCTCATCCAGATGATGGTCGGTCGAAAATTTGTGGAGATGTTCCCTAGGATAGATCATGTGATCGGAGATGTGGTGCTCCGTTTGGAAGGATTGAAGGGGAGGGAGATGCAGGAGGGTGTTGACCTGAGCCTTAGGAGGGGAGAAATACTCGGGATAGCTGGTTTAATCGGTGCAGGGCGAACAGAAGTGTTGCGAACAATTTTTGGGCTGGATTCTATAGAGAAAGGCTTTTTGGTAGTGGGAGATGTGAAAACCGCTAAGGGAGCAGCTTGGACCAGAATCAGCCAAGGCATGGGGCTGTTGAGTGAAGACAGACAAGAGGAGGGATTGGCTCTTTCTCTCTCCATTGCAGACAATCTTACTCTTAGCCATCTCTCCCCTTATCAGAAATTTGGGTTTCTCAGGTTGAAGAGGAGAAAAGAAATTGCTGAAGACCTTATAAACCGAGTCAATATAAAAGCCCAGGATACAACTCAGTCTGTCTTCAGCCTCTCCGGAGGAAATCAACAGAAAGTCGCCTTGGCTCGTCTCCTCCATCAGAAAGCAGATATTCTGCTTCTGGATGAGCCGACGCGAGGAATAGATGTCTTGAGCAAATCCCAGATATACGAATGGATGGGACATCTGGCTTCAGAAGGCAGAGCTATCATTTTTGTGAGTTCCTATTTTCCTGAACTCATAGGGGTCTGCGACAAAATCGCTGTCTTCCATAGGGGGATGCTCGTCGATTTCCGCCCGGTCGGCGAATGGAATACCCAGAGCATCATGGTTGGAGCGACTCTTGGACGCAGCTCCTGAGAAGCACACCCAAGGAAATAGAGTTGGGTGAGGTCGAGGTGAAGGACAGAGGTCGGATTCAGACCCTCATCAATTGGCTTGGTCCCTTTCTGGGCCTTATCCTTGTCATGGTCATTTTTTCTTCCATACCAGAAGTCCAAGATAGGTTCCTGAGGATATCCAACCTCAAGAGCGTTGCCACTCAGTCTGTCATAGTGGCCTTAGGGGCATTGGGAATGACCTTTGTCATCATCAGTGGAGGCATCGATCTTTCTGCTGCATCGAATATTGCTTTGGCCAGTGTGATCACAGCCTTTGCCATCAATGCGGGACTCTCTCCTTTTTTGGCGCTCCTTCTGGGAATATTGACAGGGGGAGTAGTGGGATTGGCCAATGGCGCACTTATCACTTCTCTGCGTTTGGTGCCCTTTATCGTGACTTTGGGAATGTTGGGAATCGCAAGAGGTGTGGCGAAATGGATAGCCGGCAATCAGAAGATCGATGCACCTCTTACGTGGGTCAATGAGCTCATGGCCAAAAGTCCCAGCCCTTCTTGGATGCTCTTGGCTCCGGGTATATGGATAATGGCAATCTTTGCTGTGATCATGGCTGTCATCCTGCGCTATTCTGTTTTCGGGAGACATATTTTTGCAATTGGATCGAATGAAGCGACTGCCCGCCTGTGTGGAATCCGGATAAAGCGATCCAAAATCTTGGTCTACACTCTAGCAGGTCTCTTTTGCGGTTTGAGCGGAGTTATGGAGTTTTCAAGGCTGACCGTGGGAGATCCAACAGTAGCCGTGGGCTTAGAATTGGATATCATTGCGGCTGTGGTTATTGGGGGAGGAAGTCTGAGTGGTGGAGCCGGAAGCATACTTGGCTCCATGATTGGGGTTTTTATCATGGCTTTTTTGAGAAACGGGTGCACCATGATGGGATGGCCGAACTATATCCAAGAAATAATCATTGGAGCCATTATCGTGATGGCTGTGGCTTTGGATCAGCTTCGGCATCGCCAAGAACTCGTGCCCAAAGCCTGACCTCTTGAGTTGCACTTGTCCTTAAATGAGGACAAAGCCATGGGCTCTCGACTGGGGAAAAAGGATGGCATGGATTTTGCTCTTCTAAGGTTTGTAAAGGAGGAGAAATGAGAAAGTTAACGGCTTTTGTCTTTTGTTTGGCCTTTTTTTCGGCGTTGGTCTTCTCCTCTCAAGAGGAAGAGTATTACGGTTACAGCTATGCACGCCTGAATTATGTGAAGGGAGATGTGTACATCCAGAGAGCCGAGGATCTTGGGCATGAAGAGGGTGTGGTCAATCTCCCTATTGTCCAAGGAGATAAGTTAGGGGCAAGGGAGGGCCGGGCAGAAATTCATTTTGGCAAGAAAAACTATCTCCGCATCGATAGATACACCCAAATCGACTTTGTCAGACTCCCTCAAAGCGGAGACGACTCGGTCAGTGTACATTTGCTTGCGGGAAACATATACCTGCGGATTAACTCTTTAGACAGAGAGAGGGACTTTGAGATCCACAGTCCTGATGGATCCTTTTATATCTTGGAGGAGGGATTGTACCGATTCGAAGTGAGAGACAATCGGGAAACAGTGCTGTATGTAGAGGAAGGATCCGTCGAGGCAGCTGGTGAAGAGAGGTCAGAACTGGTTCGTTCAGGAGAAAAGTTGGTTGCAGCTAACGGGCTTTTTGCTTCAGGACCCGATTACAGCTATGCCAGTTATGAAGACAGTTTCTCGGAATGGAACAAAGGTCGAGACATCTATCACAACAGATATGTAAAGAGCACTTATATGCCTTCAGAGCTGTATGAGTATGAGGCCGAATTAGACTATTACGGCCGTTGGGTGTACGAGCGTCCCTATGGATATGTCTGGATTCCCGATGTCTATCATTATACGTGGCGGCCGTATTATAACGGCCGATGGATCTGGTATCCCATCTGTGGATGGACTTGGGTTTCTTATGAGCCCTGGGGGTGGTGCGTTTCCCATTATGGCCGTTGGCACTGGAGAGTTGGCCTGGGCTGGTATTGGATCCCGACCAGATACTGGGGGCCTGCCTGGGTACACTGGTATTGCGGGTATGACTATATCGGCTGGTCTCCGTTGAGTTACTATAACTATCCAGCCGTCATCATCAACAACCGATTTTACGGTCGGTATTATGACAGATATTATCCCGTTCACTCTCGTGCTCTAACAGTTGTGCGTAAGGATCAGCTCAGCGCTCGCCACGTGTCCAGGGTGGCGCTGAATCAGTCCAGCGTGACTCGACTGGGGAAGATATCCCTCTCTTCCTCACAGCCCAATGTGCCAACCCCATCGAACCGGGTGAGCTTGAAGAATTCTGCGGCTGCGAAGGCCCTATCCAGATCGAATATTCGTCAGGTCTCCAGGAGCTACACTTCGGGAGAAACCATCCGATCGCCTGCTAGTGGGAACATATCCCGAAAGACAAAAACGGTTCAGGGAGCCACCCCTTCCGGAAAAGTCAGTAAGAGGGGTGTATCTGCCAACAGGAGTGTTATAACCACAAGGAATCGTTCTTCTCTATCGGAGAAACCAACAGGGATCACAAGCAAATCCCGAATTTCCAGAAGCTCAAGCCTGCGATCGGGGATAAAGGCCTATCCATCCAGAACGAGCTCGAGTCAGAGAGCCATAAAAACTAATGCTGGAAAAGCGCAGACTTCCCCCTCGAACAAAAGCACGCGGATAACCCGGTCCTCCTCTAGGAGCGCTTCATCCACTCAGAGGATAAGAACCTATTCAAGTCAGAGCTCCTCTGTGAGTAAAGGCAAATCATCCACCTCTGGACAAGTAAACAAATATAGTTCGCGAAGTTCTTCCAGCTCTTACAGACCTTTCATTAGATATCCTTCTAGCTCTTCCTCCTCTGCCAAATCCCGCTCCTCAGGTTCCTATAAGTCTCCGTCTTCCTCCTCATCCTCTAAACGTTTCAGTTATCAGCCAAAATCTTCCTACAGATCTCCTTCCAGTCAAAGGTCCTATTCAGCGCCAAGCCGCTCTTCCTCCAGGCTCCAATCATCATCCCCTCGTTCGATGTCGTCTTCTTCTAAACGAGTGGCTCCTTCAAGGAGCTCTTCCTCTTCTCGATCTTTCAAAAGCTCGTCACGTGCCAGCGTTTCACGCTCCACTCCTGCTCGTTCCTCTTCGTCCCGCTCTTCCTCCCGTTCTGGAACGTCAGGTAAGGTGAGAAAGAAGTAAGGATAATTTCCTCTTTACTTTTGTAACCTTCAGTGGTATAAAATATCTTCGGTCCAGGAAAGTCCAGCCTTTCCTGTATTAAAGACGTTGTCTTCTTGGCGGATAATCGCAATCGGAGCCGAGGACCAAAGCATTGGAGGTATGAGCTATGGTTATTCAAATGAACAAAGGGGATAAGATTTCTCGACTTATCGGCATTGCACTGCTCGCTTTCTTGATAGCCGCTTTTGGACCTGTCGCCTGTCAAAGAGCAGAGGAAACAGAGACTGGTGAAGAAGAAGCCGCTACCCAGGAGGGTGTTATAACGTTTGAAGGCACTGTGAAAGTCATTGTAGGTAAATACGTGTTCATTCCCGAAGCTCGAGGTTTTGATCTTGTGATCCAAGGCGACTCAGAGACAGGCAGCATAGAAACTCTTATTGATAAAGAAGTGAGAGGAGAGGGAGAAATCTCTCCTGAAAGGCCTTCTATCCTTATAGCTAATTCGCTTGAGGTAAAGGAAGAAGGCGGGAACTGGAGGAACATCTTCAACAGGACAGAGGATGTCATTCTCGAAGATTTTTTAGATTTGAGCGCACGGGGAGATTATGGAGCGCTAGAAAATCTTTCTTATGATAAGAAAGACGTATGGGAAGAACAACAAAGAGCAAAGATTTATGGAAGACTGGAAAAAACAAACGGTGGCGATGCTATTGTCGTTTTGGACGAGGAGGAGAAACAACTCGGAAAAGTCTTGGTGGATAGCTTTACTGATTTTGGTAACTATTATTTGAAAAAACTAAGACTTTTCGATAAATTCTGGTTTTATGTGAATGTGAAGGAAACAGTAGATTGGACAGAAAGACGCAGAACACGAGAGATGTTCCATGCTGACGTGGTTTTTGCCGGCCTGTTTTGAACTTTCGGTCTTATTCAAGGCCTAATCATATACATATTTTGAACCAGGAGGTCATATGACTATCTTGGCTCTTTTTTTAAGGACGAATCAATCATCGTTCATCCTTCAGAAAGGAGGTTTGGGAAGATGAGGACCAGAGGTTTTGCAGGCACTTCTCTTTGTGCAGTTTTTGTTTGTCTGTTGATCGTTTCATTTCTGAACGGCCAGGAGCAGGTCGATTATGCAAATATCCTGGGTGATTGGGAGATGGAAGTGGATGCAGGAGGGGAATACTATTATCTCCTCTTCACCATTGAAAAAGCCGAT
>Ga0209636_10007188_pt1 | contig 11362 bp, 5 predicted proteins | sample DeeMarSWOR152_54_FD_187464 | JGI IMG/M metagenome (GOLD analysis project Ga0209636, IMG submission 187464) | Marine sediment microbial communities from White Oak River estuary, North Carolina - WOR-1-52-54 (SPAdes) (version 2) | ecosystem: Environmental > Aquatic > Marine > Intertidal zone >... | reverse complement strand
CGATGGAAGTCGCAAAGAAAGCTGGCTACACCTATATGACCTCGCATAGAAGCGGAGAAACAGAGGATTCAACGATTGCGGATTTAGCAGTAGCCACAAATTCCGGCCAGATAAAAACAGGGGCTCCTGCAAGAAGCGAGAGGGTCTGTAAATACAATCAGCTGCTTAGAATTGAAGAAGAACTGGGTAGTAAAGCGAAGTATATAGGGCTTAAAGGATTTAATCCTAAAAAGTAAGAACAGCAAGAAGCTATTTCTACCTTATTCTTCTTGCATAATAGTATCCCAAAGTTCTCTGGTCTCCGCAGCATCCTGAAGCTTTTCTTCTTTTCTTTTTGCTTGTATATATCTTCCAAACTCTTTTGTGCCATCAGCGCAAAGAATGTATACAAGTTTGGGGGTTCTTCCCATTCTGTTTATCATTCTTATAAAACAACTCGCCGGCTCATGCATGATGACAATATCTGCAGCGACTTTAAATCCACGCTCTAAAACTTTTGTGGCTATAAGTACTTTAAACTCTTCCCCACTTCTAAATGCGCCAAGCACTTCTTTCTGCTCCTTCTGTGTCATTCCTTTCTTCCCATCTTCGGTTTCTTCTTGGCCAATAAACAATCTGTTATCTATGCCCAACTCATCAAGCATAGCAGAAACTCTTTGCACGCTGTCTCGATTTTCAACAAATATAATTATACTCTTGTCTTTATTCTCAGAGACAATTTCCTTTATCTTTAAAAGCCTTGGATCCATTATATTTGATGGAAAGTTTTCGCCCTTGATAATTTTGAGTGTCTTAATTGCAAACATCTTCCCATTTTCTTTTTCATCAAAGAGGTTCTTAATTTCATCTTTTTCAAAAATCGAGGCTATTTTTGTTTGTTTCTCGGTCCATTCTGAGAATCCATTTCCTTTTTCTTTAAATTCACGATAGTCACTAACCAGCCTAGGAAGGTCCTCTAATTTAGCGCCTTCGCTCTCCAGGGCCTTTTCTGCAGCTCTGATCCTTTTAATAATTTCATAATGATTTTTGATTTCTCCGCGTACCTCTTTTATACGACGATCAGCAAGCAGGGTTCGAGCAGCTTTACTGACTTCTTTCCTTCTTTCTTCTCTTTTTAGAAACAGATCAAGCTCATAAACACCATATCTCTTTACATAATCTCTCATTGTTTTTAATATCATCGAGAGGGCGACATCCGACAAATGCTCAAAAGAATCCCGTTTTGTAAGAACATCATTAATGTGGTTACTCATTTTTCCCAACTCTCCAAGCTTTAATTTGCTGATTATAAGCCCTCTCTTTTCTATGTAAGTACTGACATCAGTATATTTTTCAAGTTCTTGAAGGAGTCTGTAATAAAGATTCTCCTCTTTAAATAGAGCAACGATAAAGGGAGATAATTCTTCAATAGATAATTTTTTTCTTCTATTGAGCCCTCTCAATTTTTTAAGAATCTCTTCAAGTCCTTCAATTTCTCTTCTAAATGTCTTTAAAACCTCTTTCATATATTTTCCTCTGAGAGACTTTAATAGATCCTTCAGATGATATCTAAAGGTTGTAGTGTTTTTGTTCTCTAGCGCTATTTTCAATTTTCTTAAAAATATGACCGTATCTATAAGGTTTTGCTTCCCGGTGTCGTTCAAAATATTATTATAGATTTCTTGCATCTCATGGAATTTGATTTCAGAGTTGACTTCTTTTATATATCCTGCTTTACGTAATTTTTTAAGGGAATCTATGTATACAGAATCGAGCTTTTCTGCAATTATTTTAAATTGAATTGGGGTAAATTTGATTAATTCTTCCTGAGGGCGATCTACAAAAGGAGCAACCATTTTTGAGGTCTTGGGAATGGCTCTAAATCTTTCTAGACACAGCTCCTTAATAAAGGAGTCTATATGTTCTTGTTCTGGTTCTATCGCAGCAGCTAAGGCGAGGATTCTCGTATTTTTCGCTTGTTCAACATACCTTTTGGCAAGCCAGGCATAATCGTAATTCTTCGTGGTTAAATCTGCTTCGTCAAATACCAATAATGAGACATCAATATCACTTAAATTAAGGAGGTTTTGGTCGATCAGTGTTCTTATCGTCTGTGGTGTTGCAACAATGATATCGTTTTCTTCTATAATTTTCATTCTTTTTTCAAGTACTTTTTTCGATGCGCCTTTTGGTATTTCACCCGTAATACGTCCTATATTATATCCGGAAATAAATCTCTTAAAATCTAAATCTACCTGTTCATCCACTAAGGGTCTGAATGGTGCAAGAAAGATTACCTTTGAGCCGGGAAATTTATTGAGGCGATGGAGAGCGGTTAGAGTGGCTATGCCTGTTTTACCAATCTGGGTGGGAAGGATAACGCCAAGATTTTGTTTCGAGGCAATATCTGCCAGCACAATCTGATATTCTTTGTATTTAAATAAGGATGGCTTCAGTTTAGGATGAGAAAGAAATATACCTTCTTTTGTCTCTACCAAGCTACATCCTAAATTTTTACATTTTTCTTCTGTTGCTTTGCTTATGTCATCTAATCCTATAAGTCTTTTGCCGGGCTTAACTCCAAAGTCAAGTTCTCCTTGAAATTGGATTCGTGAGCCACCTCCCCCACCTATTTTTGACGAATGGGGAGCAATATGATGAGGATATCCCAACTTCCTATCCAAAAAGTTTATTCTATTTTTTGAATTTGAAGCAGTTATCCCTTTTATTGGCGTGTTAACAGTCATTTTTAGTTTTAAACCCCATCATATATTTATCGACAAAAAAAGCCCCAAGTTTCACAAATTCTTCAAATAACCCGCCTGAATTAAGTATTTCTATTTTTAGTGAATTTTCCTAAATTTTTGATCGATATAAGAATGATGAGGTGAGAGATATGGGAGTTTTTACAGGCATTGGAAAAGACGTAAGATTTCTAAGAGATATACATCAGTGCCGAAAGGCCGGAAGGATTCTTCCTATCACGGACTTTCGGGCTATAAAGATAAGGGCAGAAAACCTAAAGATCGCTTACATTTTGGGGAAAGGGATCATGAATCGATTCAATCTTCCACGGTTTTACTATGAGAAGGGTGATATGAAAAGGACTTGGGAGAGGATTGCAAAGAGCTTTGTGATGGACGAAAAGAGTAACCCCTTTATACTGAGAGGAGGAAAATTAGACTGGAAGGGTAAGGTTACGGCAGAGACAAAGGAGGCCACTTCTCTAGGAGAAGAGATCTTTATTGCCATGAGGCATTGGCTTCCTGACTATATCTTTACTATGAGAAAGCCAGATGGTGCCGTGAATAGTGAATATTATATAAATATCCTAAATGAAGAGCCCAAACTTCTTTCTACTACAAGAGTTTTCAGTCCACGGAATAAACTTCGAGCTATCTCCTCACTTTCTGGCTTTGCCTTCCGCAAAGGTCTATTTGAGGAGCTCCGCAAACTAAATCCTAAAGGCTACTCAACGTTCAAGAAGACACCTGTTCTTGGAAAGGGCTTAAAGATCTTTGTGAGTGATATACACATGGGTGGAGGGGGAAGGCCAGATGACTTTGAAGTGAATAAGGAGGCATTTATACGCTTTCTTGGTGAGGCAAAGTCTATGGTTCTAAAAGCCAAGAGCCAAGGTATTCCAGCTTATTTCATCCTTATTGGTGATGTGCTTGAGCTCTGGCAATTTGATATGGATGAAATCTTTGCAAGACACAGGGATGTTATAGAGAAAATAATTGATCTGGGTGTAGAAGTTTATTACATATATGGTAACCACGATATGGATGTAGCTGAATTCGAAAATTATACTGTGGAATGGCCCAACGGCACAAAGCTCCACATTACGGAGAAGGTATTTGATAAAGATGGCGGTGTTTCTGCTCACGGTCATCAGGCCGATCCCCTCAATAGTGCAGTTAAGAAACGCAATAAAGTAATAAAAGATGGCTATGACTATAGTGGCGTTTTAGATTCAAAGAAAGAGTCTAATCCCATAGGTAAAACTGTAACTAAAGCAGTTAAATTTCTGGAGTACCTCCATCCAGACATGGATGAATGGCTAAATGCACTTCGAAAGAGACTTACTCCTAGGAGCATCTTGTATAGGGAAAAACCTAAACGCTTCTGTGATGTAATTCTAGGTTTTAAACAAGAGTTCCAAAATGCCGAGATCGGAGATGCAGAGTATTGGGAAGCCATCTTTGGTCATACCCATACCCCCGATAAAGGTAATAAGACTCTTATAGGAAAGTTCATCTCTAAGCTAGATGAAATAGTAAATTATTTTAATGTTGGTGCCTGGGTGAAGAAGGGCAAAGGATACTTTGGGATAAAAAATGCCAAAGGTGAAGTAAATATAGTAAAATTTGGAGAAGACCCCGAGATAGATCCCTTTGCTACTTAACCCCTGGGCGGGCTAACCCATAATCACTTCAACATTATGATCCTTGCCATCGGAAAATGGAGGTATTAAATTGCTGCCAGCCTTTTTGCCGTCAATGGTTACGCTTTTAACGCCCTTGGATACATGCTCGGGATTCCTCACAGTTATGTAATAATCACATCCGCGGAAGTGTCTCTTAACAGCAAAGCCGTCCCATTTTTTGGGTATACAGGGATCAACAATTAAACCTTTATAATCTGGTCTTATTCCAAGGATATACTGAGTCATGGCAACAAAGTTCCACGCCGCTGAACCGGTAAGCCAGCTGTTTTTGCCCTCGCCAAAGTCTTTATGATCGCGGCCAGTTATTACCTGACAGTAGACATAAGGCTCAACTTTATGAAGAGAAGCAATCTTCCCCCTGCGTGCAGGACATATTGCCTTGTAATATTCAAAAGCCCGGTCTCCCCTGCCAAGCATTGTCTCGGCAATCATTGCCCAGGGATTTGGATGGCAGAATATTGCACCGTTTTCCTTTAATCCTGGTGGATAAATAGAAATGGTCCCAAGCTCTGGATAGTATTTACTATAAGCAGGTGCAAGCAGCATTACACCGTGTTCGGTAGCAAGAAGCTTTTTTACCGAATCCATGCATTTTTCTGCATGCTCCCCTTGTGCAACTTCTGACATCACTGCCCAGGCTTGAGTCTCAAGATAAATCTTGCCTTCTTTATTTTTTGAAGAGCCAACTTCTTTTCCATCATCGTCAAAAGCACGGACGTACCAGGCACCATCCCAGGCCACTTCATTGATTTTGTCGCTCATCTTATTTGCTATGTTGATATATTTTTCAACATCATCTTCCCTCCCACACAGTTCTGCCAAAGTAGCCATTTCACGAGCTGCTGCTACAAACATCATGGCTACCATTACTGATTCTGCTTGATCTTTCCTTTTATAAATTGAGAGGTTCAAACAGTCATTCCAATCTGCAAATCCCATGAGTGGAAGACCATGCTGGCCAAGATTCTTAAGGGTAAAGTCAATTGCTTTATCAAGGTGCTCATACATTTTAGCCAATCTGCCGCTTTCAAATTTTACAAGTTTTTTAAGGAAACTAATGTCTCCAGTCTCTTTTATATAAGAAGCTGTTGAAAGAACAAGCCACAGATGATCATCGGAATATCCCCTTCCCTTTCCTTTCTTTGTTAGGGGTTGGTACTGATGAAAAGCATCCCCTTCTTCAAATTGATTTGAAGCTAAATCAATTATACGTTTTTCTACCTTTTCCGGAATTTGATGGACAAAGCCAAGCGTATCCTGATTTGAATCTCGAAAGCCCATGCCGCGTCCGATTCCAGACTCATAGTATGAAGCTGACCGCGACCAGTTAAAAGTAGTCCTGCATTGATATTGGTTCCAAACGTTGACCATTAAATTGATATCATCGTCCTCTGTATTTACCGAGAATTTATTCAGATTTTTCTCCCAGTGGTCTTTAAGTTTATCAAATGCTTCAAGTACCACCTCTTTTATCTTATACTTCCTTAAAATCTTTGGCACTTCTTTTTTGTCTTCAGAATATCCAAGGATAAAGATAAGTGTTTTTTCTTCACCCGGCTCTAACTTGACCACTAGATGAAGCGCTCCAGCCGGTGCCCAGCCGCATGCAATAGATTTTTTGCACTTTCCTTTTATAACGGCTTCCGGAGCATCGAGTGAGCCATAGTTCCCGAGAAAACTTTTTCTCCGTGAATCAAAGTCCTTGACTTTTGCGTTGGCGCAGGAAAGGTAAGCAAAGTGATGCGCTCCTTCCCTGTGACCTGTTATATGGTATATGGTGCCGTCCTTATATTCTGTCTCGCCTATGTTCAGATTGTACTGATAGTCGGTCATGTCGTTTAATGCTTCCCACAGACAAAATTCGACAAAGGAAAAAACAGAGAGATTCCTCGGCTTGCGTGTGTGATTCTTTAGGGTCATCATCCAGATTTCGAGGTTGTCTCCAAGGGGTACAAAATAAAGAGTATCGGTGCTTATTCCAGCATAATATGACTTTATTTTTGAATAGCCGAGGCCATGCCTGCATTCATATTCATATTTATTTAGAGGCTTCATAGTGGGCTGCCACGAAGCTGACCAGAAATCCTTTGATTTATTGTCGCGTATATATAAATATCTGCCACCCCTGTCCATGGGAATATTATTGTATCTGTAGCGGAGGAGTCTGCGATTTCTTGCGTCTTTATAAAAACTGTAGCCGCCGGCAGTGTTAGAAAAAAGAGCGCAGTATTCCTCGCAACCCAGGTAATTTATCCACGGCAGAGGTGTATCAGGCCGTGTTATTACATACTCCCTTTTTTCTTTGTCAAAGTAGCCATACTTCATACTACTAATTCCTCCTAGAAAATTGTATGTAATTTTGATCTGTTATTCAGATCTTAAGCCTATCTTTTCTACATCAAACTCTTATTCTCGCGAATTAGCTTTTCTCTAATAACTCGAATCCCCTTCATCTCGAATTATACAAATTTACACTTATATCACAAATTGCCGCCCTTCATCCTCCAATTCTTAATTTGGGTTATTTGCGTAAATTAGCATTATTTGAGATACTCTCATTAGAGTTATTAGAGAGCGTCCAATTAGCGAAAATTTGCGTTTAATTGTATCTTCTATCACGTCCCTAGCAAGCGAATCTCTAACTTTTACTCCTTATGCAAAAGATGTAATACAGCAACTTCTCTTGGTCCAAATCTAAGCTTCAGCTTTTCTCCTTCTAACTCAACTTTTTTGCCGTATAAAATCTCTTCAACTTTTTTAAAGTTTGATGGAATAACTATCTCCACATCTTCCTCGGCATCTCCATGATTTATAACATAGAGAAGCGGAGAAAAATCTTCCCAATAGACAGCCTCAATGTTCCCTCCTGCAATCAATTCATGAGAAGGCTTGGGCAGATGTTTTCTTAATATTTCAAGAATTGGCTCTTCCGCCTGTTTTAGAATGCTTAAGAACAAGCTGAAGGTAGCATACAAAGCTTTGCCTTTGCCTATCTTTTTCTCAACCAACGCTGGATAGCCATCCTTATAAGATAGGAGAATTCCTTCTCGGGCCTTTACCAGGTCTCTATAGCCATAAGCCATAAAAGGAATACCATCGATTTCTACACTTTCATCAATTATCTCTGTGCGCTCGTATGCAACATCAAAGAATTTTTCAAGAAGGGGCCTTTGGTAGAGATGGGCAAATTCATTCTTTAAACCAAATCTGGCTTCTGTTATTAATATCCCACCATCATAGACATATTTCTTTAAAACCTTCATCTCTTTTTCTTTTAACACATATGGATTTGGCAAAAGGATTGCCTGATAGCCAGGAGTGTCTTCATTTAAATTTCTTTCAAAAATGAAAGCAGCTGGATCTATATACCTCCAAAGCACCCTGTGGGCTCCGGCAATGCTATCAAGGCCATGCATGATACCGATGTCAGGTCTTCCCTGAATCCAGCCTTTGGGAGCGCCTCTAGGAGGTCCCTGCTCCTGATATGTTTCGATTTCAGAAGATTTAAGAAAGCCAATGGCAACCTTGGGCATGAGTCTATGTTCAGAAAGAATGCCTTCTAACTTTTTTATCTCTTTAGCTACTTTTCCTACCTTTTCCAGCTTTTCTGTTTTGCTTCCATCTGCCATAAGAAGGCCAAATCCACCTGTTTCAGACCCTATAAGTGGCGGTCTCCAGGCATGGTAGAGAATACCTCGTGCTCCATGGGCAACAAACTGATGCGTCCATGTTCTTATTTCTTTTCCTTCTGGCTCCCGTGGTGAACCCCATCTGACATTTGGACCAGCTTGAAGTTCAGAAACAATAAAGTCAGCACCTCTACCATTGCACACACACCGCCAAAAATCAGCATGCTGTGCCAGCGACTCAGGAAGATTCATTGTTCCCTTAGGATAAATATCCCAGCCATAGAAGTCCATATCTTCTGCTAAGACATCGTGATCCGGAATCCTGTCGAGGACGCCAATAAAACTGTTGGTTCCAGCCTTGTGTTCCGCATCATGCTCTTTTACAATGCCCTTAAGCCATTTAAGCCATCGAGACAGGGTTCCACTTTTAAAGCGGAACCAGTCAAGATATATGTGCGGGTTGCCAGCGTCCCAGAATCCTGTCTTTGGTGTGGAAATATCATCAAAAGAACTGAACCCCATTGACCAGAATCCTGTTCCCCAAGAGCGATTCAACTCTTCTAATGTTTTGTATTTCTCCTTTGCCCATGCTGCAAATGCTTTCCCGGTATTCTTACAATGACAAAAATCCTTGGACCATGTTAAATCAAGCGGTGGATAGCATGGTTCATTATCTAATTGCCAGGCAAACAAAGCGGGATGTTTGGAGTAACGTTTAACTAATCTTGATGTCATCCTCTCTACAAGCTTTTTATATATTTTACTATCCTTGCAGGCATTGGGCCTTGGACCATATTCAGGAACGGGCATTCCGTCATTAGCTCTTGGTCGCACTTCAGGATATTTAGCAATGAGCCACTGTGGTGCTTGGGCTGAAGGCACCCCGAGTAAGACTTTGAGCCCATGTTTGTTTGCAAGCTCCATTACAAGGTCAACATCTTCCCAATTAAATGAACCTTCCTTTGGCTCAATAAGACCCCATATCATCTCGCCAAAGCGAATGGTATTAAATCCAGTCTCAGCAATTTTAGCAAAGTTCTCTTCCCATTCTTCCTTGGGCAATAAATCTGGGTAAAAAGTTACGCCGAATGGAAACACTTGTTTTTATCTCCTTATTAAGAATTTATACGAAGGATAAATATATCATCTTTGTGAGGGAAAGTCAAAATGCTTTTTCTTGTCATTCTGAGCGAAGTCCCGACCAGAGGGAGGGATGAAGCGAAGAATCTCCCAAACTAGAATGAGAGATTCTTCGGTCCCCCGACGTTCCGTCGGGGTCCCTCAGAATGACAACCATCACGCTTTTCAAAATTTATTCGACAGTCACACTTTTAGCCAGATTCCTTGGCTGATCAACATGACATCCACGTTTTATAGCAACATAGTAAGCGAACAGCTGAAGTGGAACAACAGCAAGTATGGTGCTTAAGGATTCAGATGTCATTGGTATATATATAATTTTATCTGCCATTTCTTTAATCTTTTGGTCTCCCTCTTGAGCAACAGCAATAACAATTCCGCCTCTGGCTTTTACCTCTTCAATGTTCCCAAGAATCTTATCATAGCGTCTTCCCTTCAAAGCAAGAAAGATGACAGGCATGTTTTCATCTATAAGCGCTATTGGGCCGTGTTTCATCTCTGCCGCAGGATAACCCTCAGCATGGATATACGAAACCTCCTTAAGTTTAAGTGCTCCTTCAAGGGCAATAGGAAATCCCATTCCTCTGCCAAGATACAGAGCATTGGTGCATCGATAATAATTCTCGCTCATGTCCTCAATTGCCTTTCCCTTTGCAAGAATTTGCTCAATCTTGTAGGGGATCTCTAGAAGATTTTGCACTAATTTATTTGCATCTCCTTTATTTAAAACTCCCCTCACCTTTGCAAAATAAATTGAAAGAAGATAGATAATAGCCAGTTGAGTTGTAAATGCCTTTGTTGAAGCAACCCCTATTTCTGGACCAGCATTAGTGTAGATAACGCCGTCAGATTCTCGGGCAACTGAACTTCCATGAACATTGCATATTGATATCACTTTTGCTCCGCGGGATTTTGCTTCCAGAAGTGCTCCAAGAGTATCTGCAGTTTCACCGGATTGGCTTATAGCAATAACTAAAATTTTCTTATCCATTATCGGATGTCTGTAGCGCAATTCTGCCGCATATTCTACCTCTGCAGGTATTTTTACAAACTGCTCAATCAAGTATTCACCAACAAGCCCTGCATGCCACGAAGTTCCACAGGCAGTAAAAACAACTCTGTCAATTTTTTTGATTTCTTCTTTATTTAAGTTAAGTTCGTCAAAATGGATATCAAAAGAATCGGGCTTTATTCTCTGTATAATTGTATCCCTTAAAGCTTTGGGCTGTTCATGAATTTCTTTAAGCATAAAGTGGGAATATCCATTCTTCTCTGCCGATACCGGATCCCAGGAGACAAATTTAATTTTCTTTTTCTTTTGTGTTCCATTTAAGTCTATTACCTTTACTTTGTTACTTTTGACGATGCCCATTTCGCCGTCATCTAAATGAATAACTTTGCCTGTATACTTTAATACTGCCGGGATATCTGACGATACAAAAGACTCATCCTCACCTATTCCTATAATTAAAGGACTCCCTTTTCTGGCAACAACAATTTTTGAAGGATCATGTCTGTACACAACTGCCAAAGCGTAGGAACCTTCTACCTCTTGTAATGCCTTTATTACTGCAACTTCTAAATTCCCATCGAGGTGCTTTTCAATTAAATGGACCATTACCTCTGTATCAGTCGTGGATTTAAATATATGACCCTCGTCTGAGAGTTTTCTTCTAAGCTCAAGGTAATTTTCTATAATTCCATTATGTATTAGAGCCAGTTCTTTGTTGCAGTCCATATGTGGATGGCTATTTTCCTTAGATGGTCTACCATGTGTTGCCCAGCGGGTGTGGCCAAGCCCGAGCCTGCCTTTAAGCTTTTTCTTCTTTAAAAGTCCTTCCAGGTCTCCAATCTTGCCAGCACATTTTGTTATAGAAATCTTTCCATTCTCAAGGGTAGCTATACCTGCAGAATCATATCCTCGGTACTCAAGTCTTTTTAATCCCTCGAGTATGAATGGTAATGATTCATGTTTTCCGATGTAACCAAATATTCCACACATAGCTTTGTCCTTTTTGTCACTCTGAGGACCCCGACGGAACGTCGGGGGACTCCTCAGAATGACCTATTACTATTGCGACTCAGCCAGAATCGCTTCTACCTCTAGCTTAGCAAGATCAAGCTGCTTCTTAATCTTTTCAGGTTCAAGTCCGTCTTTCACGCT
>Ga0209636_10007187_pt1 | contig 11363 bp, 8 predicted proteins | sample DeeMarSWOR152_54_FD_187464 | JGI IMG/M metagenome (GOLD analysis project Ga0209636, IMG submission 187464) | Marine sediment microbial communities from White Oak River estuary, North Carolina - WOR-1-52-54 (SPAdes) (version 2) | ecosystem: Environmental > Aquatic > Marine > Intertidal zone >... | reverse complement strand
CTTTCGCATACTGGCTCAAGCGGCATTTTCCTCCGGCGGGGTATCAGCGACGGCACGGTGGCAAGGACACGCCGAGCAACTGGCGAAGCCCTCCTCGCTCCATCGAGAAATCGACGGAGATTGGCTCTATATCTGGAATGCATGGCCCAATAAGTACAATGTGTGTGGAGAAAGCTCAACATGGCGTTTTCCGTCGGCAAATGAATTTTGGGATATGGCCGAAAAAGGGCGACTCACTGTAGCTCAGCGTCAGCTTACACTACCCAAACAGCCTGCGGAGTTGCTGTTTAATGTAAAGAATGATCCATATCAACTCAATAATCTGGCTGCGAATCATCAATACCGGGAAGTTCTGCAGCAAATCCGACGTTTATTAGAACAATGGAAAGAGCAAACGGGTGACACGGTACCAGCGAAACCCACGCCGGATCGTCAACCGCTTCATGATAGCATCGAGAAGATGCTGCCTCGAGGGGAATATCCGGGTGCAGCCCGAAATGCGACAATGATCAATCATCCCGGGCCAGTCAGCTTTAATCCTTAATCGAGCAGTAGAATTATGCCATGATGTATTTATTACTGCTAACTCTGATCTTTAAATATTATTTTATTGATGATAGTATAGAACAATGGTCGGATGGTTGCGAACAAAGTTATTCAGGGAAATGATGGAAACTGATGTGGTTTTTAACACCAGTCAATATATAGGAGAAACACCAATGAATAGAAGAGAATTTCTAAAGAAATCAGGGCTATTTGGTATAGGGCTTGGAACTTTATCAGGCTGTGTATCAGTTACATTACAACAAGGACTTTCTAAACAGCCCAATATAATTTATATTCTTGCCGACCAACTCCGTTACCAGTCCTGTGGTTATGCCGGCGATAAGAAAGCTTATACCCCCAACATTGACCGCTTGGCCTCCGAAGGTATCAATTTCAATCAGACCGTCTCACACATGCCCGTCTGCTCGGCTTATCGAGCCTCGCTTTTTACCGGTAAATATACGACGGGTACCGCTATGGTTATCAACGAACTGCGGATAAATCCCAACCAGACCTGCCTCGGACACGTTCTCACGCAGGCCGGTTACGAGACGGGCTATATCGGTAAGTGGCACCTGTTCGCCAATCAGCTCGGCAACCACTTTGATCCAGAAAATTCTTTCGTCCCGCGCGGCCCACACCGCCTGGGTTTTGACGGCTATTGGGCTGCTTACAACTTCCACCACAACTACTACGGCAGCTACTACCACACCGAATCCCCTGAGAAAATTTTCTACAGCGACGACGTCTTCGAGCCGGACGCCCAGACCGATATGGCTCTGGATTTTCTCACCAAGAAGACTTCCAGCGATTCCCCGTTTTTCCTGATGATATCTTATGGCACTCCACATGACCCCTGGATTAAGAGCAATGTGCCCCCGAAGTATTACAACATCTTCAAAGATGTGAAATTCGATGTCCCCCCGAACTATTCCGATGAAATGGATCCCTATGGTGATGGTTGGTCCAATATTGAAAAGAGCCCTGAAAAAATCGACGAGTGGATGCGCAATTATTACGCCATGACTGCCAACCTCGATTGGAACGTCGGTCGTATCCTACAGGCAGTTGATAAAGCCGGCCTTGCCGATAACACGCTCATTGTCTTTACCTCCGATCACGGCGAAATGTTCGGTGGACACGGCCGCATGAAGAAGAATATTTTCTACGAGGAGGCTGCACGTGTGCCATTTATCATGAGATGGAAAGGCCGGATTCCAGTTGGAACCGTCTCGGAGGCCTGCCTTAATACACCTGATATTATGCCCACGCTGTTAAGTATGGTCGATCTGAAGTCGCGAATCCCTAAAGAAGTGGAGGGCATGAGCCTGAGCCATCTGGCTATAGGTAGGTCCGGTCCCGAGCCTGATGCTGCTTTTCTCATGAACACCGGTGCTTGTGCCGTCTGGCAGGATGGTCACGAATGGCGAGCTCTCCGAGACAAGCGTTTTACTTATGCTGTCTTCCGCGGTGGTGGTCCCAAAAATCTACCCAGCAAGGAAGTTTTATTCGATAACATTGCTGATCCATACCAGTTGAAAAACCTTGCCACAAGCCCTTCCCATCATCTTCATTTGGAGAAATACAGAGATATACTGAAGAGAAAAATGACTCGGCTCAATGACACGTTTCCTGCCTCAACTTGGTATCGCACTCACTGGACCGATAGCAACCGCTGTATTACAGCCAGCGCAAACGGTCCGTTTCCAACCTGAGGGATAACGCCGTGATTTGACAATATATCTGAACTTTGATATACTGGGCTTGTGATGAAAAAGACTCCACATGGTTTTACACTTATCGAACTGCTTGTCGTCATTGCGATTATCGCCGTTCTGATGGGTATTCTTATGCCGGCCCTTCAGCGTGTGCGAGAACATGGTCGCCGACAATCCTGCGGGAGCCAGATTCGTCAGCATTGCATGGCCTTCCTGATGTACGCCGATGATTATGGTGCAAAACTTCCCTTGCCCGATATTCCTGGAGGCTGGTTGTGGGACCTTGACGTGGCCGTAGTCAACTTCATGCTTCAAACAGGGATGAACAAGAAAATGTTCTATTGTCCTTCCAATCGAACGATGCATACGAACATGGACCACTTCTGGACATTCCAGGCCAGCGTTGTTAATGAGAAGAAGCTAACAGGTAATTTCATTGTTTCCGGATACTGCTATATCCTGCAGTTAGCACCCGGTACAGGAGAAAGACCTGAGATTCAGAACAACCCTACTGGAAGCAAAATCTGGCTAAAGACAACTACAGAGAAGCAGCCTGCTCTGCGCGAACTTAGTGTTGACGCTACACTATGTGCCTGGGACCAGCGCGGCGATGGGTATCCCAACGGCAATTTCGGATTAGTGGCCGGAGGGACACTCAATCAAGTTAAGTTATATGACCGTACAAGCCATTTGAAAAATTTCGCGCAACCTTCCGGTATGAACATCGGCTTTCTCGACGGGCATGTGGAATGGCGCCATTTCAATCCTCAGTGGGAATCACCCGAATACGAGCAAGACGACGATATCCCGAAACCCCGGTACGGGGCAAATCGAAGATTTTGGTGGTAAAAAAAATTAGGAGGAAATAAAATGAGAAGAATTATATCGAAAATGTTTCTTTGTTTATGGATCGTGTGTGCTGCTCATGCACAACTTCCGGTCACGGAGGGCTTGATCGTTCATCTTAGGGTGGATTCTCTAATCGACCTGGAGGATGGTGATCCTGTAACAGTGTGGATCGATTCAGCCCGAGATGATCCGGTCGATGGGACTGTTGGGAATGTAGGTTCAGGAAATCCAGAGTACAAAGCCGATGTGATGTTCGGCAGGCCAGTGGTGCGATTTAACGGTGCTGAGGCGCTTTCCTCTGCACAGTTCTCTATTCCGGATCCCGATGCTGGAGCGACATGTGTTATGGTTTGTTCCGGGGACAAGACCGGTGTGCTCCACGAGCGTTTGGGTCATTTCGGTGCTTGGGATGCCGTCGGTGGTGTTTCTATCTCTATGGATGTTTGTACGCAACAGGGTACGGCCCAAGGATCCGGTTTTCGTCTGAACAACGGTTGGTCTTTGGCTGGCAATCCTAATCCTATGACGACCGGTTTCCATGTGGGGGTATGGCAGGCTAGTCAAGGTACTCTCCAGTCGGATTTAATCTACTATCTTGATGGTATTCGACAGACCCTAACGCAGAACAATCCCAATAACACGGTTACCTTTACAAAAACCGGCAATGTCGTCGCTGTTGGCAATGGACACAGTCCAGGCGGTACCTTCTACGCGAACGACTATGTCACTGCCGATTTGGCAGTTTTTATCATTTATAACCGAGTACTTTCCGCTGCGGAGGTCGCGACTCTGACCGAGTATCTCCATACGGAGTATCTGCTGAACCGGCAGGCGATGGATCCCAATCCGGCCTCCGGTTCGATGGTCACAAACCGGCTGATCAACTTAGGCTGGACAACCGGCGACGAAGCGGTCTCCCATAGGGTTTATCTGGACACCAATGAAGAAGACGTGGTAAATGCCGAAGAATCCACCCTTGTTGCAACGACGAACCAATCCAGCGTACTAATTGGAGTGATCGGCCAACCTCTACCAGAAGGACTAACCCCCGGCAGCAAATACTACTGGCGGGTTGATGAGATATCCGAGGATGGTATTGTTACTCCTGGATTAGTGTGGAGCTTCAGCGTACCGCCGGTAACGGCTAGCGCTCCGATCCCATCTAACGGGGCCACTTTTGTCTTAACGGATCAGACATTGGCATGGTCACCTGGGCTTGGTGCTTTGGCTCATACGGTTTATTTCGGAACAAATGCAGATGTTGTTGCTGAAAGCACAGAGGGCTTGACTCAGGTGGCGATGTCATACACGCCACAAGCTCTTGAGTTGGATACAACTTATTACTGGAGAGTGGATGAATTCACTCTCGATGGGACGATAAAAGGGCCCGTGTGGAGTTTTACTACGATTGGGGAGATTAATGTGGAAGACGACTCTCTATTGGGCTGGTGGAATATGGATCAAGTCGGTACAGCTTCGATTCTGGACATGTCCGGCTACGGTAACCATGGCACGATCCAGGGCGAAGTCGAATGGGTGAATGGCGTTGCCGACACTGCGCTGGTTATGACTGAGGATGATCTTATTACTATTCCGCCGTTGAATGTGACGATTGACGAGCTAACTATGACGGGTTGGATTAAAACGGCTCGTGTACATGGACGAACAGGCATCATCTTCATGCGTGACGGTACCTTAACGACCGGCATCAATCTCATGCCCAATAATCAGCTTGGTTATCATTGGCTCGATGTCGCTGAAAGCTGGCAATACGAGTCCGGCCTGATTGCTCCCGTTGATGAATGGGCCTTTATAGCAATGGTCGTCACTCCCGATATGGCCAAGTTCTATCTCGATAGTGTGGACACCGTAAGGGAGTTGATACGAATGAACGAGCCAGTAACGTTCAGCGGTGAACTGACCCTGGGTTCCGACACGCTCGGTTCGGCACGGCGCTATGTAGGAGCTTTGGATGATCTACGATTTTATAACAGGGCTTTGACAGTCAATGAATTGGCTAATTTAATAAGTTCCGGCACAAGACCTTTACAAGAGAGTGATCCAATGGTCATCGAGAATTTTGATTCCTACAAAGCCTACGGCGGAGATAGGGGCCAGTGGATCTGGGATGTCTGGTCGGACGGCTTGGGCGGTAACGGTACCGGCTCCACGCTCGGCAATGAATTAGAGCCGATTATGAGTCGAAGCGTAGTTATAGATGGTGGTCAGGCTTTACCTCTGGGCTACGATAACACCGGCACTTTTGTTGACCTGAACGGCAACAAAGCGAACCTTCTCCTGTCGGAAATATCCCGTTCTTTCAGTCCGGTCCAGGACCTGACACGCGAAGGGTCAACGGCACTGACGCTCTGGATACAAGGCAATCAGACCAATACCGTGGAAGCCATAGACTCGTTGTATCTGGCCTTAAAAGACACCACCGGCAGGGAGGCCATGGCGGTTGTTGCTCCGGCGTCTGATTTACTCAAGTTCTACTGGCAAAAGAAAACTGTCAAATTGAACGACTTAGTTAATGTGGATTTAAGCCAGATTTCTGGGTTGATCATTGGAATCGGGCAACAGGCTTCGCCTCAAACAGGCGGTAGAGGAACACTGCTGATTGATAACATCAGATTATCCATTGAAGAGGATTAATATTGGTATCTAATTAGGGCCGGTTAGATGTATCATCATCAGTGACCGCCCCATGCCTCTTATTCGTTTTTGCAAGGGGCTAATATAGGCCATAAGATGACGATTTGAAACTTCGAGCGCGGATGATGCAACTACTTGAGTTCGAAGCTATTGAAAATCAACCTCTAAAACTAGGTGACTTCCACCCACACACACTAGAGTCGTGGTATAATCTAATTGAATTCTATGAAGCCTGGGGTAGACCAGAAAAAGCTAAAGGGTGGCGAGCAAAACTGCCTCAAACTGTAGCTGTAGAAGAGTTACATAACACATACAAAATCACTTCTTTCAGAAGCTGAAAAAAACCTTGATTTTCAGGAGACATCTTGATACCATTTTGACACCACAAATATTAATTTTGCCTCTATCGAGTCCTAAAATATGTCAATTTTTTGTAAAAATTCAAATATTTTTCAGAAATTTTTTACTTCTATCGGATTAAGTATACGGATGAAAAGAATCCGTACTCATCAATTTTTTTGAACATCATTTCCGACAGGGTTTCAGAACCGTCTGGGCACTAATGCAAATGATATCTGAGAAATTGTCTACGGCAATGTCGATGGTTCTAGAGCCAGGCTGTTAGTGATCAGGATGGCATCAATCAACGCACCGTCCTCACGCTTTGCGATTTCCAGAGTATAATTGCCGGCGGCCAGGGTCCAGTTCACAACCTCGCTATTATGGTCGCTGCTGTGGACCTCGTCCCAGACCCATTGACTCCCTGGCGCTATGTCGTTGAACCTTACCCAGCCGGTGCCGGGTTGGCCGGGGTGTTCATGAGTCTGGCTTTCAGCGTCCAATATCCGGACCCAGAAGGAGTCGTCATCGACAGTTGGGGCTATGACCCGGGTAACGATTTTGTAGACTCCCGCCTCGGCGGTAAAGTCATAGCGGAGCACCCAATCGGTCCCGGGCGCGGCGTTAGTGTTTGAGCCATCACCTACATTGGAGCCGATGTGCGTGCCGCCCGACGAGGCCACATCGCGATAGGTCCGCCAACCTGACCCTATTAAATCAGCTTCTTCGGCCTCGAACACGCTGTTTGTCTGCTTCGGTACCGGTGTAGGACGCTCGGGATACAGCCCGATGTTGTCAAAGTACATTATGCCCGAGCCGCCAGATTGCGGGTTAGTTTTGTCACCCACGCCAATGGAAATGCTTTCCACACCCGTCAGATTAGCGCCCTGGTCGGCAAAGCGCGTCAGTTCAATATTCCATGCCGTCCAAGTATTTGCTATTGCTGCATCAGGATTATCATGATTGACCACTGCGTTGCCATTGAGAGCAACGTACAAATTCTCAGCAGCATTGTTCGGTTCGCCTCTGAACCATAGTGACAATTCTCTGACTCCTTTTAAAGTCCAGTCCTGTTGAGAACTCAACGTCAAAGTCGCCTCAGAGTTTCCGACGCTGTTGTCGTAGAAAAACGGCATTGATTGATTACCACTGAGAACGATAGTTTGCTCGGCAAAAGGAGCATCGAGGTTACCAACTTGAGATCCATTTGTTGGGTCGCCGAATCCATCTAACCAGACATTAAATATCCTGTGACTCGCCGGGTCAGTCGGGTCAAGGTCATTGTAGCTCTCGAAATCATCGATGACCAGAGACTTGATCGTAGTGAAGTTCCACACTTCGCCCGGCCACGTCGAAGGTGTCTCGGTGTCATTTACCTCATCGACCCGCCAGAAGTAAGTCTTTCCGAGATCGAGAGACAGCGGACCGTCGCTCGCATCCGCCACGGTAGTCACCGGCGCGGTGCCGTCCACTACGGCCTGGAAGTCGTCGCTGAAGTACACATTGTGCTTGGCCGCCTCTCTGCCCCTTCTCCAGGCCAGGTCCAGATCCAAAGCCACGTCAAATGTGCCTGAAGCCGGATCGGGTTCGCTGGCCTGGACAGGGATCGACAGGAAACGAACCTCGCTGAGGCCAAATTGGAGCAATATATCTTCCCAGTTGCTGTTGGCGGTGAGCCGAACGAACTTTGCTCCCACGCCGCCCATGTCGATGGTCGTGTTGTGAGCATAACTGGCCGAACCGGTTCCCCGGGCGAACTCATGAGTAGTCCCTAATGTCACGAAATCAACGCCGTCGCTCGAGTATTCGATCACAACGTCTTTGAATCCCAGCCCGATCACCGGCTCCAGACTCTCGTTGGAATTCCACACCCACATCTTATAGAGCTTGTAGACGTTGTCGAACTCGAACAGAATCCACGTCGGCTGAGGCCCAGCAGTATCGCTCAGCCACATGCTGCCCGTGCTCTGGTTTCCATGGAGTAGGCCGGTGCTATCGAGACCCGAGCCATTTACGGTGTTTTCGGGTCCCTTGTCCACCGCGCTGCTCGATGCCGTCGCGGTGACATTCAAAACAGGATATGCAAACAATTCGGTCGTAAAGCTCCAGACACTTCCGTCGAGTACCATGCCGTCCGGCGTAATCTCATCAACGCGCCAGTAGTAGGTCTTGGCGAACTCGAGTCGCTGGGGCACTATATAGCTGCTGGGCGTAAGGGTGATTGCGCCGACTCCGGTGGTGACGTCGTCAACGTTCTCGCTGAAGTAGAGTTTGTGCCCGTTGATTGGCGAAGCAACATCTCCCGCCGTCCAGTTAAGAACCATATCTCGCGGCGCATCGGTCGCCCCGTTGGTAGGAATTGGAGCGTAAGCGTTACCCGGAAGGACTACCGTTGCGTTTAGATAGTCGTCATCAGTGGGCACATAGCCAGCGTCATCGGTCCACACGAAAACATCCCAGAACACGCTATTGTTACCCTGCCTGTGGAATATGTACATCGAGTTCTCGCCGTCTTGAAGCTCTTTGGTATGCGCCTCCTCGTGACCGGACCTTCCCCATACCCAGGGAGGCCCCATGTTTTCTTCAAAGACGCGTTGAGAATTATCGAACTCCGTCGCTGAACTGGTTCCTGGAAATGGTGGACCGTTGGGAATATCGTCATCTGGGTGTCCCTCCACGAGCATGAAATCCGAATTGTTGGACGGATTTATTACTCGTCCCCAGAAATACCATGTGCCGCCCGTGCCCCCGGCCGTGCTGATATCGAACGTCCAGCGAATCATACCGCCGGCACCGCCCGCTCGGGTGACCACCTGTCCGAACGCACCGGCCTGGTCAACCACCAGGTAATACTGATCGCCCTCAGGATTGCGCTCTTCGAACTCCTCGGCCTCGAACCATATCTGATGGCCACCTCCGTAGCTGGAGATCTTGAAGTTTTCCACTGCATGGACTGGTGATGCCAGCATTAGCGATGCTATCAGAACGCCCAAGGTGATATGTTTTGCTGATTTGTGAGACATTTTTAGCTCCTCCTACAAAAAGAACACGAATTATAAACCAAGACTTTCCACTTCACAGAATCTCTCCTGTACACCTGAAGTACCATAATAACAAAATCTCATTGAGATTGCACTAATTTTCTGGCCGCTCCAGCGAGTTGTCTCGCAAAAGACGCCTAAGAAGCTAAACAATTTTGTCGAGAAAAGAGAACTGTAGAACAGTGACATAACACCTCCAAAATAACTCCATTTTCTTTCGCTTTAAAATACCAGAATTCTTCGAAAAGTCACCTCTTTCAGGAGATGGAAAACAACGCAATTTTAGGGTGACATTGCGCTTGTCAAGCGTTCATCGGACCGCTGAAAAAGTGTTATATTTTCAGTGATTGCACTTTGAAAAGTCAATACGCCAGCAGATCTTATTGAACAAAAGCACCGGGAGATGCCAAACCCCATCAAAATGCAAGAATGTTGCCTTCAATTTTGAGGTGTTGACGGACTTTACTTCAGTTAAGCCAATAAGAAAACTGGAAAAAAAGAGATTGCAGACTATGCAACTTTTTTTCAGGCGATAACCTGTGACCTTAGTTTCCCGGAATAAACGATATTCGATATTACACGGAACCTTTTTTGAATCCCGTTTTGGTTTCTCTGGTTTTTTGTCGTAGTAAACATCGCCAGGTCGAATACCATCCAATGTTATATTAGGACACCAGCTGTTATACCAACATTCAAATTCTTCACACAGCATGGTCAGGTGATCAAAACCTTTAATGATCGGGACTCGCCTGAGCCATTCGTATTTCAATGTTTTGATTACTCTCTCTGTGACAGAAATTGATCCATGTTTGCCTACTGCTCCAAGACGCGGCTTTATGTTCGAGCTGTCCAGCAGTTCTGCAAAGACGTCTCCGGCGAAAACACTGGCCTGATCCGGAATAATGTGTTTTGGTGCACCATGTTCTTCCATGGCATTTTCCAAAGCATTATTGATCCATCCGGCATTGGGTCCTTCAAGTGGAGTCAAAGACATGACTTTACGGGAGAAATGGTCAATCACAACACAAACGTGTATGGGCCATATTCCCTAATACAATATCTCTGTTGTGTCGATAGACCAAACATGATTAGGATACCAGGCGGGAATTGACCTGGCCTCTATTTTCTCCTCCGTTTTCGTAGACGCAACAGGGAATCCATCAGGCTTTCGAGGTTTGGGTCTATTGAGGATATTACGAACCGTAGAGGCTGAAATGAAGATGTTCAGCAATGCCAGTTGATTGGCAATCCGAACACGTCCCCAATCAATGTTTGATTTCGTGATTTCCCAGATCAGAGATGCCATTTCTATGGGTGTTTTATTCGCAGGACTGTAGGACTGCTGCTGATCTTCGATCTTGTGCAGCCACCGGTAGAGAGTAGATCTGGCGATGCCAAAATACTCAGATACCCTGCGCCTTGGTATCTGGAATGTTTCCATTTGCCAGAGGATGAAAAGCTTTTCGCGAAGGGTGTATCGAGGGTTATTCTGTTTCTTCTTGATCCCTTTTTAAAGGATTGATACCTGCATTCTTAGCTGGTCAACGATATATCTGAGAAAAAGGATTTCCTTGTCTTTTTCATTGATGTCCATGGTGGCAAGACGTCTCAAACTGCGTTTCCGAGACCTTCCCGAGAATCGGGCAGCAATTAAGGCTGCTTTGATGATCAGTGATACAGCAAAGTTGATGATGTCGAGGTTCTTGCTCATAATGTCTGTTTTATGCTCCTCCAAAGTATATAGAAAGTCAATTTGAGACAGAGATTATAGCAGAAAGTGGGTAAAATGGCGAGCGAGGAGCCCAAGGGCATAAACGTCTATTTTGTAAAAGGTTAGACTAAATGTCACGTGGTACTATTGGCCCTTGACAAGTGCACCGGGAACCCTCATACAAAATAAAGCAGAAAAATAGTCTATTTTAATTCTGTAACCTTTCGGAAAATTAAGCTCTCCTGCGGTTTGCCATCAGGGTCAAAAGGCAGCTTATAATTCGGAAATTTCTTCGTATCTACAATGTACTCGGGAAAACCGAACCGGTCGGCCCACCACAATTGGCCATCACTGGAAACCAAACCAACGAAAAAATCCCAAGTTTGACCTCGCACCACATTATCGCCAAGTTCGACACGAAAATGCTCTATTGCAATCTCAACAGCTAATTCGCGTTTTTCCTGTGAGTATTGAACTGTCCACCGGCCCGGCTCGAACAGTCCT
>Ga0209636_10007185_pt1 | contig 11363 bp, 10 predicted proteins | sample DeeMarSWOR152_54_FD_187464 | JGI IMG/M metagenome (GOLD analysis project Ga0209636, IMG submission 187464) | Marine sediment microbial communities from White Oak River estuary, North Carolina - WOR-1-52-54 (SPAdes) (version 2) | ecosystem: Environmental > Aquatic > Marine > Intertidal zone >... | reverse complement strand
CCTAGAATTTTAAGCGTACCTCTTCAAGTATTTTGTTACTTCCTTTACGCTCTGAAAACCGTACATTATTCCCTTGAAGTTTTGCCTCAACGTAATGGTATCTTTCCTTACCTCAGAAGGCTTTCTTTTGCCCTTGATAACGCTCAGCATTAAATCGCACAGGTATTTGATGTCACCCTCTTTAAATCCTCGTCTAGTTACATCTTGGAAGCCAATTCTAATCCCTGAAGGATTTTCTCTATTTTGTTGATCATCATTTGGCAGTAAATTCTTGTTCAGAATTATGTTGGCTTCCTCAAGGCTTTCAGCAACCTTTTTCCCACCACCATAATCCCTAACGTCAACAGCGATCTGATGTGACTTCGTGAATCCCTTCTTCTCTCCCAAAACCTTTAATCCATTTTCGAAGAGGTGTTCACCTGCAGTTTGTGCATTTTTAACCGTTTGCTTCGCCAGTTCTGCGCCGTACAATTTCATCTCCAATGCGACTAAACCCAACGCAGGTAATCTTCCAAGGTGGGTATTGGATGTAGTTAAGGGGAAAATTGCATGTTGAACCTTCTCTATTGCATTTTCCATTCTTTCATCTCCTGAGCTTGCGAGAACCACACCGCCTTGGGGTCCTGGAAAGGTTTTATGGGTTGACGCAGTTATGAAATCTGCTCCATCCTTAAAAGGGTCTTGAAACTGCCCGCCGGCTATTAATCCAAGAACATGGGCGGCATCGTAGACTATGTAAGCCCCGGCTCCTTTAGCGACTTCTGCCAGTTCCTTGACTGGATGTGGAAATTGAAATAGACTACCTCCGAACGTAACTACGCTTGGTCTTGTGGCCTCTATTATCGTCGCAGACTTGTCCGGATCGATATTCAGTTCATTAGTGTCATACGCATGATTAATAGTTTCTAGGCCTATGACACTTCCTGCGAGACCAGTATAGTCGTGGGAGATGTGAGCTCCGCACCTGAGGGGAGCAACCACCATCTTATTATTTTTTGTCGCCAAGGAGAGACCTTTGAAGGTGGCTAGATTCGCATGCGTCCCGGAAATGAGCCTCAAGTCGATCCAATTGCAACCAAACAGCTTTTTCATTAGATCAGCTGAGTAGTTTTCTATTTTTGTTATGTACTTCTGTCCTTGATAGTAGCGTTGCTTGACATGACCCTCTAGATCGTTTTCTCCCTCTGCGTATCTGGACTCCAAGTCTAGGGTTAAACTCATTATTTCTTTCGTTGCAGGAGACTTCAATCCCTCACTTGCTATCAGGTTTATACACTCTTCATCCCTGTACGTTTCGTGATCCATGCTTGACTCGATCAGTTCTAAGATTTGTTCGAAAAAATCCTGTTCCATCAGTTGTTCCCCCTCAACCCCTTTTGCAATAGATTGATTCATAGGTTTTGACACTTTAGGTGGCACTCATTTATATTTGTTTAACTCGAAACTATCAATATGCTTTCTCCAACACAGTTCTGGCGTTTACAGAGAACTAGAGACCCAACATGAGATGAAATGACCCACCACAAATTTAATAAAAAAAGGCAATGTTTCTATATGGGGTTTTAAATGTCTAGAGGCTTTTGTTCTGTATGTGGAAAACAGGTAGGTGGATTTCTGAGGCCTCCAGCATGGCAATGTCCTCGTTGTAAGAAACTCTTTTGTGCGGATTGTTGTCCTAAAGTCGGTCTAGTGTTTAAGAAACCTGCCTGTCCTGAGTGTGGAATAGAATTAAAAAAGTGAACCTAATGGTTCTCTCTTTCTCCTGATGAACATATACTTTTAACAGATGAAGCGAAATATCATAGAACTAAAGGCAAACTATATCTGACGAATAAAAAAGTAGCATTTGAATATAAGAAAAGAGGGATATTTTTTAAAGGTGAATATTTCGCAGTAATTTTGCCTCTTGAAAGGATATTGGAAACATCTATTGTTGGAATTGGACCATTCAAAAAAATCTGTATAAATACAATTAGAGACCAAACCTCATTTGGCATTCCTCGATATGAGTTTAGTGTAAAATATCCCGAAACATGGAAAGCAAAAATTGAAGTCACTAAAACAACTCCAACGATAATCCCGCAAAGAGAAGTTAAGGAGATTATAAAGGAAATTGTGAAGATAAAATGTCCGTATTGTGATATGTTAGTAGAGAATACACTTTCTAAGTGTCCAAATTGTGGTACTCTGATAAGATAAATTGCGCCCTCTCTAAAAATTAGATACTAACCTTTTAACGGGTTTCGTAAGGTTGATTAATAAAAGAGTACTAGTACGAACCGATCAGCTTGCGTTTTTAATAAATGTATTCGAACCTTTGATCTATCACTACTTTAGTCCAGTAATCAAAGATCTTAGAGATAGGGGGTTAAGTAGGCGACGGGTCACTGAGGCTCGACGCCCAGTTTTCACCAAGCCCTCCAGTCCCCTTACTCATACCCGCACCCCCCTGAGCGCTGAACGCCCAAGCTTAGGTTGTTCCCTCCCGGGCCTGGCCAGGTTCGCCTGACAAACGCGGTTCACGGCTTCCCTACGAAAGCCGCCCCGCGACCGCCAGCCTCAGGGGACGGATACTCATGGTTCAGAGGCTGAAGGACCTGACGGTCTTTGACGCCTCACCCAAGCTGTCAGCCCGTCGTATAGAGGGTTTACGGTCGAGACCGACTGTCTCTCAGGGGACCCCTAGCCCCCCGCCTAAGGCCCGCCGCCCAAAATATTTCATGGTTCTCAAGGCTATAAAACTTTATCAAACTCAGAAACTGCTGACGCAAGGTTTGGGATTTGAACCCTCGCGACCCGATGGACCACAGGCTTAGCAGGCTTAAAAAAGATGATTTGGTAATAATAAATCAAAATCAAGGTTTTACCATGAAAAAGAGGAAGTTCTGCTACCTCAAACTTCAGATTATATTTGGGCGTCATCGAATTATTCCTTCTTACCGATGGGTTCCAAGTTAAGAAGTTGAAAAAGGTATTACATTTCCCTACAAATTGGCAATATCAAAATTCTTTTGTTGGACGAGGCTATTCCAGAGGAAGTAAGTTCCATTGTCTCGATACGTCCAAATTACTTAAACCATCTATGATTTTTCCGATATTTCGATCTTTCCTGTAGTTTACGAACCTCACAGGGGATAATGGATTTAATCTAACACGGATTTACCAAGACGATTTTGTTTATTAATTCTATCTCAAAACTGAATTGTCGCTACCTAATTATTTCTGGAGCGCTATTTTCCTTCTTTTCTAAACTTTTTTAAATAAATACGTATTTAAAGAGTCTACGTGCAAGCGATGACACTTCCTGAAGAAGTCTTTCAAAAGTACCAGTTGGCTGGCAAAATCGCCGCTAAGGTTCGAGAGAAGGCGAGGAGGACTGTTCGTGAGGGCATGCTTATCTTTGAAATATGCGAAAAGACGGAATCTCTGATCCGGGAGATGGGGGGCAAGCCCGCGTTTCCCTGCAACGTGTCTATAAATGAGGTGGCAGCGCATTATAGCTCTCCTCCCCAAGACATGCAAAGGATCCCCGAAAACTCCATCGTGAAGATAGACCTCGGCGTCCATGTTGATGGTTACGTTGCTGATACCGCCGTCACTGTGTGTTTTAACCCACAGTATAAAATCCTTGTACAAACAGCAGAAGAAGCCCTTAAGAAAGCCGTCGAAATCCTTCGTCCAGGATTACTTACATCTCGGTTCGGTTCAATTATTCAAAAGTCCATAAAGAACCGCGGGTTCAAACCCGTTTCGAATCTTACTGGGCATAAGGTTGAACGATACCTTCTGCACGCGGGAAAATCTTTGCCTAACGTGTTTCATATTTCCACAGCCAGAGTAAATGTTGGAGAGGTTTATGGAGTTGAACCCTTTGTAACCGTTACTGATGCGGCTGGTAAGGTTGAGAGTGGTTTTGAGGCGTACATATTCCGATTTTTGAAGCATAGGTCTTTGAAGAACCCTTATGCCAAGCAACTTCTAAACTATATCAGGGAAAAATTTCGAGGCCTTCCTTTCACCGAGCGGTGGCTCCAAGGAAGAGTGCCACTCAATCACTATAAACCCGCTTTCACAGAGCTTCTTTCTTCCAAGAGCTTGATGTCGTACCCCATCCTCATAGAGGCCAGCGGAAAACCAGTAGCGCAGGCGGAGCACACCGTTTTGATCGTGGAGAACGGATGCAGGGTGTTAACTTAGCTTTCCTTCTCCTTGGCCTCCCGATAGATGGAAGCGATCAACATTTTTTCGTTGCATTTCGGGCACTCCTCTGTCTCTTTGAAGATGTAGTCCCCCCGCTGGAAGTCTCGGATGGTCTTGAAGCCGCACTTTTGGCATAAGATTGTTGTGACTACTCGCTGTATCTTGATGGTGAACCTTCTCATTTTTCTTCTCGATTGAAAAAGCAGGTATGCTGAAAAAGCGAGGGTAGTGGCACCTATCATCGCGAAATTGATTCTTGTGTTGAGATCCTCAACTCTAAAGGCTTGATAAAGCGAGACGATTGCCATAACAAGCGTTACGAGGATGATCACTAGGAAGAGAGAAGAAATTCTCCTAATCAGAGAGGTGCTTTCACTCATTTTATCACCTACTGACCGATACCTACCGTATTGCCTATGCCCGCTATTATAACCGAGTCGCCCTCCTTTGTACGTTCCATAATTACACGCTTAACTCTTTCTATGGCGGGATCTGCAGCGTCGAAGATTTCCTTCCTCATAGGGGAAACCGCGTCCCCAATGTCTTCCTTGATAACGACCGCGTTCACTGGAATCTTGTATTTAAGTACTGTTTCTTCCACTTTGAACTGTTCGACCCCTGGTCCACCGATCGCCACGCCCACTCCCCCAGCCACCTCACCTGGTTTCTCCCCTTCAAGTTTCAGTGCAGCATCTATAGCGATTATTGTAGCGATTTTCCCACCGTTTTCCTCTATGATCTGCTTTATTGCTTCACCGGGCTTGCCTACGTTTCCGCCCGGACCCTCCGCTTTCAAAACGTATGCTTTTCGCCCCTCAATATCCACCTTGGAAACGACAATGTCCTGGGATATATTTTTCGTTTCATGCCCAAACATAAGCTTGGCGGCGACAAGAGCACCGGCACCGTCACCTATCGGTTGACCATAAGTGAAGGCTTTAAGGGCACTAGCGAAAGCTTCTGCTTCTCGCATGATCAGAGGTAGCACCATTTGGAGCTGCATGATGATGTAGAAGCTCCAAGTTTTTTTGCCGAGCACGTAAAAGTGCCTTATTACCTTGTAAATGACGTTTAGGGCGAGGGCGGCCTCTAGCGTGTTCTCCAGGTTTCTCATCTGGATTTCATCTGCTTGGGGCGCCATGATCTTCACCTCATCCTTGAAGCGGATGTCTCGAACGTCCAGCAGGTGTTCCAACTTCCAAACGACGCCTGAGGGATCCATGTTCTGAGGTGCAAGGGTTACATATTCAAGGAACCGGTCAACTCCGGCGGTTGGGTCTCCCTCTGGCTTCCCTAAATCCGTTATATTTGATATAGCGGCTTTTCTTCCCTCGTCTCTCATAAACTTGAGGCGGGCTAGGGAGCCCTCAACCTCCTTCACCATAAGCCACATTTGAATGCGCTGTCCATAAAACATGAAAACCACGAGGAAAATCATCCAAACTATCTGCACAATCCAATTTATCTCTGGAAGCATCGGTTCTCACCCTCTCTGAATGTCACAGTTCTCTATTTCTGCTCACATCTGAATGATACAGTCTGTAATAAACTTTGAGGATTTTCTCTACACAATCAAACCGGGTCGTTAGGGCTGCCAGCTTTCCCGGTTTCGCGTGGCCGAAGACCACACTAACGCCGGAAACGGAGCGCAGTTTAACTTCCGAGCTACCGGTAAGAGGTGAAGACTTTTATATTCCTCTTATTTTCGGAACGGGATCGGGTGGGTCCCGCGCCCTCTGGCCGGCAACCCCAATAACCACGACGACTTTTCCCACATTAACTTTTCGCTCAAATCAACGGGAAACTTATATATTAAGTCTCAGAAGACTTGGATAATGGTGGCGATAGGCTCCTCTTTCTGCCTCCCCTGTATAATCTCCTATACTATTATTCTTGTGTTTAGGAAAGTTTTGAAGTAGGTATAGTGAATAAATGTTTTAGTCCCTATTCAGAGCGAGAATAGCATATACAAATTAGCCGACAGATTTATTGTTGCTGGGTAATGGCATATCTTGTATAAAATCTTTAAAGCCGAAACGACTAGACTCGCCATCAATATTACAAAATTAAAATTAGAGAGCGCAAATAAATTTTTAAACCACCATAGAAACTTAGAGATGGGGCCGCTAAGATTGGGACAGGAGGAATTGTATCCTCCTGCGATAAGCCGTAGTCTAGCCAGGTATGACGACGGGCTCCAGAATACGCGTAGACGGGTTTGCGGACCACATGGGATGAAGAGCTTCTGGAGCGATGAAGAAACCCGTAGGAGTGGAGATGATCTGTTCCGGGGAAAGGCCGTCGGTTCAACTCCGACCGGCCCCACCACAAATTCGTCTGTAGAAATTTGAATTTGTAGATTTTTTCTTGACTTAATTTAAATTTCTTTTCTCATCCTGCATAAATATCAACCCCTTTCATTCCCATTCTTGGTTCAAACCGGTTATTTTCGATAAATATTAAACCTGAGATTCGGATGGAATATGGAATGCATTGTGTTAAAGGTTTAAATAGGTTCGATGAATTCGATAGATTGACGGATCTTACAAGACCTCGTATGTTATACATTAAAAGATTATAGGAACTTTTTTGAATATAGAGTTTGATGAAAAATGGCAACGGCAGGAGCTACGGCAGCCGTTATTGCAGCGGCCGCACAGCACACCAGCTCGTATCGTGTAAAATTCAAAAGAAAAGAGTTCTTAGAACTTGTAGAAATTGCAAAGCCAAAGATAATCTATCACCGGAAGAGGATGCACTTCTTCGCCTTTGATGGTTTTGTAATGTATACGTTCGAATGCGAAGACCACGATTTCTCAGATAAAAAAGTTATACATACTATTGAATTCTCAAACGAGCGATGGAGTGAGTGACTTAAATCTGGGATTAGCCGACTCCCAAGCGCCCTTTCTCCTTATAAATTTTAAAGGAATTACGTAAGATTTTGAAGCTTAAATGATTATTAGTCCAGTTATCCACTTTCTCGATGCACACGATACGTGCGGCTAAGTTTTTCGATCGAAGAATATGTTCTTTCCCTTGATTGATAGAGGTATTCCTTGGATTTCGTCTGCTTCCAAAAATTCCATTTTCATGGCAGTTCGACCTATGCTGTACATAATCCTGTTGTCCACGTTCAATTCACTAGCGACTTTTACAGTTGAACCTAGAGCTATACCTAAGTCTAATAACTTGGCTTTGAAATTATCCACTCTTCAATTGGGCTTCCGAAATCAACACCGAGCAAAACCACAGCTCCAGCGTCCCTTACGTTCTTTGAATCCCTTACTCTTCCTATCTCCTCCATCGTGTTCGCCAATTCATCCTTTTCATTGCCTGTAACTATGGCTGCCTTAATTTTATCTTCTCCTCGTGCCTTTGGGGCAGTTCTCGCAGCAACAACCATCAGTCTAGCTACGTTTAATAAGGCTTCATCTTCCGAATCTTCGGAATTTATTATCATCTTTTCATCAGAAAATTAAAAGATTTAAGCCACTGATAAACTTTGTAGGGCATCTATCCACATTAAATAAGTATAGGATAAAAAAGTTAACAAACTCTTTTTTAGACCAGCAGATCAACAAAAAAATCCTGAAAAAACATTTTTGAAGTTCTCCGTAACTTGAAAAGCTAGACCATACCTAGCTTCACGATATTTCATCTAGGAAATAACCTGTTCTAGAACCCTATACGTCATAGGTGCACGAGATCTAGTTATCCAGTTTAGTCCACTGTATTTAGTAATGTGGCTTATATAACACAAAATGGCGACAGCGGCGGGGAAACCAACCTTAGGGGATTGAGAGGCGTAGACTTTTATTCCAAGCTCCCTCTCCAGCTTAGGAACCAGTAAGGTATCGCTTCAAAATAGGGCTAGCTTCCCCGTTACTTTGTCCAACTGATGAGAAGGGGCAGGACCTATTCCCAAGCATGTCAAGGTGCCAGGTGGAAGTTCGGTTAAACCCCTATCAGAAATTAAGGCTGAGGGTAACTTTAACTCCTTAACAATTCTCTCAAGCTCTAAAAGCTCTTGTTTGGATCCTACTTTTACGGCTATCTTGCATTGTCCTTCAGATAACCAAGCATTCCACCACTCTGGGCGCTTCTTCCTTGTCTCCTCAGCCGCAGAAACAGCCGCGTGTCCCGCCTGAGCCGCGATCTTTCCCCTACTCATTTTTAGATCGGCGCGCACAACAATAACCTGTTTGTACTCAAACATAGACATATATAATCAACACCTAAATTGTTTTTTGACCGATTTAAATGTGCTTTAGATGTTTTGTTCTCAATGATTATTTGAATTTAGATTTGAACCCTACTAGAGTGGAGATGTTTTCTGTTACAATTCAACATACATTTTTGTATTGTAGACTTAACTCTATCTTAAAAATCGAAACCTGAATCGTCTGGGGTCGCAGAGCACGTCCCCCTAGGGTCTTTAAAAATTTATTTCACCCAAATCTCATGCTTAAGAGACAAAAAAACATACTTTCTTAAAGAGGAAGCTTCCATGATCGATTGGGTAAACCTATTAATAGCTTGCTCTCAAAGAATAAGGATTCAAGTTCTTGCCCTCTTTCAATCCGCTGATGCGGATGTTGGATTTGGCGTGGGTGCAGGTGGCGACATTATGAAGAAAATCGATTTAGACGCAGAGGAAGCCTTAATCACCACTCTACAGGATTACCAAGTGTCATGCACCCTCATCAGCGAAGAAACGGGATTCAAGAAAATCGGCTCCGAACCCTCTGTCTTCTATGTCACCACCGATCCCTTAGACGGAACAACCAACGCCGTTCGTGGAATACCTTTCATAGCAACCTCCATTGCGGTATCAACAGCTCCCTACCTACAAGATGTGGAAACAGCCCTCGTGTCCGACATTCTACATGACATCACCTACACCGCTCAGAGGGGTAAAGGTGCCTTAAGAAACGAGCAGAAAATTAAGCCCTCCTCGATATCTTCACTTGAGAAAGCATTGATTGGCGTCGATTTTAACACCTTCAAAAAAAGGGAGCTCGGCACCCGATTAGTAACAGTGCTTGAGAGAACGAGACACCTCCGCCACCTCGGAGCTAACGCCCTAGAGGTTTGCTACGTTGCAGATGGCACCATCGATGCCTTCCTCGACCTCCGAGGTAAGCTAAGGGTTACGGACATCGCAGCAGCATACCTTATCTTACGAGAGGCGGGAGGCTTGATGGTCACTCCGGAAGGAACAGAGATTAACGTTCCATTAGCCCCCACCCAGCGACTTTCCTTTATCGCCACGGCAAACAGATCCCTATATGAAGACATCAGTGAAGATTTAACCTCAGCTGGGGGTCAATGAAAACCGCACTCGTATCTGTATGTATGCAAAGTTTTTCGAACTTAGACAGCTTTAAATCCAAATACTAGCGCTTTGGTTTTAACTAAGAGAATCCCTTATTTATAACGGTGTTAGAGTGTCCACATCTCTGATGCCCATAAAGGCCTTCCCCGCCATACTCTTACACAGGGAATCTAAGCGAGTCCTAGTAGTTGCGGACCTCCACATTGGTTGGGAGGTCGCACTGGCACAACAGGGAATTCACGTTCCATCTCAAACACCAAAGATTTTAGACAGGATGCTTAAATTAGTCAAATCATGCAGACCAACCACCTTGATTTTTCTCGGAGACGTAAAGCACACCGTCACGAAGGCTGAATTGAAAGAGTGGCGCGACATCCCAGACTTCTTTGAGGCTCTAGGCAAAGTTATATCAGATATTCAGATTATTCCGGGAAACCATGACGGAACCCTTTACCCCCTTCTTCCTGAAGCAGTGAAAATCTTGCCCTTTAGAGGTGTTGCTTTTGATGATGTTGGCCTTTTCCATGGGCACGCTTGGCCAGCCCCCGAACTTTTGGGATGCCGAAGCCTTATCACTGGCCACCTTCATCCAATGATAGCCTTTCGCGATCCCATGGGCTTCCAGATAAGGAGACAAATTTGGGTTAAAGCCGTTTGCGACGGCGCGAAATTGGCGAGATCCCTACTTAAACATCTAAACTTCAAAATTGACAGGAATCCAGCCGATTTGTTGCAAGATCGCTTCAATGTAAAGTTGAGATCATCAAAATTCTTCATTATGCCCTCCTTCAACTTTTTTCTTGGAGGTCAACCCATCAACAAAAATGGCTTAAAAAAGAACGTGAAATCTAAGCGGTTCATCGGACCCGTTTTACGTTCAGGGAGTGTTGATATTGGCAACGCAGAAGCGTATCTTCTCGACGGAACCCTCCTAGGGACCGTCAATCAACTGAGAAGCCTGGCTTAATTTTCAGCTAATCTATGTTTTTCGCATGACATTTTTATATTTAGATTCATACTAGAGGTGACGAATTATGGGTTGGGAGTATTTCCCAGAGTGGTTTAGGAGAAGCATTCGTTTGTCTACTCGAAGGCCGAGATCAAACTTAAGGAGACAAACGACAAGGAGGTACACAACACCTTTTCAAGTCTTTTTTCTAGGACAAACATTTAATTAGAAATAACAATACGCATAATACGGGAGGCCTCAGGCGAAGTGTTACCCTATGACGAGACAGCCGTTCTAGAAATAGTGGAGAAGGTAAGTCAAAGAGTGGTCAACGTAAGCACCGTTAGGCTGGTTCACGATGTATTCTATCAAGCGGTGCCCGTTAAAGGAATGGGTTCAGGAACCATCATCGATCCAAAAGGATACATTCTAACAAACAATCACGTAATAGAAAGAGCAAGGAGGATAGAGGTGACACCGGCCACGGGAGAAGTATTACCCGGCAGATTCGTGGAGAGCTGTAAAAGCGACGACATAGCCGTCATCAAAGTTGAGGCGGAGGGACTGCCAGCTGCAGAGCTGGGTGATTCCGATGAACTAAAAGTAGGGCAGATGGTTTTCGCCATTGGCAACCCCTTTGGCCTAGCCGGTGGCCCCTCAGTAACTTCTGGAGTAATAAGCGCAGTAAACAGGTCTATACGATCTCAAAGAGGGGTCATAGAAAACCTTGTTCAAACAGATGCTGCAATTAACCCGGGAAATAGCGGCGGCCCCCTTGTGGACATCCATGGGAAGGTTATTGCCATCAACACGGCCATCATCCCCTTTGCCCAAGGAATAGGTTTTGCCATCCCCATAAACACATCCAAGAGATGT
>Ga0209636_10007181_pt1 | contig 11365 bp, 10 predicted proteins | sample DeeMarSWOR152_54_FD_187464 | JGI IMG/M metagenome (GOLD analysis project Ga0209636, IMG submission 187464) | Marine sediment microbial communities from White Oak River estuary, North Carolina - WOR-1-52-54 (SPAdes) (version 2) | ecosystem: Environmental > Aquatic > Marine > Intertidal zone >... | reverse complement strand
ACTGAGTGTCACAAGAGGTAGGAAAGGAGGAACAGACAGATGGCCAAATGTGGAGGATGGGCGGGTAAGGTTTTACGGATCGATTTATCCACCGGTCGAATCTCAAGGGACGATACGGTCGAAAAATATAAAGACGTCTTGGGAGGTACAGGTTTAGGGTATCAGGTGCTTTGGGACGAGGTGGCTCCGGGGACGAAGCCTTTTGATCCGGCCAATAAGATCGTCTTTGGGACCGGTCCTTTGGCCGGGACAGGAGCGCCGTGTAATGGCCGCACGGCCATTACGACGCTGTGGCCGATGTGTTGGCCGAAGCCTCTCGTGGCGACGGGGCATATGGGCGGCCAGTTTGCGGCAGAGCTGAAATACGCCGGGTACGATGGAATCATCATCGAGGGGAAAGCCGATCGTCCGGTGTATGTGTCAATTATGGATAACAAGGTGGAGATCAAGGATGCCCGCCATCTTTGGGGTCAGGGGATACGGCGGACGACGGTTGAGCTTTCCCAGCAGTTTGGGCCAGAGGTGTGTGTTGCTGCGATCGGGCAGGCGGGGGAGAACTTGGTTCCCATGTCGGTGGTGATGAACGCGTATTCCCATTCGGCGGGCGGAGTTGGGGCGGTGATGGGGTCGAAGAATGTGAAGGCCGTCGCGGTACGTGGGACGGGCAGTGTGCGGATTGGGGGGAAGAAGGAAGAGTGGGAGAAGCTGATCAAGCTCCACCTCTCCCTGATCGGGGCTAACAACCAACACGTCGTCCCGAGCGCTCCACAACCCTGGTCGGAATACTATGACCCCCGTTCCCGCTGGAAGGGATCTCGGGGCCGCCAGTGGGGAGCATCCGAACCCACGATCGATACGGGGACGTGCGATCCCCATGACCTCAACACCATTGCTTATCGAACGAACAATGCAGTCCATTATCTCGGTGATATTGCCTGGAAATATACGGTCAGGGGAAATGGATGCACGGGTTGTCCCATTCGATGTCACACGATGATCAAAGTGCCTTCCGTCGCAGCGAAATATGGCATTCCTGAGGTGGGCATGAACACGTGCGGGGGACTGAACTTTGGACGTTCCTTCTTCAAGAAATTCCCGGACGGTGCTCGCGGGATGACGAACATGGAAGCCTGCATGGTCGGAATGCACATGTCCGACGACTACGGCCTCTGGTGCAACTACAGTCAGCTCCAGCGGGATTTCAAGAAGCTTTACGGGGACGGGACCATCAAAAATAAGCTCGCTGAAAAGGAGTTCAAAAGCTACTCCTGGGATAAATATGAAAAGGGAGATCCCAGGTTCCTCTTCGAGCTCCTCCCGAGAATCGCCATGAAGGAGGGAGAACTCGGTACCGTGCTTGGGCTCGGGACAGGATACATGCTGGAAACATGGTCCCTCTCTGAAGAGGAATGGAAGAAGGATTATGGACTCAACTACTGGAAGATGGGCCACCCCAAACACCACGCAAATGAGGGTGACGGCCAGTGCGGGGTGATCATCAACACCCAGTACAATCGCGATCCGCAGTGCCATTCACACTGTAACTTTACCCGGAACGGGCTGCCTCTGGAGGTTCAGAAGCGTCTTGCAGCCGAGATATGGGGAACACCGGATGCCGTCGATGCTTTAGGATCGTATACACCGATGAATATCGGGAAAGCCAGGATGGCCAAGTGGTCCCTGATCCGGAAGGAATTACATGACTCCCTCTCGCTCTGTAACTGGATGGGACCCTGGGTGGCTTCTCCCCTGAAAGAGCGTGCTTACCGTGGAGATGATTCGATTGAGTCCATGCTCTATAGCCTGGCAACAGGAGACACGAAAAGCCGCGAGGAACTGGATCGACTTGGAGAACGCATTTTCCTTCTCCATAGGGCTCTGACCATTCGGGATATGGGAACAAAGGAGATGCGCACCCAGCACGACACCGTTCCGGAATGGGTCTACCATGATCCGGAGAAAAGACCGGTCTACACTAAGGGAACGACCCACCTGGACCGAGACGATGTGAAACTGGCCATGGAGATGTTCTACGAAGAGATGGGTTGGGACAAAACGACGGGAGCCCCCACCGCTGAGGAATATAAGAAAGTGGCGCTGGGAAAAATCGCTGACGAGCTGAACAAGAAAGGACTCTTGCCCGGATGAGGGCGGTTAATGTTTAGACCAAGGATACGGTGATGGGGTTTACTGCTCCCATCATCCTTTCTCATCGGCTCTGGAGGAAGATGAACGTATGGACGGGGCAGGGACAGATGGAATGGAGCCCGCCTTGGGAAAAGGAACCCGTAAATGGATCACTGGCTTCATCCGGAAAAAGAGCAAGGCCGGTCAGTTTGCCTTCCGAGATGAGATTCTCGAAGAACGAGCACGGCAGCATATCTTAGACTCGCAACAGCGTGAAACACCCGAACTCTTAGATACCCTCCTCGAGGAAACTCTCGTGGAAAACGAGGACCTTCAGGAAGTTTCTGCCAAAGACGGCCCCCCACGGTATTACTCCCGCCAGTTCATGAGCGAGGCCTTCGTCACAATTCTCCTGCGAAAGGAAGGGGATCCTTTACTCCTGCTCGCGGAGACCGTGCGAGAGAATTCTCAGGTCTATCCCCGCCCCATCCCTCTCGATGCATTCAAGAACTATCCATTCAATCTGACTCAAGAGGAGATTCTCGCTTGTCTGCAACAGATGACCGAAACAGACCAGTATAAGGACGTTCAACGAACGACAACTTCCATAGGGACCGTCTTTCTCTACTCGACGCTTCACCTCGACCCTGGTCATGCTCGTATGCTTGCCGAATGGCTCGATGTTGGCCAGTTCAATAATCCCTAGGTTCAAGGAGAGTGAGAACGGCTTGGGTACGGCAGGAGGCTACTCGCCCGAGGGTACAACCCACTGGAGCATAATGAACTCAAGGCACGTGTCAAGAGCAAACCTGACCGCTTTTATTTTCACGCTCGGCCATCCAAGCCATAACGGTTTCGCGGAGCCAATCCTCAAGCCCCCTGACCATATAGAATTTCGGAAAAAGAAGGTCGTCACTCGGTTGGATCATACCTTCGGCTACGGCGATCTTTGCTAAGGCCGTATCGGGATAGATACGAATGCCCACGGTTATTTTTAAGGCATCCAAGTCTAACAAATCCGCAAAGGCAATGCTTTCTTCGACCGATTCCTTCGTCTCACCAGGCCCACCCAGCAGGAGAAAACCCATCCGCCGGATTCCATGGTCCGCCAGCATCTCGGAAGCCTGGCGCACATCATTCAGATTGTGCTTCTTATTCATGCTCCGCAGGATTCGCTCGCAACCGCTTTCGAATCCCAAACTGACCTCCTTACAACCAGCCCTCGCCATGTCCTTAATCAATTCTTCATCGACCCTCGCTGGGTAAAGGATACACCGCCAAGATACTGGCAATTCCTCTCCTATCAACCGCTGGCAAAGTTCTCTGGCATAGGAGGAAGGGATGTTGAAGATATTATCGACAAAATAGAAACACCGAAATCCAGCCTTAACATGGCGAGCGATACCCTCCACAGCAACACCTGGAGAGCGTTTCCTGAGGGCGTGGCCTTCGATAGTCGCCGTGGAACAATAACTGCAGTTCATAGGACACCCCCGTCTCGTCTGAAACGGCACCCAGAGCTCCTGGTCCTCGGGAGCTGAACGGTACCACAGGTGAGGATCAGGAAGGGGCAGCCTATCCAGGTCTTTCGTGAATTCCCTTCTCCCCTGAAGCCCACAACTCGGCAGATAAAGGCCGGGCGTCCCCGAAAGGTCGGCTCCCTGTTCTATCCGGTCTAATAAGGTGGGGAATGCTGCCTCTCCCTCCCCTTGGATTCCCATATCCGCCTCCAAATACGCCAGGGCACCTTGCGGGAAGATGCTGTAACCCGCGCCGCCCACGGTGATAGGAGCGTCTGAAAAACTTCGACAATGGGTCACTACTCCTTTAACCTGATCTAACAGAAATCTCGGATTTTCCATATCTTGGTCATCGATGTTTCTCACCGAGATACCGATAATATCCGGATGAAATCTTTCAATCGCCTCCTTAACAACTGACCGGGTATTCTCTTCAATCATCAGGTCCACCAGCTCCACATCATGCCCGGCGTATTTCGTTGCCACGGCCACGCAGTTCAATCCGAGGGGTAGTGGAAGTATATTGATCCGTTCCGTGTTAGCCGAGAAGAGAAGCACTCTCATAGCCTTCACTCCGGGCTTTCCTCAATTTATCTCTCAATACCTCGCCCACTGCCTTCAGTCTAGCTATATGTGAGATTTTTGCAAGAAGCCTTACCAACATCAAGACCAAGTGGGCAACAACCCCGCAAAGTTTGACCCCCTTTCACTTTTATAAAAAAAACTTGACCCCTTACCTACCAGACCTTAGAGTGATGGGCAGACCTCAGTTGAACAGGGGGGAAAGGCAGACTAGTTCACGATCCGGGTCCCATACAAGGGTACAGGAAAGGAGAAGGTTGAAATGAAGAGATACTCGCTATTTCTTCCATCTGTTTTCGTCATGATTCTCATGACAGCAGCCCAACTCTGGGCCTTCGCGGTCTCCGAACAAGGCCTGGGTGAACAGAGGGTCCTCGTCATCATGGTGAAATTTCCCGACGTACAGCCCTCATTCTCCATTCAGAAGATGCAAGACAAGTACTTTGACAGACTGGACCGCTACCTGAAAGCCGTCTCCTGCCAAAAGGCATGGGTAACGGGAAAAACGACCAATTGGTACACCCTTCCTTACAGGGTAGCCCACTATAGAATCTCCCAGCGTAACCTGGAGGTTGATAAAGACAAGGTCACCAAATTGATCGAAGACGCCATCAATCTGGCTGACAAGGACGAGGATTTCTCGCACTATTCCATGATCTTTATCTCCCTGGGGGCCAACCGGAAGGACTACGGCATGATGGGGCTCTGCGGATACCCGGGGATGCTGGGCTGGCAGAGCCAGTTGCCCATGAAGACAAAAAGGAAGGGGCAGAAGATCCCCGGAGGGGTAGCCATCTACTGTGAAAACGCCCATGTGGGGGTAGTTTTTCACGATATGGCCCATATCATGGGAGGGGTCCAGGGTGGAAGGAGGGTGCTCCCCTGTCTCTATGATCACGATCTTCAGGCCCAACCGGGACCTTTCAGGGACCAGTTTCAATTCTACTTGATCCACGTGGGGTTTTTCGACCCTATGTCCTGCCATTTTTATCAGTTGAGGCAGGGGCCTCCCGGCGTATGTGCGTGGACCAAGTTAAGGCTCGGTTGGATAGAACCTGGAAAGATAGTCCAGGTACCCAAGGGAACGAACAAAACCGTGCAACTTGCTCCTTTGAGCAGCGGAAAATCTCGGGTTTTAGCCATCAGGCTCCCCATTGATGAAACCACCTACTACCTCATCGAGAACAGACAGCCTTTCGGGCCCGACAAGAATCTCCCGTCCCATGGGGTCCTGATCTCCTATTGTGACGATAGGATAGCGGAGTGCCGGCACGGGAACTCACCCATAAAGCTCGTGAATGCCGATCCCTCCGTTCCCGAGTTGAAGGGGGCTCCCTTCACCCTCGAAGGAAAAAATATCTATAGGGACGAAAAACGGGGCGTCTCCGTCAGGCTCGTTGCACAAAGAGGGGAAAGTTGCGAGATCGATGTGTCAAACGGCAAATAAACCTGGTCCCCTTTGAAGTCTTTAAGTCGCTTCCCTGATGCGAATACGTCCGGCCGAGAACTAATGCTTGCGGCGCACCGTGCCCTCGCCGAACACCTCATCGTACTTTTCGTTATCCCCGGGAATAACCTCATAGCACTCGGGAGTAGAAAACACCGGGCCAAGGGTCAAGAGCTCGCTGACAGTCAGGAAGGTATAGCCTCGTTTTCGGAGTTCGGGCACAAACAACGGCAAGGCCTCGGCGGTGTGGTAACCTCGGCTGTTAGCATGGCAGATGATGATCGAACCGGGTTGCACATTTCCCAGGACGGCCTTGGCAATCGCTGTTGCGCTCTGATTTCTTTTAGAATCTGCCGTGACTACGTCCCACTGGATCGCAGGCAGGTGTAGCTGGCGCAGTATCTCTAGTGCCTCGTGGCTGCAGGTGCCGTAGGGGAACCGGAAAACACCCGGGATGAGCGGAATTTTCGCCATCTCCCCCTTCCCGGTTCGCCGGGAACACGGCCAAGACGCCAGTTTTTTACGCAACTCCCGATACTGGGCCTGGGGGAGGAGGATCTGCTCGAGCAATTTTTCGCCTCCCATAACCCGCAGATTTCCATGGGTCCACGTGTGGTTACCCACCTCGAACAATGGATCGGTCATGAGCTGCATGGTTTTTTCCGGGTGGGACTGCATCCATTTGCCGCCGGCGAAAAAGGTTGCCTGAACCCTGTGGCCACGGAGATAATTGACAACCTCGTAGTCGTAGCCGGCGAGTTCGTCCGCCCGTTCACAGAGGTCAAAGGTCAACGCGACCACTTTTTCGTTTCCGGCAGGTATGACACGCCGGATCGAGTTCGGTGGCGCCTGCTGAGATGGACAGAGGTCACCCAGCGGTGCAATTATGTTCGGAGGACGGGGTAACAGGTTGGTGGTCTGCACGATAATTTTGTCCTCGGGTCGGCCCGCCAGGTCTTCTCGAGACCAGCAATTCCTGAGAATCATTTCCGAGCCGAAACTGAGGTTAGGGTGCTCTCCCTTTGCCCTGGCTGGTTCAGCCGCCAGAACGAAGAGCGGCGAAAACAAGCTCACCCCGCCCATTCCGGAGGCCATCGCCGTTGTGGCAATGAGGACCACAATGGGGAGCGTGAACCAGTACCGCAGGCTCATACTGGCGCCTCCATTTCCTCAACAAACCGGTTGACCGCTCCTTACTGTAGGCCTACCGTTTGAAATGGTCAAGAAAAATGAAATCAGAATAGCTTGCGGTTAATCCCGATAAAATGCTGACAAATGTTCACCGTATGAAAAGGAAAAGGATTCTGAGGATGTCATCGAGTCAGATTCTTGCCATCCCCATCTCTGTCGTGGAAGGGATCTGCCAGACAGATCCCTTGGAATTCCTTCTCGCTGATAGGGGAAGTGTCCATCTGGTGACAGGAGCCGCCGGCGTGCTCTCTTTCATGCCCCACCGAGGGGTTGGAACTGGCGAAAGATCATCGGACCTCTGGCGACGCATCCGGATCAAAGGGGTTGGTTCTGATGGCTAGGGAGAAAAGATACGCATACTTCTCTTTGAGGTGTTTCATGTAGGCGAGCCACTCCGATATCAGCAGCACATACACCCGTTTTATATCACCCGCCAAATGTTGGTAGTCCGTGTCCGGCAGGCCCTTCAGATCCTTTCGCTGGGCCAGTTCCTCTGCCAGGTGGAAGACTGCCCAGAGGAGATCCGTGAACGATTCGTGTTCGAGCAGGTTCGGGTTTTGCAGGAGGTTCAACATGAACGCCCTTTTACCCAGAAGGAATGCCTTGAGACCCTCCAGATCGCTTTTATGAACGTCCGTCTCACCAGCATAGGCCTTGTAGCGTCTCCTCATCTTGGCAAATTCTCTTCGTGACCAAGCATTGGACAGCATCAGGTCACTTCGCAGCCTCCCGACCTGCGAATCCAGGGCTGCAAAGGACCTGAGAAGCGCGGTGCCGACTTCACTGAAGAATACCCCGATGGCCATGTTCATTTTACCCAGCAGCGCCCGCTTCTCCCGCCTTCGCAGCAACTCGCTCAGGATCAGTGTCACCAGAAGCACCTGAATGGGAACAAAGGCAATGTCCTGCAGCATGTAGAAGAATGTATCTTCGGTTCTGCGGAAAATGATGATTTGAGCCAAGTAGGCAAAGGCCGATACGACGAGCAATGACCATCCCAGCAAGACGTACCAGCTCTGCCGCTTCACAAATGACATCTTCCCCATGGCCCCTCTCCAAAAAAAGACCTCACCTAAATGGTAAATCATCCACACGTCCCATCTCAAGCCCTTCACCCACCGTGGTAGATAGATCCCGGATTTCCTTGAAATACGAATGAAGGTTTTGTATAGGTATGAAAGAACAAAACAGGAGGGCGAGATGAAACTCAACGTCAAAGCTCTGGCCTTGACCGCGGGCATTGTGTGGGCATTGGCGGTGCTTCTCGTCGGCGCCGCAAACCTACTCTGGTCGGGGTACGGCGGGGCTTTCTTACAGCTAATGGCCTCGATTTATCCCGGCTATCATGCCGCGGGATCTCTCGGCGACCTGATCGTCGGAACTCTGTATGCGCTTGTCGATGGCGCCATTTGCGGATTGGTCTTCGGTTGGCTCTATAACTTGTTCATCGGCAAAGCGGCTTCCGCATAAACGGTCGCCCAGAGCCCGATATCAATCCGAAACACCTCGGTCATCAATTAGGGAAAGTAGGGATTTGGCAGAATTCCCTCGTCTCGGGGAGGTTGAGCCGGATTTTTTCTTTTCACCGATGAGGGGAAACGGTCTTTACCCGGGGCTCAGTCCAGCATAGAATGGCCAAAAATTATTTTCGATGAGCGGGATGGGTTTTGGGCAACAGCCCCGTGAGGCTTGACCCCATGCCCTTTGAGGGTGGGAATTCCCGGGGCCAAGGGGTGATAGTCATAGACGTTTAATCCATATGTTCTGCTCCTTTTCTGACCGGATCCTTCCCCATCAGCACCATAGCAAAGCGATCAAGCCTTTTATTCGTTTTGGCATCAACATCATGCCAGCGGGCAAAAAATTCTTCATCAGTCAACCATGTCCTGCGGGATGATGAGGGGTCCTCAAAAACTATTATGTTACCGCTGTAACCAATAACTACCACATAATGACCGTCATCATAATCAGCCTTCCAATCTTCAAGTGTCATGTACCTCTCTGCCCATGCCTGCACGAGCACGATTACCGGGTATCCTTCGTCGACAAAATGCTTCAATTGTTCCACAGAAACCCCAGTAGCAACATAAACCTTAAAACCCTTCTTTTCTGCAACCGAAACCATATTATCAATGGAAGTTCCATCTTCATCTGTTGCTAACTCCTCCATTAATTCATCTCCACGCATCTCAACGCCATAATATTCCATGACCGTTTGCAGTGCCTGCACGCCACAATCGAAATCAAATGTCTGTCTCACAATTCGCAAGTCTATCATGTGACGGCCTCCATTTTTACCGCAACCTTTCTGTTCATCTCAAATAATGATCCTGCAAAACCCCACCGAAGTCTGTTCGATGCCCACGGATCGTTGTTCGATTCCGTCTCGCTAGCAAAATCGCTATCTTCAGAAACCTTATAATTCAAGCCTGACCCCCCAATACGTTATTTCTCAAATAAAAGCGGATTGAAACGGGTATCATAGTCATAGACATCAAGTCCTTCTCTGCGCTTGAGGAAATCTACTACGAGGTATGTCAGCGGTGTTGCAGCGGCCTCATACGTGGATTTGACCAACCATTGGGTCACGATGGCGATCCCAAGTGTCCCTAGGGGGATTGTTCCCACAAATGCAAGCGTGATGAACATTAAAGAATCTAGGCCCTGCCCTACCAAGGTAGAACCGATTGTGCGAGTCCAAAGCCAGCGCCCATTCGTAGCGATCTTCATCTTTGCTAGAACGAAGGAGTTGGAAAATTCACCTACAAGATAAGCCAGAAAAGATGCCACAAGTAACCGAGGTGTATAGCCCAGTATCCGTTCGTAGGCGCCTTGTCCATCCCAGAACGAGGCGGGTGGTAACATTTGACCCACCCAAATGGCCACTACCAGAATGAGATTACAAAAGAATCCCAACCAGATCACTCGCCTCGCTTGGCGGTACCCATATACCTCAGTAAGCACGTCGCCGACGATGTAACTAATGGGGAATATGATTATCGCGGCTGGCAGCAGCAGACCATATACTCTAATCAATTTGACGGCGATAATATTAGCCGTCATCAAACAGGTGATGAAAATCGCTGTAGTAAATACAAACCAATAAGATTGTTTTGCTTGCGTTTGCATTTACACCTCTCCACGAATCGAGCTTCGGTTAGTGCGGACTTGAAAGAGGCGTCGTATTTTTCTCTGTATTCCTGGGGTAAGACTGACCCATGCTTTGACTGCCTTTTTCATGGGCGCTCCCCTAACGGAAGGTAGGTCATGTCAGGAAAAAAGTGACAAATGAAGATGTAACCCTATGCCTCTATGCCTTGTCCGTATGATATATGATATATGCTGAAGGTCAAGGGGCTTTTGCGGCCACCACGAGCACCCTGTTCCCAGTGTGCCTGCAAGGCTCGATTCCAGGCCCGTGGCTAGCGGCTACCCGGATAGGCTTTCCACCTAGAAGACTACGCGGCCTTGCCAGGCCGGAACTAATGGGTGACCCCCTACCCCCTGAATGCTGGGCTACCCTGTAAGCGTGAAATCCAGCCCAAGTTCTTTGAGTTTAGCTTTGCCAGGTCGTGTAGTCTCCAGGTCCCAGCCGCGCTGTTGATAATACTGATCCAGCATGTGATTGAATTCATCTCTTTTCAATACCGCCCCTTTTTTCTTGCCTATGGTGAGAGGTTCTTCAAAAAATCGATCCGGCAGGCGGTCATCCTGGCGACGAAATCCCTCCCGGTAATTAAACATTTTTTCGAGATTAAAGATGCGTTCTCCGGCTTGTATTAATGCACCCGGCGTCCATTCCACCCCGGTGATAGCGCTTAACAGGCTGGAGATCAAGCCCATGTCACGCCCGTACCCGCCCGTGGCAAACCGACAAAGGCCCGTGGAGTCAAGCAGGGCACTGGAGTTTTGCTGCGTGACATCTCCCCCATTGAGATGGCAGCCACCCCTGTTGGCGGTAGCATAGCACAATCCCCGGGGAGGATTTGCATGCACGTTGTGCGCCGCCAGTTCGTGACCTTTCACATGCATAGCGAATTTCGCACTATCCCTGCCGATTTCCGCTGCGATTACTTTGACCCCTTGAGCGGCAAGATCGCCAATTCCCTCCCTCTTGGCGATCTTATCTATCATTTTCAAGGTCGCATCGACGTTTCCCCACGCGAGGTCGATGCCGTCTAGAAACTGCCTGCTCATATAGTTCTTTTCATAAGCCTCCATCAGAAACCCGATAACGTTCCCGCAGGCGATGATGTCAAGGCCGTAATCATCGGAGACATAAATCGCTTTTAGCATGCCTTCCAGGTTTGAAACCATGAGATTTGCACCCAACATGGTCCCTGTTTCGTACTCCGGGCCGTCGTGGACCAGCCCGGCATAGGGGCTTTCAATGGTGACCCCGCTTTTCTTGCAGGAAAGCGGGCAGCAGAAACAGGCAAAATTCCTGATCCATGCTTTCTTCATGGCTGCCGACGCCCCGATTTTTTCCACTTCGGTA
>Ga0209636_10007180_pt1 | contig 11365 bp, 10 predicted proteins | sample DeeMarSWOR152_54_FD_187464 | JGI IMG/M metagenome (GOLD analysis project Ga0209636, IMG submission 187464) | Marine sediment microbial communities from White Oak River estuary, North Carolina - WOR-1-52-54 (SPAdes) (version 2) | ecosystem: Environmental > Aquatic > Marine > Intertidal zone >... | reverse complement strand
CACTGACCAACGTTTTCTCTCGCTCGCTCCCTGAGGTCGCTAGAGCCCACAGAATATGCTATGCGTTCACCGCCCGTCCCGCTCAAGCGGGACTAGAGGCGCAGAGTACGCAAAGATGAATGATTTGCTGCAATAATCACCTGGTTTCGCTAACCCGGCATTGGATTGAGTGTGATACATTGACAGATTCTACAATCGTTTTATCTCCATTCTTAGGGATGGTTATTGATCCTCTGCTTGTAATATTCACGTACCATCTTTACTGCGTACAGGGCCCGATCCGGTGAAAGGTAGTATGGCTCGAAATCATACCGTTTTGCCTTTTCAGCAATAAATGATTGGTCGGCCCCAGGGATCCATACCACCACGGGCTTTTCAGGGTATTTGGTAACTATGGCCTTTGTCGTTTTGAGTGTATATACACCACAGACGGAAACGACAATATCCACATTTTTGTCATTGAGGCATGATTCAAGGACCTTTGTATAGACATGTTTATACCCTTGTGCCATTCCGGCAGAGAGGATATCAACGGGATTTCCCACATCTGTCCAGGGTTGAAACAAATCTGCAATCCCGTCAATGGTCTCTCTTGCAAGAACTGCAGGTTGAAGGCCATGATCTTCAATGGAATCAAGGGTAACAATTCCACCGGCTCCAGTCGGTGTAATGACGGCTACGCGATTTCCGGTGAAGGGGGGTAAATACAGAAAGGCCCTGGCAATATCACCAACGGCGGCTATTGAATCGACCTGGAGGATCTTGGATTGCCGAAACATTGCGCGGTATAACCCATCCTTCCCACCTAATGAACCTGTGTGAGAAGCAGCAGCCTTGCTCCCTGATTCACCCCTGCCACCCTTGACAGCAATGATTGGCTTTGAACTGATTACCCGACGGCAGGTACCCATGAATTCTTGAACATTTCTTATCCCTTCCATATAGAGGACAATAACACGAATATCATCGTCTTTCTCAAAATAAGAAATCGCATCGATAAAATTGATGTCGCTCGTATTTCCCAGATCAATCCCCTTCCCAAATGGGCAATCAGGAAAGCCTTCAAAGAATCCCCCCGATTGAGAAATGAGGGCGACGGGGGCCAAATCTTTGGGAAGAGGTATAAAAGCGGAACTAAAATCATGAAATGAGTTCACGACGCCAATGGAATTCGGCCCCAGGATTCGAATACTTTTTCTAACAACGGTGTCGTCTAGCCTGCCTTGAAGGCATCTGCCCTCCTCATCTCCTTCACCAAAACCCTCGGTGATTATGATGGCTCCCTTTATCCCTCTTTCGGCACACCCCTCTACGATTTCTGGAACAATATCCCGAGGTGTCACTAATACCGCCAGGTCAAGCACCTTTGGAAGAGATTGAACATTTCTGTAAGCCTTGAAACCTAGTATTTCGCTGGCATTTGGGTTTACCGGGTATATCTCCCCCTTGTATCCAAAGTTCATGAGGTTTTCCAAAATGTTGAAGGTTCCTCTGCCCGTCTTCTGTGAGACTCCAACGAGCGCTACAGACTTTGGCCGGAGGAAAGAATCCAAGAAATGCTCTTTATTCATAATCTCAGAGTTCCTTAGGGAGGAGTCGTTCCTGAGGCAACATTATGACAAAGATATCCTGACCGCTGTTTCGAAAATCCATTATCGATGATAAACGGCGGTGCATTTTGTCTTTGAGGGCCTTTTGGATGGATGTCCCTTTTGTAAATGGTCCCCTCAGAGAGCAGCAATCATGGCAGTGAACTTGTCTCTGCTTATCCTCAGATAGTCCCTGTCTCTCGAGAAGACCTCAAGGGTTACCGTCCCGTCGTATCCGATTCCCTTGAGGGCCTTGATGATCCCCTGGAAATCGATGGTCCCGGTCCCGATGGGGAGGTGACTGTCCTCGTTGCCGAGATTATCGTTTGCGTGGATATGGCCAATTCGATCATGAAACCTCTCGATAAAATCGAGGGTCTTCCTGCCTCCTCTGCCCTTTATATGTGCGTGCCCTGTATCGAGGGTCAGTTTGAGTGTGGAAAACCTCTCGAAGATCTCGACAAAGTCCTCTGGATCGACGAGCCAACGGGATCTGGGGAACATGTTCTCGATGCAAAGGCAGAGCCCAAGGTGATCGGCCTTCTCTACGATGGCACCGAGACTCTTCAGGGCATATTCTCTAGCCTGATCCATCACAAAGACGCTGAGTCCTCCAATGTGGCTCGGATGCAGCACAACCTTGAGGGGCCGAAGATCGGCCGCAACCTCGAGGGATTCCAGCACCTCGTTCAGGGATGCTTCTCTCAGGCTATGGGTAAGATCTGCTGTGGATACAAAGGTCGGAAGGTGACAAACGAGACCCATCTCAGAGCGATCTAAGGCCCTCAATAGCTCTTCTTTCTGTTGATGGATCATCCTGTAGTGTGCCTGAGGGGCATCCATGGTCAACTCCAGGTAGTCAAACCCCAGCTCTGAAATCTCCTCAAGCTCTTTAAGGACTGGCCTGATGGGGAAATTCATGGCCCCATACAGCATCGGTATCACCACCTCCCTTCAGTCCTTCCATACCATACCCACTCCTTGTAAACAACCATAATCTGCCGGGTTCTCTCACCACGTTCTGCACGAACGTCTTCTTTGACATCCCCTTTGAGGCCCAAGAATTCGGGAGCATTACCGGTTTGCCAAAGAAAAATGCAACAGGTGCGTGAGGCCTGACAATCGCCTTTATTTCGCCACGGCACTATTGACAGAGCCACGTGTTTTCAGGTAATGCTGTGATGAAGGGAGGATATGGATATGCTGGGGCTGAAATTTGACAAAACAACATGTTCGGACTGTAAAGCTGTTAGCTGCCTTGTCAGGTGTCAGTATATGGATTTGGACAGAGACCAAGCAAGGACAGAATGGCAGAAGATAGTTAACGGCGAAGATTCCTTTGTGCTGGACGCCTGTACCACCTGTTACGCATGCGAGGAATACTGCCCTTCTGGAAACCACCCGTTCTACTTGATCGTCGAGCGCCAGGAAGAAAAAGGTATATTGCCTTCACCAAGGCCCATCATAACCATGTGGATTAACCAATGTGAGCCGGTAGGCAGGTTCATGGTGGGTATGGTTCAGGAGAAGGCATTATCGTCCTGCTTCCTGCCGGCATTTGGCCTTCTGGTTAGGGGGAAGCTCTTTGAGGATATTGCCTGGTCCTCGATCTTTGGTCAGGAGTTCTTCTGCAACGCCGTTTACCTGCACTATGCCAGGATGTCCGTAATAAAAGACAGGCTTCCCAAGATCATAGAGAATATCGAGAAACAGGGAATCAAGGAACTCATATGTCTCCACGACGAATGTTATGGCACCTTCACCTCGCTGGCGCCCGCTTACGGGATCGAAGTGCCGTTCAAACCTGTTCACTACTTTGAATATCTATATGACAAGCTAAAGGAACATAATGACGAGATAAAGCCTTTGAATGTGAAAGTGGCCTACCAGCGAAATTGCTCGGTTCGACTTGCCCCGGACACTGACCATTTTGTAGACGATATATTCGGGCTCATCGGGGTTGACAGAGTCGAACGGGAGTATGACCGGGAAAATGCTCTGTGCTGTGCGGAGGTTATCAGAATGGCGAAAGGCTATGAGCTGGCAGATGATGTGCAAAAGAGGAATATAGACGATATGGTAAAGGTTGGGGCCGAATATTGCGTGTTTAACTGCCCGGCCTGCTTCGATTCCTTGGCTGAAAAGGTTGCCAAGAGAGGTATAAAACCGATCCATATGATTGACCTATGCAAACTGGCAATAGGTGAAAGGCCAGCATGGGAGGCATGATAGCATGAGTGACCTATATGAGGCTCTGGTTAACATAGTTGGCAAAGACTGCGTTTCAAATCAGAAAGAAGAGCGCTATTTCTATGGTCGAGACCCTGGTTTGATGAAGCCGCATGAGCCAGATTATGTGGTGATGCCCAAGACAACTGAGGAGATACAAGAGATAGTAAGGCTGGCAAACAAGGAGAAGATACCGGTAGTTCCCAAGGGAGCCGGTCTGGCACTGACCGGCCTGGTTATTCCTCAGAAGGGTGGAATTGTGCTGGACATGAAAAGAATGGAGGGGATACTCGAGGTAAACGAGAAGGCCCGATACGTCATTGTTGAAGGTGGCACTACGCATGGTGTGCTGAAAAGCTACCTACAAAAGCATCATCCCAACCTGAGACATAGCATACCCGACTCACCACCAATAGCAACAGTAGCAGCAAATGCAATGATACACGGTCAGGGGCGTTTGACACAGCAACGCGGCTTTAATTCTGACATGGTGAGCGGCCTGGAGGTTGTGTTGCCAACAGGGGAGATTTGCAGAATTGGCTCGTGTTCCGTATCTCCATATTGGTTCTCAAAAGGACCTCCGTTGCCTGACCTGACCGGGCTCTTCTTGGGATGGTTTGGTACCACAGGCATCATCACCAAGTTGGCTCTGAAGCTTTATCCGTGCAAGAAGATCAGAGATGTCATGCTGTTCCTGACGGATAGGGCAGAGCTGGTCCCGGATATCGTGCTCAAACTTGGCCATACTGAGATGATGGAAGATATTGTTATCTCGACCCAGCCAATCCCCCTGAGGTTTAAGGGGAATTTCTTTATAGTGGTATTCATAACCGGGGACTCGGATGAAGAGATTGAGTTTAAGAGAAAGATGGCATGGGATACGCTCTGGGAGTATTTTGACAGCAGGGACGGCGGGTTCGTAAGTATCACGCCAGACATGAAGGCACCCATGATGGCTATGCCGTCAAAGGATACAACCAGATTTGCCGATGTGAGAAAAGGAGGCGGATTTGAATATAGCGGCCCCATCGCCCCAGTTGACAGATATCCGGATTTTGTCAAGAAACTGGAGGAGCTGGCTTCAGACTACAATCTGTCGTACGCCTCCGCAGCACGGGTTATCGATGAGGGGCACTGCATGATGTTTTCCTTTTCCTATACCTTCAATCGGGCCGATCCTGATGAGATGGATAGGGCCAAGAAAGCCCTGGACGAAGCAGCCAAGTTCTCTCTTGACCAGGGAGGAGTCATCTGGAAGCCAAACATAGATGAGCAGAGAATGATGATGGCACGGATGGACCCAAATACCCTCAAGCTCATGGGAAGGGTAAAAGAGCTCCTGGACCCTAACGGAATCATGAATCCGGGAAATTGGGAGGCGAAATGATGCAGGAATATGTCAACCAAATCCATAGATGTTTCAGGTGCGGATATTGTACATTCCCCACCGATTATTCATATTTCAACTGTCCTTCTTACCGAAGGTTCCGGTTTGAAAGTTATTCCACCGGTGGACGGCTGTGGCTCACGTATGCGTGGCTCAAGGGTGAGATCGACTGGTCAGAACACCTGGCGGAGATCCTATACTCCTGCACAACGTGTAAGAACTGCGTCGAGCAATGTCCGATGAAGTTTGCAAGCGACATTGTTGACTGGATAGTGGGGGCCAGGAGCGATATGGTTGAGAAGAGCAAGATACCACCGGAGGTAGGGCGTTTCTTAGAAGCCGTCCAGGTATATGGGAACCCATTCAAATTACCCAGGGGTGAAAGGGACGCCTGGGCCGATGGCATAAAGAGATATGAGTCAGGTGATGAATACCTTTTCTACGTTGGATGTCTGGGCTCATATGATGAAAACGGGCAGAGAATGGCCAGAGGCCTTGCTGAGTTGTTGAAACAGGCACGAATATCGTTCGGAATCCTGGGCAACGAAGAGGAATGCTGTGGCAACGAGGTATATATGCTTGGTGAGATGGGGCTATTTCAGATGTTGGCTGAGAAAAACATCCAGAGATTTAAGGAGCTTGGCCTAACAAAGATAGTCACGCTTTCACCACATGCCTATAATACCATGAAAAATAACTATCCCAAGTTTGGTGCGGACTTTGAGGTATATCATTACACCCAGCTTCTCCACGATTTGATCAAGAAAAAAACGATGAAACTCTCCCAAAACCGGGCCAAGGTCACCTATCAGGACCCCTGTTTCCTCGGCAGGTATAACAAGATATATGATGAACCGAGGCAGATCCTACAAGGCATCCCGGGGATTGAACTGGTAGAGATGGAAAGAAATAGGGAAGATTCTTTCTGCTGTGGCGGTGGCAGCGGCAACTTTGTTATGGACCTCTTAGCAGGAGGTGAAGAGAGTCCCAGCAGAGTTAGAGTCAGAGAGGCTTATGAGACTGGAGCCGACACATTAGCAGTTGCCTGTCCCAGCTGTATGACAATGTTCATGGATGCGGCAAAAGAGGAAGGATTAGAGGACAGGTTAACCATTAAGGATGTTTCCCAGATTATGAATGAATCTCTACCTCCCGGGCAGCAATAGCTGGTACTTCATAAACCTTTGAATCCTCTTGAGTGGCTTTGAGCGGCTACCTGCGTGAAAGATGAGGCAGGGTAATGGTGCTCAAAACAAGCGGAGGAAGTTCCTATGAAGAAGGCTGTATACCATGGCATAAGGGATCTCCAGGTGGAGGAGATCGAAGAACCGAAGCCCGGTCCTAATGAAGCAAAGGTAAAGGTCAAGTACTGCGGCATCTGTGGCTCGGATCTGCACGAATACCTTCACGGCCTCTTTCCTCAGAGCCCTTTCGGGCATGAGGCGTGTGGGGAAATCGTTGAGGTCGGCCCTGGGGTAGAGGGATTTCAGGTCGGGGACCGTGTGATGGCCTTCGAAAAGGATGCCTACGCCGAATACATGGTATGTCCACGGGAACGGATGATCAAGATACCAGAGAATATGAGTTGGGAGCGTGCGGCCGTGGTAGAGCCTCTGGCAGGCGCAGCGTATACCATGGAACGAGGCGGCATCGAACCGGGAAATACGGTCATGATTGCAGGTGCCGGCCCCGTCGGTCTTATGCTCCTTCTCGGCCTCAAGGCGGTTGCCGTAAAAACTGTCTACATGACGGAGGTTTCGGAAAAGAGGAGAGAAAGGGCAGAAGAACTGGGCGCCACATCGGTCTTGAATCCCACGGACACCAGAATATCCGCGAGGATAAGGGAGCTGACGGCCGGCCGCGGCGTGGATGTCGCTATCGAGGCGGTGGGGATCGAGGCAACCCTCAAGGACTGCCTTTCCTCGGTCCGCCACCAGGGTAAGGTCATTGTGGTGGGAATCTTTACAGATCGGGTGCCAATGCACATGCTCGGGTTCGTCACGCGAGAGACGACCATGATCGGCACGAACTCCATAAACCCTCACCTTGCAATGACATGGATCGAGTCCAAGGGAATCAAACCCGAGTCGATCATTACCAAGATCATCCCGCTCGCACAGATATCCAGCGAAGGATTTGAAGTCCTGACCAGAGAAACGAAGGAAGAGATCAAGATCCTGGTCGAACCCTGAGCAAGAAGATGGAAAGGAGGAGCCAAAGATGAGTCATTGCGACCCTCCTCAGAGCCACCAGAAGTTAGTAGAAGAATAGTAAGTCCATATCAACTTGGAGTTAGATAACAGATGTCGATTTTGAACAAATCAAAGATTCGTTCCGACGTGCTCAAAGTCATAGAGGAGCTTCGAAGCAGTCAAATGATGAGTATCTCCGAGTTTCTTCAGCGCAAAGAGAACCAGAGGGTCGACTTCCAGGCCCTCTGGAGAAAGGTGATGGAAGGAAATGCCAACTTCTTTAAAAACAGGGGAGTCAGCGAAGACCTATCCGGTTTAGTGACCAGAGAGGAAATGATCTTTCTGGCTAAACTACATCGATTTACCTCTGATTATGTGGCAGATATGGACCAGAAAAAGTACCCCATCCCCGAGGATGTGAAAGTTGAACAGATTGATGCGGGAAGTGTCCCGGCAGAGTGGCAAACCGTCCCCGGCGCAATAGAAGACCGGGTCTTATTGTACCTCCACGGAGGAGGCTGGATATTAGGTTCTCCGAATTCTCACCGCCTGCTCACAGTTGCACTGGGGCAGGCCACAAAGATGCGCGTGCTCAGTGTAGACTACCGTCTCGCCCCTGAACATCCCTATCCTGCGCCACTGGAAGATTGCACTGCCGTGTACAACTGGCTCCTTTCAACTGGTATTAAACCCGAGAATATTATTATAGCCGGAGACTCCGCAGGGGGCAGTCTGACGCTCACAACACTCATAAGATTGCGAGATGACGGAGTGCCTTTGCCTTCTGGGGCAGTGGCTCTTTCCTCGAGTACCGATATCAAATTATCTGACGACTCGTATTTTGCAAACGGTGAGACCGATCCAATTCTGGCGGATATCGGGCTTTTCTGGTGGATCATAGCCTACCTGGCAGGAGCAGATCCCAGCGATCCGCTGGTTTCTCCCCTGTTTGCAAACTTAAAGGGGTTACCACCACTGCTCTTTCAGGTAAGTACCTGTGAGATGCTCTACTGTGATTCCACCCGGTTTGTTGACAAGGCCAAGGCCGCGGCGGTGGATGTGACGCTGGAAACATGGGATGATATGCTGCATGTATTTCACGGTTTCGGATTGCACGAATTACCTGAAGCAAAGGCAGCCATAGCCCGCATCGGCGAGTTTGCCCAAAAACAGCTCAACTAGATTGCAGCACCTCCTGGTTATGCGGCATGTTCTTGGTCTTCTAAGAGAGGGGACTACACATCACAGGCTTAGCCGTGCGCAAACTGTGCCAAGTCAAGAGAAAACAGTTGTTCAAGAGGTCAAGGGCGCTGAGATATGAAAAAGCAAGGGTCTATTCTGGAATAGGCAACCTTTTGAAGTATTCTGCTGGGGACATAAAGATCAGCGAGTTGAAGTTGTTTCCTAAGCTCACCCCTCTCCTTTTCTTGGATTTATGGAGACTCGGCCATGACATCATGCGAGTGATCACAATTGACACACAACCCCCTTTCTTCCTATACTTCTCCGCAAAAAAGGTAATTCTTATCACTGAATAACGCTTCCTTCTGCATTGCTCACAACTTGCCGCAACAACGTGAAAGTGCAGGTTGAAGGTAAGCTAAGGTCACCAATGAAAAGAGCTTTCAAATCCCTCATCGCTTTTGCCTTGCTTGCCCCAATTCTGATGAGTTGTAGTGTAAGGAAGGAACAAGTTACGGCATTTACAAATGTCAGTCTTGTACCCATGACAGATGAAAGGGTAATGAAAGATCAAACTGTCCTGGTTAAGGGAACAAGAATCACTGAAATCGGTCCTTCAAATGAAGTTACCATGCCTGAAAATGCAATCGTCATAGACGGTGCAGGCGCCTACCTGATGCCTGGCCTGGCCGATATGCACATGCATATGAGAGATGATTGGCTGAGCACCTCGTGGCCGGTTTCCCCTTTGAATCTGTACCTTGCCAACGGTGTAACAACAATCAGGTGTTTCGGTGCAAAAGGGACTTCTTTGGATTACGTTCTTCGCTGGCGCGATGAAATCAACAAAGGGAATCGTGTCGGACCTACGATTTACACTTGCGGCCGACAGCTTCGTGGCCCTGTTAAAGATCCCCAAAAATCAGTCCGGGAGCAAAAGGCGAAAGGTTTCGATTTTATCAAGCTTTATTCATTCCTGTCGAAAGAAGAATTTCACGAGGCAATGATTACAGCCAAGCAAATAGGTATGTACACAGCCGGTCACATTCCATTTCAAGTCGGATTGGATGGTGTTCTATCGGAAGGCATGGACGAGATCGCCCATGTTGAGGAGTTGTCGTGGGAATTCGTCGATTTTGACAGAGATAAGAACCTCCAAGGGGAGGATTGGTTGCCCTATGTCTTTCTTACTGCTTATCAACAATATAAGACGTCTTTGGGTCTTGATGTTGAGACCCTTAGACAGAGGTACGGAGAGAACATTTCAGCTGTCATAAGAAAGCTGCAATCCGCACATATCCCTCTCTGTACCACCCTGGCTTTAGATGACTTGATCATTCAAAAGCTATTCAAGGCAGAGGCGTTTCTGGCACGCCCGGAAAATAAGTATCTACCCCAATGGTATGTGGATGCGTTCCGCCAGGGAAAGGAAAAACACCAAGTACAATTTAGAGGAGGCGAGGATTTTGCGCCCTTTAAGCAGGCGATCGATAGAATACTGTTGACCGAATTAAAGCAAGCGGGAATACCCCTGCTTCTCTCAACAGATGCCGGTACCGGCAGGATGGGTATTGTGCCTGGTTTCTCTATCCATGATGAGCTGCGAACCCTGACAGAGAATGGGTTTACACCTTATGAAGCCATTGCAACTGGCACGATAAATGCCTCAAGAGTTGTTAAGGCCATGATCGGAAAGGATGATTTTGGCACCATCGAGAAGGGCAAAAGGGCAGATTTAATCTTGGTGAATGAGAATCCCCTGGAAGATGTAGCCAGTATCAAAGAGCTTCGTGGTGTCATGGCAGCCGGTAGATGGTATGAAAAGGCAGCGCTACAAGAAATGATTACACCTGGTATTCCCATCACAGGTGCAATCCAAAACGTGCATGAACCTGACGACAGTTTCAAGACCTATATTGATGTTGTTATAGGGAAGGGCTTCCCCGGCAATCTACCGGATGACATAGAGTCGATAACAGTCACAGGGCCCAGTGGAAACCTGCCAATTGGCAAGGATGACTTTATCTATATACCTCAGATGAGAGACTTCTGGATCGGCATACCCAGATCTCCCGAAATCGGAACCTATACCTTCACCGTGACGAGTGGCGATGTAGGCGGGACAGCTACGGACACCCAAACGGTGCTCAGGACAATCCCCCTTCCGGATGCCAGCACTTTTTCGCCGACCCCAGGGGCGATGCTCCGCTCCAATACCCCCACCTTTTCATGGGGGGCCGTGAAGGCAGGGGTGCCGATCTATTATCGACTCGAGATATACAAACAGCGCGGCGGTCTTGTTTATTCTACTGGCCATGTTAAAGGCATGGTCTCCCACACCGTCCCTGACGGGGTATTAAGCCCCGGGCAGAGTTACCGCTGGCGGGTTCGGGCAGCAGATGGAGATAACTGGATCAAGGTGCAGAATCGCTCCCACAGTGAGTGGCGAAGCTTTACTATGGCTAATGTCGCCTCATCGTGTCCGTTTCGGTTGGCAGTCATAGGATATGGCAAGAATTGTTGAATTCTCCAACCACGGTTTTTAGATAAATGGGGTTTTCGAGATACCTCTCGAAAGATTATTTCTATCCAGTCCTTGATCTTGGCCTGCACCAAAAAGGAAGTGAAGAAACTCCTCAAAGGATTCTGGTGATATTCTCAATTGTCTAAATAGGCGATGAATTCCTATTGAAATATGCTCTTTCTTGATACTACCAGGAAATGTCGAGTCCATCTTGAGATATGGTTTTAATAGCAGAGATTCGATCATGCGAACCTTCTATGGA
>Ga0209636_10007179_pt1 | contig 11365 bp, 6 predicted proteins | sample DeeMarSWOR152_54_FD_187464 | JGI IMG/M metagenome (GOLD analysis project Ga0209636, IMG submission 187464) | Marine sediment microbial communities from White Oak River estuary, North Carolina - WOR-1-52-54 (SPAdes) (version 2) | ecosystem: Environmental > Aquatic > Marine > Intertidal zone >... | reverse complement strand
GTAACATCAATCCTTTAGAATCGATCTTTTTCTCTAACTGTTCCCAGGTGATGCCAGACTGAACTGTAACAGTTAGATCCTTCTCATTCACTTCAATGACATCCTTCATTCGGTAAAAATCGACCACGATCCCTTTTCTTGTTGGAAGCACGCCACCATACCCGGAAGAAGCTTTACCACGAGGCGTCAATGGAATTTTCCGCTCAGCAGCCCATTTAACCAGTGCCGCTAATTCCTCTTCATTGTCGGGCTGTACCACTGTATCTGGAGTTGTATTGCCGATCAATGGCTTAAATAACTTCGGCATTGCGGCAATATCATGTCCATACAGAACTCGTTCGTTTTCATCAAATGTCACTCGAGTCCCGAACTTTTCCTGTAACCAGGACACATCTTTTTTAGTTAATCTTGCCATTTTTTCCTTCCTTCGTAAATTTTATTTCATAAAATTTAATCTGAATTATTTTTTACCACGAAGCCACAAAGAACTCACTAAGGCACTAACTGTCTAAGTTAATTTAAAGATTTAGTTATTGATGTATAGATTTTGTTTTGAGGTATGATAATTTTCCTATTGATTATGAGTTACTTTGTGTCTTAGTGGTTTGATTTAAATTTATGGAAAAAAATTATTACTTCTCCAACCAAATTTTAACAGCTTCATTTAATTTTCTGAGAATTTCGATCATTGACTGGTGATAATCTTCAGGTATATTTTTAATGATTTCTTCATGAATCTTGATGTGATCCTTGATAGAATCCTGTGCCAGTTTTTCACCCTTCGGCGAGAGTGATAGATTGAACACCCGTCGGTCATTTTTGCCGCTGATCCTGTTCACCAACTTTTTCACAACTAAACCATCAATAATTCGAGTCACACGACTGCTAGTTAAAGACATCTCCTGAGCCATCTGGTTCACGGTCAACTGACCTTTCTCAAATAGCCTTCGAACACATCGAAACTCTACCGCGGACAGACCATATGTGGCAGCGTGACGGGATTCCTTTTCATTACAATTCGAAAATAAAAGCGATGTGATCTCTGCAAGCTCAACTGAATAGGGTTTCCGTAATTGTTCAGACATTATTATAAAACTTGACATTAATAATATTTGTTATTATCAATTATTGTTAGGGTCAAAATATAACACAATAAAATAAAAATGTCAAGCAAAATTTTTACAAAAAATTTTTTTATTCTTAGCATTACTTTTTTGGTTGAAAATATACTTTGTTTTAAGTATATTAAATCTGAACCGACTAATGATGAATTCGTAACGAGACAAAATCATGAATACAAATCTTATTGTTATCCTCATTTCGTTAATTTGCTTTGGTTGTTCAGCGCAAACATACAAACTCCACATCGGTGAATCATTTTATGCGCCTGAGCAGCAAATGAAAATGTCGGGCGGTTCATTAATTGCCAATGCCAGGGTAGATTCAATCATTGAAGTTACTGGAATTTATTGCAATAGCAATGTTTTTATCGACAAATACCCAGTGATCCGAATATATAACAAGGACAGGTATTACATTCCCCTTTCGACCAAATTACAATGTCCAGATGGGATACTGATAAAAATTAAAGGAAAAGTCATTCAATTATCAATCACTTATTCCATGATAAAAAAGACGCTTTCCTATAATCATTTAGAGCCCATCGCCTTCGAAGTGATCTTCAATACGCAGAAGCTCATTAAAAATGTAAATGATGAATACAAACGAATCAGGCAAAAATTGCAGGAACAGATTACCATTGAACAATCCAAATTGCAACTGGTTGACAATCCAGAATGGGCGATCTGGTACGATGAAAACGAGAATATTTTTATTTTTCATTCGCATCAATATGATTTGATGTATGCTGCTGATATTGAATTTATCGTTAATGCCCGAACCAAAAAAATTAAAGATGTTTATGCCAGGGAGTGGTTTAAGGGGGAAATGTAGATTGATAAAAGTAATAATAATGAATTTGAGAATTATTCTTGCTTTCGAATAAATGAAATTTGATCTTCAAAAACAATAATCGGTTTTAAAAATACCCAGTTCCAGTCAAACGAAAGGAATTTAATATGAAAAGATTATTATTCATTTATTGTATGTTAAGCCTGGCTTTTAATATAAACGCATTTTCCTCAGAAAATAGTGTTAAGTTCATTAAAGTGAAACTATCAGGAAAAAGCAACAGACAAATTCAGGAGTTACTCAAACTGAATATAGATATTACCTATCAGGATAAACATGCTGAATATATTGATTGTTTTGTTGACTCAAGTCAGTTGAAAAGAATGGAGATTTTAGGCTTTTCGAGTGAAATAATCATCTCAGATATGAAAGCCTTTGCCCAAAAATTGAGAGACTCAAATTATTTTGATCCGTTTCATTCTTATGAAGAGATTGTATCGGAAATACATCAATTAGCCACAGATTATCCTGATATTATAAAAATTCAAAACATTGGTCAAAGCTGGGAGGGACGAGATATCTGGGCGATGAAAATTTCCGATAATGTTGCAATCGAAGAAGAAAATGAAGCTGAAGCTTTATTTATGGCAAATATCCATGATCGAGAGATGATCACCCCAGAAGTAATAATGTATTTTATGCATTGGCTCATTGATAATTATAATGTTGATCCTCGTGCGACTTTTCTTGTAAACAATCGACAAATATGGCTGCTTCCAACCATCAATCCTGATGGTCGTGTTTATGTATTTACTGGAGACATTAACAATCCCTGGTCAAGTGAAAATCCTATTGCATGGCGAAAGAATAAACAGGATAATAATAACAATAACGTGTTTGATTATGATTATGACGGCGTGGATCTGAACCGCAACTTTGGTTATATGTGGGGATTGGACGCTGGCTCCAGTCCAGATCCATGGGATAACACCTATCGAGGTCCTTTGCCTTTTTCGGAACCTGAAAGCCAGGTGATCAAAAATTTTGTAGAGTCACATCACTTTGTTACTAGCTTATCTTATCACAGTTATGGCAGATGGTGGATTTTTCCCTGGGGGTATACCACAATAAATCCAGATACCCCTGACCATTTGCAATTTGTGGCGTTAGCAGAAAGCTGTACCGCATATAATGGATATACGCCTGCAAATGGAGATGATTTTTCTTATCTTGTAAGCGGTGATACGGATGATTGGTTGTATGGTGAACAAACCACGAAGAATAAAATTTTTGCTTTTACGCCAGAGGTTGGCAGCTCATCCGAAGGTTATTTTTGGCCCGATACGATTTTAATCCCCAAATTAGTGGAAGAGAATATGGGTCCAAATATTTTTATGGCTTTTGCTGCAGGAGAAGAACCCATTATCGAGCATTCACCGTTAAAGGAAACCGAAAGTTCTGGACCATATAATATTGTTGCTAAAGTAAACTCGCCAATCGTACTCACAACTCCTGTACCTTTAGACTCAACCAGTTTTAAACTCTTTTATAATACAACAGGTACGACTCCGTTTGATTCGGTTTTCATGCAACCAGCAGGAAATCTGAATGAGTATACTGCAGAGATTCCAGCAATTCCTTCAGTTGATACTATCTATTATTATCTGAAAGCTTCTGATCAAAATGAACGAGCAGCAACGCTGCCCATGGGAGCGCCGATGGCAACTTTTGCTTTCAGAATTGGTCCAGATATAGAGGCACCTGTAATAGAACATGTACCCATTCAATTTGCTTCAATTTATGCGACTGAAATTTCCATTAATGCTTTTGTCGCAGATAATATCGGGATATCTCATGTTGAACTTCAATATCGTAAAAATGGTGGAGTACTTGATACATTGGATATGTTACCGACGCAAATTGCGAATGAATACCAGGGCGTTATTGTTCCCGATGTTTTAAATGCTGGTGATTACTATGAATACCTGATCCTTGCTATTGATAATTCCCAAAATGTCAATACAGCACAAATTCCTGAATCAGGTTACTTTCGTTTCTACGTCAAAAACAGCATTCTATTCGATTTTGAATTCGATTCTTCATTTCAAACAATCACTGAAGGTGATTGGCAATGGGGCAATCCAGCATCAGGACCAAACTCTGCTCATTCTGGATCGAAGCTATGGGCAACAAATTTAAGTGGAAATTACAATGACCTGACTGAGTCGATATTGGAAATTCCACAAATTTCTTTAGCTGATAGAGATTCAGCAAAATTGATTTTCTGGCATTGGTACCAGAACGAATACAGTCAGGATACATTCTGGGATGGTGGAAATATCAAATTCTCAGTGGATAATGGAACTTTTCAAGCTATCGAACCAAAGGAAGGATATGATGGAATCATCGATAACTTCAACGCATTTTTAGGGGGTGAACCTTGTTTTGGTGGACCTGCGACGAATGGTAACTTCTGGCATCAGGAAATTATTGATTTAACTCCATACATAAATCACTCAATAAAACTAAGATTCCACTTTGCTTCAGATGAAGCGGTCACTGATCTTGGGTGGTACATCGATGATGTAGAAATCGAATTTGAGGCGCTAACAGCAGTGGCAGAAAAGGATCTGGCTATTGACATGCCCTCGACATTCGAGTTAGATCAGAACTATCCGAATCCATTTAATCCAGAGACCAGGATTCAATATCGCCTTGCTAAAGCGGGTGAAGTAACGCTGGAGATTTTTAATTTATTAGGAGAAAAAGTATATACGCTTGCTAAAGAAAAACAAACAACAGGAACTTATTCGGTATCCTGGCAAGGTAAAGATAAACTGGATAACGAGGTTTCCAGCGGTGTTTATTTTTATCGATTGATGATTAAAGGGAAGAATTTTAATCGTTTTTTTACCAGAAAAATGGTCAAGTTGCAATGACTGATAAAATGGGGAAAATAATTAGCTACAAGGAAAACCTAATCACTTTATTTTTGATACAAGAATTATATCAGAAGGAGCGTCAGAAGATGAAATTTAAGATTAAAGATGAAGATTTAGTGACGAGAGATTTAGAGGAAGCAATCAGACGGCTTCCGCTTGAAATGAGATTAGCAGGTTTAAAACCAGAAGAAATGTTGAAAGCTTTAAAAATTGAAGATTTAAAAAGACTGAAAGAGATATTGAATAATCTTGATCTTAATTAGTCCAAACCAGAGTTTTTTGCTGTTTTGTAGATATCAATCTAATATTCCGTTTAGAAATACAAAAATGCTAAATTTAGCTAAGAATATGTTTTAATTGCTTTTTACTTGAAAAGTGATATAACCAGGAATCCCATTAATTAATCCACTAATTTCAAGCGATATTTCGCTCTCTTTTGTCGCTGAGTGGGACTTCTATTCTCATGGCTCAATACGATTGAATTTCAGGCAACAAATAAATCCTATCCATCACCATCTACTCACCTCTACCCACTCATCGCTAACCACTCACCAAAATTAATTTTTAGTAACGAATGTTCTATTTTTGTCGATCAACTTGACAATGAACGATTAATTTTGTAAATTCATGAGAATATGTCGGATGCTTATAACGCATTAATTAATACAAAAAAATTGTGAAACTTAACGTAGCAAGCTACAAATGTGAGACGTGAAATGATATATTCATTACGGGTTGTTTTTTCATGTCATGCCTGTACATACAGGCATCTCCTAATTGTTTGTAAATAAGGAGATTCCTGCATTCGCAGGAATGACAGCAGAACTGAAATTCTAATCCATAACGAGTATAGATGTGAGACGAAAAAGCGCCTTGTACATTAGAATATTTAACGTTTTACGTTTGACATTTCACATTCATCCTTGGTAATTTTAGTTATATTGGATTAACATTTTTTGAAAAAAAACAAAGATTCCGGTTACAATACAATTGAGACAACTGACCACGAGAATATGAAAATTAAACGCTTTAACCAAACAATCAGGGGGGTATTCAAATTATCAATAATTCAAATTATAGTTTTTCTCATTTGTAACCAGGTTATTCTTTCTCGGGACCTTAAAATTAAATTCAAAATAAAAGCGACATCGGATTCAATATTGGTAACTACAAAATTATATTCCCTCTTAATCGATAAAAAAAACGCTGCTGCTCATCTAAAAAACTGGCAGGGGATCTCTTACACCTCTTTCCCGCTCGATGTACAATACAATTTAGCTGAAACAAGGAATGGTTCTCGTATCAATCGGCAATGGAAGGTTAGAGATAAAAAAATCAATTTGATCACAACCCTCGATGGTTTTGTTGTCCAGGAAATCAAGATAACCTGTTTTGAAGACGCCTTTGAAATTCAGCTAAACTCACTACCCAATTACGATCAAAAGACTATTGGGGCTTATCTGCTCCGACGTGATCATAATGGATTTGACACTAGCGATTGGGATCAATATTTCTCACCGGAACCTGATGATTATTTTAAAACAAATCCAACAATCGATATTCGGGTAGATCGAGATCAACAATGGTTTTTTACACCAGCACCATTAAATTTATCCTTTAAAACAGCGGCGGGCTGGTTCAGCATTGGTCTGGCTGAACTGCCTGAGGGTTCGGTATTTGCTTTTAAAAATAATGCGCTCTGGCTGGATTTGCCGTGGAATAGAATTCAACCGAAAAACAACCAACTTTATCATTTTCCAGCGTTAATCTTTACTTTCAACAGTTCACCCTGGGAGGCTGTCGGAGATTTTACCCGCCTTTTGTTTACAAAATACCGAATTCATGTACCAGATGAAGATCAGCGACCGGATTGGTGGAAACGACCGATTGTTTCCACATGGGGGGAACAGCGGGTACAAAGAATCACTTATGATCACCCAGATTTTAATCGTGCCTGGGTTAAAAATTATATCTCCCAACAACAGCAGGCTCTGGATAGTTTAAATTTTAATTTAGTTATTGAAAATAAATGGGCACGAGCAGATGGCGATCCTTTGCTTTCGGATCGATTTCAGGATCTTCGCCAGCTCATCGACTGGTGCCATGAGCAGGGATTAAAGGTTATTTTATTCTGGAAAGCCTGGAAGGTCGAAGCCAATTCTCTCCCAATTCGTATGGGAATATTTGATGGAGAGTATGTCGATGCCACGCATCCGCTCTTTGAAAGCTATGTGGATTCCTGTTGCCAGATGCTATTCGGCAATGGACAGGACCAACTAAATGCCGATGGTTTGAAAGTTGATTATTTATTTCTGACGCGTGATCCAGCCAAAGCCAATTATACCAATAGTAACATTGGAATGGGGTTTCGAGAGGCTTATCATTATTTACGGACTTTTTATAGAAACGCTAAAAAATATAAGCCTGATGCGCTGATTATGAGTTCAGCAATTGATCCTCACTTTGCAGACGTTCAAGATATGGTACGCATCAATGATGATTGGGATCAAAAAACCATACGGGAGAAACGGGCACGCATTATCACTCAGGCAATGCCAGGCATGTTGATCAATGGTGATGCAGCGGATATGTCTGCGCAAGTTGCGCTTTACCATTATGTTACCAGTGCTATTTATGGGATTCCGTCCATCCAATATCTGGATCGTTTTCATGATGCACTAATCTCACCAGCGACAAAGGATCAAATTTCAAATTTATTGAAATTATACCTACGCAAGCCCGAAGGCACCCTAAAATTTGTTGATTATGGAAATTGGCAAATTTTAGACAAAGACGATGAAAAGTTAGCTGAATCAATACCTTCAGGAAAGGGTTTGTTACTTTTAGAAGAAAACAACGAAGCTTCCCTGCTTTGTATTGAAAATAGCAAAATTCATATAATTTTTGATCGTCATTTACTGAAAATGATTCATGATGAAAATGGCATCAAAATTCCTTTTACCGATTTAGGACACGGACTTTATGAATTTGATAATGTTGAGCCGGGAAAAATTTATAAATTTCAATTGAGGAAAATTTCGACAAAAAGACGGTAGGGGCTTTGATCTCCATTACTATTTTAGCTACTTAAACCATTAATCCTAGAACAAAATACTTATTATTCTCTCTCTAATCTCTTTTGGTCCGATCAAACGAATCATTCCTAAATATAATATCACTGAAACTGCTCCAATAATAAGTAATCCTACCAAATTTTTAAAAAACACAGAATGGATGAATTGGCCTAAGAATTGATCTAAAAATTTATGATAAAAAAAGAAAATAAAGATACCACTGACAACACAAATGGCTCCAACTCTGACTAAATCTTTTAAAACATCCTTCGCACTAATTTGATGATCAATTTCTCTGGATAAAAAATAAAATAATAGAAAACTACTTGCACTAAATGCAATGGATGACGCCAGGGCGATACCCCCGTGTTTAAGTGTCGTTTTAACCAGAAGAAATTTCAGCCCAATATTAAACAGCGAATAAAAAATAGAAACATAAAAAGGAATTCGATTTTTTTGGAAAACGGAGAATAATCGAGAAAAGAAGGCGTTTAGGCTGATTCCCAATAATCCTAACGAATAGCACCAGAATGCAATGGCCGTCAAACGAGTACTTTCGACATCGAAAGAGCCACGTTGATAGACGATGCTGATAATCGGCTTTGCCATGACCACCATAATCATAATGGTTGGCAGTACCATCGTAAAATTCAACTGAATCCCTAACCGAATTCCAGCGATAAAATCGTCGTCCTGAACAAGTGCTTTTTTCTCGGTTAGATAAGGAATGAGGGATCGACTGATGGCTAATCCAACAATAGCAACTGGGAGTTGAATCAGCCGTTGCGCAAACCATAACGAAGCGATACTACCAGCCAATAAAAATGAAGCCAGAATACGATCCACAATTTCGACTGACTGATCCAGAATGGATTTCAAGAAAATAAAACCGCTTTCTCTCCCAACGGTTCTAAATTCTTGTTCTTTAAAATCTATTTTTAGATGATAACGAGCTTCAGCATTTTTACGAATTTTTTGTTTCAGAAGAAATGGGAGTTGAACAACTAACTGTAATATCCCACCAATTAAAAACCCAAGGGGAAGGGCAAAAGTCTCCAAACTTGATTTAAAACAAACAATCCCGATGATAACGCCAACGCTTAACATAGCTGGGGCGAGGCTATAAATTTTATTCATTTCAAAGAAATTGAGCACACTCCCCACAAAAGCTGCCATTCCGATTATCACCATAAAGGGCAAAATCCAGTAAGTCATGGTTATTGCTTTGGGAAGCAACGACTCCTCGAGTCCTGGCGCAATGATTTTGACAACGAAGGGTGCCAGAAAATAGAGGATGGTCATGAATATCGTCAGGATAATGGTCATGATATTAAAACAGGACGAAAGCAGTCTCCAGGCGGAACTGTATTTCTGCTGACTGACCAACCTTTTAAACGGCGGCATAAACGCCCGTTCCACGACATCTTCGCCCAGGAAATGCCTGAAAAAAGTGGGAATGGTAAAAGCGATAACGAATAGATCCATGGATCGAGTCGTGCCATAAAAGGCTGCGGTGACCAATTCCCGCAGGAAACCAAGAATTCGGGATACAAAAGTGCCCGTAACCAGGTCGATCAGGTTTTTCAGGATGCGTCGCGACATAAATTTTTTAATTACAGTTGAGTTAGTTGAGTAAGTTAAGTCAGGCGCAGTTTGTTTTCATAACGAACCTGTAGGACAAATTGGCAATTTGTCCTACTCTTGATTCCGCCACATTTTCTTCATATCCCACGGCGCAGGTTCTCCACCCAGGTATGTATGAAACCAATCCAGATGCGCATTGTAATAAAACGGCATCGATTTTACAGCATTAGGCCAATGACCATCATTTTTAAAAACGATCAATCGAGACGGCACGCCCATTTTTTGCAGATCAGTGAATAACTGCAAGCTCTGGGTATAAGGCACACGGTAATCCAACTCGCCCGTAATGACCAACATCGGTGTTTTGAAATTTTCAACATAATTGGACGGAGACATGATTTTATACAGTTCCGAATTCCATGGCTGACCTCCTAAATCCCATTCGGGAAACCAGAGCTCTTCAGTAGCGCCGAACATCGAGCGTAGATCGTAAACGCCCATCATCGAAACCAGGCATTTAAATAAACCTTCGTCGTTGTGCCCTTCCAGCCAGTTCATTGCATAACCACCCCATGACCAGCCCATAGCGCCGATGCGATTCGCATCGATGAAGTCCAGTTTTGCCAGGTATTTTGTGACTTTAATCACATCTTCGATGACCTTACCGCTCCAATCTCTGGAAATGGCTGCAGTGAAATCCTGTCCGTAACCAGTCGAGCCATGCGGATTGGGAAACGCAACAACATAACCAGCGCCTGGATAGACCTGCCAATCGCCACGGAAGGCATCTGCCCATTGCATCTGGGGTCCGCCATGTACATTTACGATCAACGGATATTTTTTGTTGGGATTAAAATTATGCGGTTTTATAATGAAGGTATGTATTTTTTTGCCGTCAGCGCCTTCCACCCAAATTTGTTCGGCAGGTCGAATATCGACACTATCAGCTAAGGCATTATTTTCAAAGGTGAGTTGTTTCAAATTCTTGCCAGTGATATCGACTCGATATAATTCAAGGGGCTTATCAACTCGGCGGTCGGTGAAGACGAGCCAGCTTCCATCTGGAGATAAATTAATGCCAGCCAGAGCATTCACATTTTCGATCCTTATAATTTTACCTGATTTCAATTCGATTTGATAGAGCGGAGAGTAGCCCTTTTCATCTGCGGTAAACAACAGGCTTTTGGAATCGGGCGCCCAATTAAAACTGGTAATCCAATTATCAAAATTTTCAGTCAAAATTCGAAAAGTTCCTGTTTTTCGATCATAAATCGCCAGGCGAAATCGATCCGCCTCAAAAGTCGGAATCAATTGTTTACGATAAGCAATATATCTGCCATCAGGCGAATACTGCGGATCAGCATCGTAAGCTTGATTATCTATTGTGATATTTTTGGATTCGCCCCCTGAAATCGGTACAATAAAAAGATCATTATTGGTCGACGAAGCCTGATCTTTCACCCTTTTTGAAACAAAGCATAATTCTTTGCCATCGTGTGAAATGGTATAGCCTGTCCCACCACCAAGCGAAAAGGACGGCGAATGGTATTCCCCAGGCGTCATATCTTTAATCTCGCCTGTTTCGACATTCAGTAACATGGTGTGGGTAAAGCGACCATCCGAATAAAAAATCCAGCGGCGATAAAGCAGTTCATCAGCTATATGTGCTTGCAATGTTCCGTTTTCCATCGCATCATTAATCTTTTTGTTACAATCATCATCAGAGCCACATTCTGGAAAGACATCAGTGGCAAAGAGAATGTATTTTCCATCGGACGACCATTCGGGATTACTGACGCCAGTAGAAATATGGGTCAATTGTTTTGGCTCGCCAAAACTGGTAGGCATCAGCCA
>Ga0209636_10007178_pt1 | contig 11366 bp, 5 predicted proteins | sample DeeMarSWOR152_54_FD_187464 | JGI IMG/M metagenome (GOLD analysis project Ga0209636, IMG submission 187464) | Marine sediment microbial communities from White Oak River estuary, North Carolina - WOR-1-52-54 (SPAdes) (version 2) | ecosystem: Environmental > Aquatic > Marine > Intertidal zone >... | reverse complement strand
GAACGCAACGGCCGTTTACGACTGGAAGTGGTATCACAACACGCCGAGCTTGGCGCTTTGGCTTGTTTTGATCGCTGCCTTCGTCTTTTTCAAGGCCAACCGGAAGCCCCAAGCGCTGCTTGTCCTCGTGCCTTTGTTGGTTTTGAACGTGCTGTGGTGGCTATTTACACAGGCGATGGGCTTTCGCTCTTTTGGAGACGTTGAGATGTTCAACATGATGTTTTACTCGTTAGTCGCGGGGATTACGTTTCTGTGGCTATTTGCCCACAAGCTTGGCAATCGCAATCGTCTTCTCACGTTTCTTCTGGCTTTCGCCCTGATGACAATGCTCAACGTGATAGGTGTTATCTCCTACTGCGGACTGGAATTCTCCCAGGATGCCGTCATGGGTGGGACGCTACCGGTAATTCTGGGATTTGTGATGCTGCTGGGCTTTGTCCTTTCCGGCTGGTGCTGCCGCAAACACTACGGGCCCGTGCGCTTCACGTTATGGCTGGCTGTGTGGATTGTTTCTGTTTGTATTGTGAGTATGCTCGTGATTTACTCGACTGTGTTCATTATTCAGGCGGACCCCGTTCCGATTTCTACCGTATTGCTCATGGTCTCGTTCGCAGGCGCGGTGCTTGGTGGCTGTATGTTCGTGATGGTCCTTCCGTATATGATTGTGGTGCTGCGCAGCTCTTTTTTCCGCGAGCGCCTCTATGCGTGCCTGAATTTGAAATCGGTGCGCCCAGCCGTTGGGCAGGCCGCGACTGACGCGTTTACCCGGCAAAATCCTCACACAGAAACAGCCAGAGACAACGGTCCTATTTGAGAAATGCGGCTACAGCAAGGAGTTGCGAACGAAAAAATCTTTGCAAATAATCAAAAAAAGCTGTAACATTTCTCTCAAAGCCGCGTCTTAGTTTAAGTACGGGGCTTGAAGTCTGCTCTTAGTTCAACTGAATACCGGATCCTGTTTGGAGGCTCCGAAAATGAGGAACCGAATTCATATCTGGCTCATATTGGGCATCAGCGTGCTCAGCTTGACATCCGCCGCGGCGGCGCAGGATGAGCAGTGGCTTCAATATCACTCGGCGCGAGAGGCCGAACAGATCTTGGGCGCCACGCGCTCGCGGGTACTGGAACTAAGCGCTGAAAAGCCGGCAGGGGTGCAGCTTCCGCAATTCGAGGGACAAAACCAGCTTTTTGCCAAGTGGTCGACTCCCATGGTCAAGAATGGTTATCTTTGGATATTGCTGGACCGCACGCACCAATACGGGTTGTACGATTCACTTTATATCGACTCGAACGCAGACGGGCATCTCAACGATGAAACCCCCGTAGCGGCATACCGAATGGAGCAATACAACGCGTACTTTGGCCCTGTAAAGGTGGTTTTTGAGGTTGAAGACGGGCCGGCAACGTATCATCTGAACTTTCGGCTTTACGGCTACGATGATAACAGAAAACTATACGCATCTTCCGGCGGATGGTATGGAGGTTCCATCACCGTGGAAGGCCAGAAGAAACACTGCGTCCTTATCGACCATAACGCAAACGGGACATTTGACGATAAATCGCTTGACGCCCAAGAGTGCGACCGTATTCGCATTGGCAAGAAGGATGCTCAGGATACGCGTTGCGCGGGCAATTACGTCGAAGTTGACGGCGTTTTGTACCGGCCCGAGATCGCCCGTGACGGGGCATACATCAAGCTGACGAAAGCCGAAGACGTCAAACTTGGAAATATTCGGCTCCCGGAGTCAATAACAGAGTTCTCTGTGGCCGGTGAGAACGGACTATTTATTCTCAAGCCCGAAAATGGGGTCGCCTCGCTGCCGGTCGGCAGGTATCGTATCAACGACTGGGGCATCGAACGCAAGGACGAGAAAGGTTCCTCGTGGAAACTACAAGGCAGCGGGTTTTCCGAAAAGGGCGAGTTCGATATTGCCCAGGACAGAGACACTGAACTGTCGATGGGTGAGCCGGTCATTTGCAGGCTGGATGCGAGCGAAAGAGATTCGACACATTCCTTCAGTCAAGAGCTTAGCGGCCGGCGCGGCGAGCGCATCGAACTGACCCGCAACGGCGCTCAGCCGCTGGCCCCCAAACTGCGTATCAGGAATAAAGACGCCACGTATGACCGGACCTTTAGCTTCCAATATGGGTGAGGCGGCACCTGTTCGCTCTCGTGGCGAGAGCCCAAAAATGTAGCCGGACCGTTCACCGCAACTGTCGAAGTGGCCGGACCATTTAAGATTGAAAGCAAGCCATACACGATTGCTGTCGCCGGCAAACCAAGCACTGGAATAAGCGAACCTTCCGTCGCCGCCGAAGTATCGCCTGCAACCACTGCCGGTCCGGTTGAAGTCGAGGTCCCGACGACTGGCGAAACACAAGTCGGCAAGGGTGGTAGCTTGAGATTAGTTTTGGTCATTGGGGTGATAGCTGTTGTTATTGCCGGAATCGCAATTTTCAGCAAAAAACCAGCAGCTTAGATTTAGTGAGTCAGACGTCCAGATGTGGTGCAATGTAATGAAGGGGAATCGGTATGCGCAAAAGTCGGACGGCAATTCTGTGTATTAGTCTCGGGCTGATCAGTCTTACGAACATTGTGTGGGCTCAGAGCCGGGAGGTAAGTGCCGTTCAAAACAGTCATGGTCAGAATACGGCTGGTGAACGGGTAATGGGCTTTCATGCGATCCACCGGCAGACAGGGGAGCCGTTGCCGGATGTGACTCTGACAGTGAAGGTCTCCACAGATAATTACAAAAAACAGGAATCATGGGATGATAAAACGGATTCTCAGGGTTTCTGCCGGATCAAGCTGCCTGATTTTCAGATCGAGACGCTACGGCTTTATCCACGGAAGGAAGGATTCGTCCCTTTATTCGTCATGTGGAGAGGGATTCCAACTCCACCGGAATTGCCGAAAATCTTTACTATAGCGATGGAGCCGAGCACCAAGATCGGGGGTGTGGTTCGAAACGAGCATGGCGAGCCGATCGAGGGCGTGGTCGTGGGCGTGCATTATCAGACGCCCGATCCCGATGCCGCGGAAAATGTCTATGTGGATGTTATGATCCATAACGCTCGTTCGACGGACACCGTAACGGATGAGGCGGGACGATGGACGTTTGATATGATGCCCGCCGAGATTGACAAGAATGAATTGAGGATCTTCCTGACACATCCGCGCTACCTGAGCGATCAACCGCGTCCCGGCTATATTCCTTTACCTATCACACGGCAGCCCTCGATTGAGAGCCTGTGTGATTTGAGCGCTGTGATGGTCATGAAGGAAGGGCTTAAGGTTGCCGGCAAGGTCACCGACAGACGGGGCGAGCCCATCGCCGGAGCAAAGATATATGATATGGAAGATTACTGGTGGCGTTCGACGAAACCATTTGCCGAGACCGACGCCCAGGGGCAGTTCCAGGCAAACACGAAACCCGGCGCGGCGACATTGACCGTGCAGGCCCCGGGATATGCCCCGGACCTGAGAGTCGTCATAATCAAAGCGGGTATGCCGCCGGTTGAGATTCGCCTGGAGCCGGGCAGGATTATTGAAGGCAAGGTTAAAGATCTGGGTGGCAAGCCCATTGAAGAAGCCTGGGTAAGTGCCGAGGATTGGCGTAAGAACAGAAGGAGGCTGCATCTGGTGGCCAAAACGGATGCCGAGGGAAACTTCAGGATTGCGGACGCTCCGCCTGACGAGGTCACCTTCGACATAGGCAAAGAAGGCTATATGGCACTTGAGAAATACGTGATGAAGCCCGGCGAACGCAAATATGACATTACGCTCCGGCCGACATTAAAAGTGCGCGGCACGGTGCTTGACACTCAAACGGGCCGGCCGATAAACAAATTCACGGTGACAAACGGATTTGATTATGAGGATGGCCGAGCTCCACAATGGGAGAAACATGGTCTCCGAACATTTACGGGCGGCCGGTACGAGATGGAGTACAGACAGGAAATATTCACTTACCGTATCCGCATCGATGCGGAGGGATACCAGAGTGCTGTATCGGACTGCATCAGACCCAGTGAAATTCAGGAAAGCGTTATCGTGCGTGACTTTAAATTAGACAAAGCCGCCGCCGTTATGGGTATGGTGCACTCTCCTGACGGCAAGCCTTTGCCGGGCGCCGATGTGGTGATCGCAACGCATTGGCTGCGAATCGTGAACGGCAAGATTGACTCCCGCTCATCGGAGCAGAATCTCATCCTTCATGCTGATACGAACGGCAGATTTCACTTTAAGCCGCCTGTAAGTCCTTATGTGATCGTTGTGCTTAGTGAGCAGGGATACGCCAAGATTATGCGGCATGAATTTGAGGCTTCTCAAACCATTACCTTGTTCCCCTGGGGTCGCATCGAGGGAACGTTGCGAATCGGTACACAACCCGGCGTGGATAAACTTGTCACTTTTTTGCCTGGGTCGGGCCGGGAACCGGAACAACCAAGAATCAATTTTGAGTACGAGGTGCAAACGGATGAGGATGGGCATTTTGCCTTTGCTCACGTATTACCGGGTGAGGGAGTAATCGTCCGGGCAATACCCATTAACGACCGTGCTCGACGATACAGCCACGATATGGATATCGAGGTCAAATCGGGCCAGACGACCCGTGTCCAAATCGGTGGGACCGGGCGTCCCGTCGTCGGTAAAATCGTTATTCCTGATATGATTGAGAACATCTTCGATTGGCAATATACTGATCGCAGTCTGCGGATTTCTTCACCCATCAATCCGCCATATAAAGTCTTCTCTTTGGAATGTGATAAAGACGGCTCATTCCGCGTGGAAGATGTTCCCGCCGGAGACTATTGTATTTATGTCTACGCCTACGGGCCGCCTCCGGATACGCGGAGCCGCTGGGGCGAGAGCATCGGCGTGCTGACTCACCCTTTCAATATTCCCCGGATGCCGGGCGGCCGGAGCGACGAGCCACTGGACCTCGGCGTATTAGAACTGCAAGTCCTCGGAAAATCAGCATTGGTACAATCATTGGTCGGTAAGCCTCTGCCGGACTTGAGCGAGATGAAGATTGATCCGGCGCTCGCACAAACAAAAGGTCAGATGATCCTGGTCTGTTTCTTTGACATGAACCAGCGACCATCGCGGAATTGTATCTTACAACTTGCCAAACAAGCTGGCCGGTTGAAAGAAAAAGGCGTTACGGTCACTGCCGTTCAGGCATCGAAAGTGGATGAAAACAAGCTTAATGAGTGGGTGGAAAAGAACAACGTTCCTTTCTCGGTTGGAATGATTCAAGATGATGAGGAAGAAACACGTTTCAACTGGGGCGTCAAATCACTGCCCTGGCTGATTCTGACGGATAGCAAGCATATCGTCGTTGCAGAGGGATTCGCGACAAATGAGCTTGATGAGAAGATGAGGGACTAAAATTACTGTGAAGGAGAATTATCATGATAGGAATGAATCGAGAGACAGGTCTTTGGGTGATTTCGGCGGTTCTTTTTGTTGCCGCTCTGGCCAGAGCGAATAGTGCATCCACCCAGAATGCCGATAGCGAAAAGGCCAAACAGGTAACTTTCACAGGCAAGGTCATCGATGCTGAGGGTCGGCCGCTGGCCGGGGCAACAGTGACTTTTCACCAAATGACAACGGGCAAAATAGCCTCCACATATGATGTCGAGTTACTCAAAGAGGCAACAACAAAGGCTGACGGCGCGTTTTCGTTCGGGGTCGCCGAGAGCACGGTCTATCGGCAGGGGGTCATCATCGCGCAAAAAGAAGGTCTGGCCATAGGCTGGGCCTACTGGCGAATGCACGCAGACCAGCACCACGACATAGCACTGGGCCAACCGAAACAGCTTACCGGCGTGGTTATCGACGAGAGCGACAATCCTCTCGCAGACGCTACAGTGTTCATTGCCGCCGGAACGACGGGTGACAAACAGCATCTGCCGGGCCCGGTCTCACGGCAACTGCTCAGGACCAGTACGGATGCCGCAGGCCGATTCACGTTCGCCGGGTTGCCTGCCGACGCAACCTTCGAGTTTGGGCTCGAAAAAACGGCCTACGCAACGATGACATCTACCGATGAGTATCGTGCGATGGGTGATGCGCTGCAATTTGCGCCAGGGCAGGGCGATATCAGGCTGGTCATGCCAGTCGAGGCGAAAATTGAGGGTACGGTGGTTGAGAAGGGCAGCGGCAGGCCGGTCGCGGGTGTGGCAATAATGGTCGAAGGCAGCCGAATGAGAGGGTATTTTCAGCCGGAACCGGCGGTCTCAGACGCCGAGGGGACATTCCGGATAGATTCGCTGCTGCCGGACACCCACACGGTGAGTCTGGCGACAATGCCAGAAGGACTGGCCGACTGGGTTGCTCAGCCAGTCAGCGTGACGCTGAAGGCGGGACAAACCCAAACCGATGTGCTGATAGAAGTTAGCAAAGGAGGTCTCTTGGAGGTGTGTGTCACGGAGGCCGGAACGAACAAACCTCTTAACAAAGCCAGCGTCAGTATCCGCGATGAAAAGAACAACCGATGGCTTAGCGCCAAATCCGATGAAGATGGGATAGCTCGAATTCGTTTAATGCCGGGAGGATACCAGTTGAGCGGCGTTTACAGGCAAGGGTACGAAAGTGACAGGCGCCAGGAGACCGTCACGGTAGAAGATGGGGCGACCAAACGCGTGGCTCGGGCGCTGAGCGGGATGCCAAAGATCCGCGGCATCGTGCGCGACCCAGCCGGCGAACCCCTCGAGGGCGTCGAACTCAGTATTCTTCCCGGCGGCGGCGAAGAAGTCCGCTCGGATTCGCAAGGCAAGTTCGAGCTCTTCTGGGACCGGAGCTTCTGGGGAGAGAGAGAAACAACATTCTGTCTTGTGGCCCGTCACGAGCAGCGCGATCTGGCCGCCGCCAGGGAAATCGGGGAAGGGACAGAAGCGCTCGAGCTGAAGCTTGAGCCCGGCGTGACTTTCGCAGGCAAAGTTGTCGACCCCAACGGCGAAGGGATTGCCGGTGCCCGGATTAACCCCATGCTGCGATTATCCAGTTGGGGTTCATCTCTAATCAGACACCAGACAAAACAAACCGATGGTGATGGGAATTTTAAGATAACAGCCATCCCCCCGGGGCACAATTACAATGTCTACGTAAATGCCGAAGGATACGGCCAGGAAAGTGTCGATGCTCATACCGACAACGCTGTGAACAATCTTCTGGATTTCGAGACAATCACACTGCCGCTGGCGAATCTTTCGGTTTCAGGCCAAATTGTAGATATAAAGGGCAATCCTGTGCCTAATGCCCGCATCGCAGGCTCGGGTTATGGTGACGGTCAGCCCAGTCGCGTCAGTACACAGGCCGACGGGCAGGGCCATTTCACGCTTGAGGGTGTTTGTGCGGGCACTATTAACATCAGGGTAGATGCCGATCGGGATGGAAAACGCCTATCGGCTCATGCCGTCGCCAGCGGCGGCGCGACCGGCTTAAAGATTGTCGCCCGTGAGGGGCGGTCGGTTGTTCAGTACATCAGGGCCAAGAGCTACGAGCAGGTCATCCAGAGCAGCGAGAAAGTCATCGCCGGCGTGGCCCTCGACGAGAACGGCTCGCCGGTCGCCGGTGTGCCTGTGGGTGTGTGCTGCCACAAAAAGATGCGGGAGGACGGCAAGTTCACCTGGACATTCTCCTCCTACACCACTCTGCGCGACACAACCGACCCACAGGGCCGCTTCGCCATCGAGCTGGAGGAAGACGGCGAGTACAACCTCCGGTTCTCGCCGGACAATCACGCTGCTATCATCGCCTATGACGTCCCTGTCGGCAAAAAGGATCTGAAGGTCACCCTACCGGACGGCGGAACGGTCGCCGGACGCCTGGTGCGGCTGGAAAGGGGTAAAAAGGTCCCTATCCCGGATGTCGAGGTGAAGCTTGAGCAGACCGATCGTGCATCCTACACGCATCTTGGGTTCGACCGTGACCGGACGACCTTGACCGACTCGCAGGGAAGATTTCGGTTCGAGCACGTCCGGACGAAGATTCGTCCTCATGGGAGCATGTCTCGCGAGCAGTGGGATTATATCCCGCGCGTATGGCAAATCTCGTACGGCGATACCTCCAAGACCGTAGGATTTTACGACCAGACGAGGATTGAAGAGTTTGAGCTGGTTGTCGGCCCTGATCCGGAGGACGCGGCGCTACGGGTGGGCAGGCCCTTGCCCGGATTTGACGGGATCAAGATCGATCTTGCCGCGAACCGGACCAAAGAAAAGATGATACTTGTCTGCTTTTTCGATATGAATCAACGGCCGTCACGGAACTGCATACAGCAGTTGAGTAAAAGAGCACAAGAGCTTAAGGCAAAAGATATAGTAGTTGTTGCCGTTCAGGCCTCGAAGGTTGATGAGAATGCTCTCAATGAATGGATTAAGAAAAATAATAGTCCCTTCCCGGTCGGGATGATTGAAGGCGACGTCGAGAAAACGCTCTTCAACTGGGGCGTTAAATCTCTTCCCTGGCTGATTCTGACTGATCAGAAGCATGTCGTCCGGTCGGAAGGTTTTGCTTTCAGCGAATTGGACAATAAATTATAGCAAAGTAAAGGAGACTAAGACAATGAAATGGCATATTTGGATTGCGACCTTTTTAGCAGGCATTTCAGTGTGTGTGGCGACCCAAGAGCCTCATATGGAACATTTAGCAAGGCTGACGGATGGTACAACTATAGGGCTAATAGCAATCAGGCCTTATGGTGGAGGAGATCCTCGCCGCACAAGAGAAAAGCCAGGTCCATGGTGGGAGCCTAACGGCGTACCGCTAACAGTTTGCCCTGACAAAAGAAATTCGTCTTGCTCCTGGAATGATTCCTATTTAATGGTGGTGGCCATAGAAAACGCTGACGATGTTTCCTGCAGGGCGGTTGGCCCTTGGGACAATGATTTGATGGTGGAGCCCATTAAAGAGAAGGGACAAGGATTCGAGAACAGGGACATACGCCGCTTTACATTACGATTTGGCGACCAGAAGAGTGCAGATATACGATTGTGCGTTGCCACAGGTCAATGGAAGACCTTAGAACATTGGTCGATAAATAAATGGTCCACCCCTTACGACCATTTTTTTGTCAGTTCAGAACAGGTCATTATGAGGTGCCCGGAGCAAAAGGATTCTGATGTAGTAGCCGAGGTAACGCAAGTGATCACTGAAAGTGCAACGCGACTCATCGCATTTGATCAGGATGGTAATCTCTACCAGTCCGCGGTAACACAGGGCGGACAAAGCGCGGGACTAGTTCGGTTTATCCACAGATTCAAGGGCCTGGATAGAAGTAGTATAGATCACTTGGAATTTCAGGTGAGGCCGTACGATTATTGGGTGACATTCCATAATGTCTCGTTAGATAATGGCAATAAGACTTATGTTGAGATAGATGTTAAGAAGCCAGGTTCTTTATTGGGAGAGGTTTTGCCAACCTTTGATAGTATCGATATTGATAAAGAACAGGAGCGATTGAAGGGAGAGGCTCTATGTATTTGTTTCTTCGACATGCAGCAGCGGCCATCACGGAACTGCATACAGCAGTTGAGTACAAGAGCACAAGAGCTTAAGGGACAGGGCGTTCTTGTTGTAGCCGTACAAGCCTCCAAAGTTGACGAAGCGGCGCTCAATGAATGGCTCGAAAAGAACAACATTCCCTTCTCTGTCGGAATGATTCAGAGCGACGAACGCAAGACGCGTTTCGCCTGGGGCGTACGTTCCCTGCCGTGGCTGATTCTGACAGATCGCAACCACGTTGTCACCGCCGAGGGCTTTGCGGTCTCAGAAATAGGAGAAAAACTCGAATGAGTAGAATGCGGGCAATACCAAAAATGGTTTTCGGTGCGGTAGTGATTCTCGCTGCTTCACGGGCCGGTGCTATTGAGAACGACTCCTACTCCGCGCAGCGAGCGGCCGATATGAAGGACGCGGCAGACGGCACCGTGGGCCTCTGTACGCTATCGGGAAAGGTTGTTAATTTCGGAACCGGCGAACCCGTGCCGTATTTTCATCTACTCTATATGGAAAAAGGCGGCGGGCTCATCGAACATCTGGAAACGGACGGGGAAGGCAACTTTCATACTACAGCCCCGGAGGGCAGCGAAAGGTATTTCAAGTTCGGTCGATCGAGGCGCGGAACGTATATCATCGATTGGCATCCGCAGATTGCCTTTGTACCTTTTCGCGGAATCGTCAGAGACGACATGACCGATCTGGTCTTTAGGGTCAGACTATGGCCGGTCAGGGTGCTTACGGGAAAAGTGCTCGGTCGATCAGGACAGGCAGTAAACAATGCCTCGGTGTATATTCACTGCGATGTGCCGGCAGTAAAAACAGATTCCGCAGGCATCTTCAAGGTCGCTGTGGCCCCGACCGACCGAGACTTTGATTTGTTTGCGATCTCCGAGGACATGAACCATGCGGGATTGGTTCATCTCAAAGCGGGCACGACCGCCGCAACGATACACCTTGAGCCCACAGCAAGTTACAAAGGGCGTGTGATTGACACAGCAGGCCGGGCCGTGGGGCCTTTTAAGCTCCTCTTGGGTCTGCGGCCCAGCGGAAGCGGCAGTGACTGCCTGCAACAACAGATCCATGCCGATATCGATGGGACCTTCACCATCGACGACCTGTGCCCGAAGGCGGACTATGTTGCGTGGTGGTTTCCGGATGAGCAAATCAATCACACTATCGGGGAGCACGGAAAGAAACTCATTGCTCTTACAGAGCATAAATCCGAAGAACTCATCCAAATTGTTGTTGAACAATATCTAAATAGTCTTTCAGGGAGGGTCACTAACGCCAAGGGAGAATCTATCGTGGGCGCAAAGATCATGGTTCTCACCACGCATCGCATTCAGGCGAGCTACAGACAAAACAGGGCGGTCTTTACCGCCGAAAACGGCGAATTCAGCCTTCCCAACCTTGCAGACGGCGAGGTGCTCTTTAACGTCTATGCGAAAGGATACAAGAGCCGAAAGGTCTGGGCGCCTACTGATGCGTCAGAGCTTCAAATAATCTTGAAGCCGCCGTCAGAGACCAGCGTTTATGAAGTATTGGTGGCAGACGACGAAAACCGGCCGATTCCAAACGCCCCCGTGAATTTGCGTTTCAGCGTTCTCGAAGCCGGGCAGGAGGTTATAACATCCTATACCGCAATGACCAACGCAGCGGGTCGCGCCGAATTCAGCGTCAAGCCTTTCGGCGATAATGTTCAGCCCCACGGAGTATTGAGCTGCGATATGGATGGCTGCGACCTGGCTTACAACAGCGTTTGGCATCAAGAGGATTCTCAGGTAAAACTCGTTCTGCATGAGCCGGGCGAGCACTGGTCCGGCAAGATCGTAAATTCGCAGCAGAGTCCCGTTTC
>Ga0209636_10007177_pt1 | contig 11367 bp, 9 predicted proteins | sample DeeMarSWOR152_54_FD_187464 | JGI IMG/M metagenome (GOLD analysis project Ga0209636, IMG submission 187464) | Marine sediment microbial communities from White Oak River estuary, North Carolina - WOR-1-52-54 (SPAdes) (version 2) | ecosystem: Environmental > Aquatic > Marine > Intertidal zone >... | reverse complement strand
CCCAACCGGGATATTAATGATAATTGATAATCCGGTGTTTTTCAACCCTGGGGCTCGTTGACTTGGTAAAGGGATGGTGGTAGTATTGACGGCTAATTATGAAAAAAACCTGGATACGCTTAGTCTTGATTTCCCTCCTGATGGTTGTTTTCCTCTATTTTTTCTTCAGAAGCGTTGAATGGAGGGAAGTTTTTGATTACTTGACGGGCATAGATATTAGACTCTTCATTCTCGTTATCCTTTTAACCCCGGTTCATTTGGCCACTCGTGGTTACAGATGGAAATATCTGCTGATACATGGGAAGAAAGATGTCAAATTTTTGAATATGTTCGCTGGAAATGCAGTGGGTTTTACAGTTACCTTCATTTTTCCGGGAAGACTGGGAGAGCTGGTGAAGCCTCTATACCTGGCTCAAAAGGAGAAAATGAGCAAAGGATTCGTCATCGGCACTGTGGTTGTGGAGAGGACTTTTGATCTTTTTACCATGAGTTTTCTGCTGGGATTGTTTCTCCTCTCGAAGCCCGTTTATCCTTCTTTTTTTCAGGGGAAAAAAGAAGCCTTTTCCAATTTATACTTATGGGGAATAGTAGCCGTCTCTTTTGCCACCGTGCTCTTGATATTCTCCCTCTCTCTTTATTTTTTTAAGGAAAAAACACTTTCTGTCGTTCGCTTTGTCTTAAAACCTTTCTCTCACAAAATATCTGAGAAGGTCCTTGAGCTTTCCCAGGAGTTCATTCAGGGACTAAAATTTTTTCATTCTGTCGGAAATTTGCTCATCTATATCTTGCTTTCTTTTGTGGTGTGGTTGGGCATAATTTTCTATTATTGGGTGTTTTTCTTCGCCTATAATGTTTCTCTTCCATTCTTTTTCCTTTTTCCTTATACATTCTTGGTTATGGTGGGTGCTTCCATTCCAACACCTGGCATGGTCGGAGGATTTCATTATTTCAGCAAATTTGGCTTGACCTCGCTTTTCAATATTGACCTCAATCTGGCGGTGGGCATGACTCTTGTGGTGCATGCTATTCAGCTGGTGGTGACTTGTCTGGTGGGATATGCTATATTATGGAAAGAAGGTATCTCCTTATTCCAGCTGAAAAAATTAGGTGAAAAGGAAAGCCAATGAGGTGCCCTTTCTGTGGTCACCTGGAGAGTAAAGTCATTGATTCTCGGGAAAGCAAGAAGAGTGTATCCATACGCCGTCGCCGGGAGTGTCTTGCCTGTAAGAGAAGGTACACCACTTACGAAAAGATTGAAGAAATTCCCTACATGGTAGTGAAAAAAGATGGGAGAAGGGAACCTTTTGAGAGCCAGAAACTCATGCATGGTCTGATGAAAGCTTGTGAAAAAAGACCTGTTCCGATGAGGAAGCTTGAGGAGATAGTGGAGGAAATCGAAACTCAGCTTCAGGAAAAACCCGATAAAGAGATCGGCACATCAGAAATCGGTCGCTTCGTGATGAGAAGACTAAAGGCTTTGGATAAGGTGGCCTATGTCAGGTTTGCCTCTGTTTACAGGGAATTCAAGGATGTTTTGGAATTCAAGAAAGAGTTGGAGAAGCTTCTGAAAGAAAAATAAACCAAAATGGTAAAGACGATAAAACCCATTTCTAGAATCGCCAAGATTGAAGAAGAAATCAACAGGATAGTCGGTGAAGTCTTCTATCGAAAGAAAGACTATTGGGGCCTGGATGAAGGATGGGTTCCCTTCATCGATATCTATGAAAAAGACAATAGAATCACTGTTGAGACTGAACTTCCAGGAGTTGCCCAAAGGGACATCACCATCTTGCTTCACAGCAACAGGATTGAAATAAGAGGGAAAAAACGGGAAAATCTGCCTTCTTCAAGATTTAAATATTTGCGTCTAGAAAGGGAATTCGGGACTTTTCGGCGTATCATTTCTTTGCCACACTTAGTTTTGCCGGAGAAAACAAAGGCAACTTTGGCTAACGGAGTTTTGACCATAGAGCTGAGAAAACTACGACGGAAAGAGGAGAAAGAAATCAAAGTGAAGATTCAAAAACCTGATCGGTCCTTGGGGAGGAAAAGATGACCGAAAAGAAAGGCAAGAATGAAATTCAATTTGAAGGACTTACCGAGGAGCAGGAACAGAAATTGCACATACCCAAGAAACTGCCCCTTCTTCTGCTGAGAGATATTGTTGTTTTTCCTTACATGGTCGTTCCTTTATTCGTCGGAAGGGAAAAATCAAAAAATGCCATCGATGAAGCCTTGTCTACTCATCGGATGGTGCTGCTTTTGACTCAAAAAGATATGGAAGTGGAAGAGCCAAAACGAGAAGACGTCTATGAGATGGGTACTGTGGCCTTGATCATGAGGATGCTCAAACTTCCTGACGGAAGAGTAAGAATACTTGCCCAGGGCATTGTTCGCGCCAAGATAGAAAGCTTTGAGGAAGGAAAAGACTTCTATTTGGCCGATGTCAAGGTCATGCATGAACCGGAAAAGATCGAGAAAAACCTAGAAACCGAAGCTTTAATCCGGAACGTTCGTTCTGGACTGGAGAAGGCAGTTTCCATGGGGAAGAGTATTCCTCCCGAGATCTTGATCATCGCAGCCAATGTGGAGGAGCCAGGAAGACTGGCAGATTTAGCTGTGGGTAACCTGGATCTCAAAGTCAATCAAGCTCAGGAGGTTTTGGAAATTACTGACCCCTATATGAGGCTGAAGAAAGTCTACGAACATTTAGCGCGGGAGCTTGAGCTTCTTGACGTGCAGTCTAAAATCAGCAGTGAAGCTAAAGGGGAAATGGAGAAGCTTCAGAAGGAGTACTTTCTGAAACAGCAGATGAAAGCCATCCAGAAAGAACTGGGTGAAGGAACAGAGATCCAAGAAGAGATCAAGGGCTACCAAATGAAGTTAAAGAAGCTTAAGGTCGCCCAGGAAGTGAGGGAGGAATTAGAGAAACAAATCAGTCGTCTTTCCCAAATGCATCCTGAGTCCGCTGAGACAGCAGTGGTGAGGAATTATCTAGATTGGATGTTTGCCCTCCCCTGGAATAAAAGCACTAAAGATAATTTAGACCTGAAACAAGCTAAGGTCATCCTGGATGAGGACCACTATGGTTTGGATAAGGTAAAAGAGAGAATCGTAGAGTATTTAGGTGTCAGGAAACTTTCCAAAAAAATAAAGGGTCCTATTCTTTGTTTTGTCGGTCCTCCTGGTGTAGGAAAGACCTCTCTTGGTCGGTCTATAGCTAGAGCCCTAGGGAGGGAATTTATTCGGATTTCTCTGGGAGGAGTCAGGGATGAAGCCGAAATCAGAGGACACCGAAGAACTTATGTCGGAGCGCTGCCGGGAAGGATCATCCAGAGCTTACGGCGAGCCGGGTCGATCAATCCAGTGTTCATGATGGATGAAGTGGACAAAATCGGGGCTGATTTCCGAGGAGACCCTTCATCAGCCCTGCTGGAGGTGCTTGATCCTGAACAGAATTATTCTTTCCGAGACCATTATTTGGGAGTCCCTTTTGACCTCTCTAAGGTCATGTTTATCACCACTGCTAATCTTCTGGACCCGATTCAACCCGCTTTCCGAGATAGAATGGAAGTCCTGAGTCTTCCGGGCTATACCGAAGAAGAGAAGCTGCAGATTGCCCTTCGGCATTTGGTTCCCAAGCAAATAGAAGAGAATGCGCTGAACAAGAATCTCATCTCCTTTACGAAAGGAGCTATCAAGAAGATCATTTCTCAGTATACTCGAGAGGCAGGAGTGAGAAACTTAGAAAGGGAAATTGCTTCTGTCTGCCGCAAAGTCGCTAGGAAAGTAGCTGAAGGAAGAGAGAAGCTCACCAAAGTGACTTCGCAAAACATTGAGAACTTTTTAGGACCTCCCCGAATATTCAAGGATCAGCTTCTTCAGAAAGATCAAGTGGGTGTTGCCACTGGTGTAGCTTGGACGGCGACTGGGGGAGAAATCCTTTTTGTCGAGGCCACTAAAATGAAAGGAAAAGGGAATTTAACCCTGACTGGCTCCCTTGGAGAGGTGATGAAGGAATCAGGTCAGGCCGCATTAAGTTATGCCCGCTCGCATTCCAGAGAATTCGGTATCGATGCGAAGATCTTTTCCCAGTTTGATTTTCATATTCATATTCCAGAAGGCGCGATTCCTAAAGATGGTCCTTCGGCCGGGGTGACGATTGCGACCGCTCTTATTTCTGTTTGCAGCGATGTAAAAGTGAAGAGGGATGTGGCTATGACTGGAGAGATCACTTTAAGAGGCAACATCCTGCCCGTGGGTGGAATTAAAGAAAAAGTGTTGGCTGCGCAAAGAGCTGGAGTGAAGAAGATGATACTGCCTCTAGAAAACAAGAAGGATTTTATCGATATTCCGAAGAAGGTAAAGAAAGAGATGCATTTTATCTTCGTGGAAGAAATCAGGGATATGTTCAATGAATCTCTAGTGAAGCCTTTTCCAAAGGAAGCGAATAAGTCTGGATAGACGGTTCATTTTACTGTTTCCTTCCTATGAAACTTCAGAACTTAGGAGAAAAAGAATTAATATCGAGGATCAGGAGGGATTTTTCGACTCTTCATCCTCAGGTTATTGTCGGAATCGGCGATGATGCTGCTATCATCAGGCCTGGAAAAAAGTCTTTAATCATCACCAAAGACCTTCTTTTTGAAGGTGTCCATTTCCTGCCTTCCCTTCATCCTCCCTTTTTTTTAGGTCGGAAGAGCCTGGTTGTAAACCTCAGCGATGTCGCTGCAATGGGTGGTCTACCAAAATACGCTCTCCTAGGGCTGGGCCTGCCTCCAGAGATGGATTCAAGCTGGCTCAAGCAATATTTTTCTGGATTTAAATCGGCAGCGGTTGAGGAGGGAGTGGCTCTGATTGGAGGAGATCTTTCCCAGGCAAAGAAAATCATTATATCTGTAACTGTTGTTGGAGAAGGAGAAAATATCATCCAGAGAAGAGGGGCTGAACCAGGAGATCATCTCTTTGTTTCAGGTTCATTGGGCAATGCCAGGCAGGGACTGATTCTTCTGAAGAAAGGATTCAGGTTAGGAGATGATAAAAAGGCCGACCTTTTCCTTCGAGCTTTCTTAGATCCTTTTCCCCGTATCGCTCTGGGCAAAGAATTGTCGCGCTTGAATCTCGCTTCCTCGATGATCGATGTCAGTGATGGTTTATCCGTGGATCTATCTCATCTCTGTGAAGAAAGTGGGACTGGCGCGGAAATACATTTGAGCAGATTGCCTCTTTCCCCCGAGATTCGCCATTTTCAGAGGCAGCCCTATCGATTAGCCCTTCACGGAGGAGAAGAATATGAGCTTCTCTTCTCAGTGCCTCCCGAGAAATTGCGGACTTTGTCGAGATTGCAAAAGAAGTTCAAGATATCTCTTATAGGACAAATGATCAAAAGGAAGGGAATCTTTTTAATCGACTCTCAGGGTAAGAGAAGGCCTTTAGAGATCAAGGGATACCAGCACTTCCAGAAATAGAGACATACCTGATCCTAAAATTTTTGGTTGACAAAAAGGTTCTGATTTTATAATTCACTATAAAAAGGAAAGGATTTACTAAGCGAAGAGGAGGATTCTATGGTAAAAAGAGGAACCGTTTTCATGATTTCATTTCTTTTGGCTGCATCTTTATGGGCAGGAGGATGGAACAACACTCTAATGGGTTGCAGAGCTATGGGCATAGGTGGAGCTTTTGCCGGTATTGCAGACGATCCGAGTGCCATCTTCTACAATCCTGGTGGTTTAGGCTTCCAAGAAAACAGTCTGAATTTTTCCCTTCAAGGCTTCTATGTTTGGCCTACTCATGAATACACATTGCCGACAGGAGCAACAGTTCAGAGCAAATACGATAATCCTTTGCCACAATTTTTTGTAACTTACAGGACCAGCGAAAGGATAACTTTAGGATTCGGGATTTACATTCCTTATGCAGGGGGTGGGGTTGATTGGCAAAAAGATCAGCTGGGAGTCCCTCTCGAGTCTTTCATGGGCGTTTATGCCCTAACTCCCACGATAGCCTACCAGGTCAGCGATAAGTTCTCGCTGGGATTCAACATCATCTATTACAGAGGAATGTGTAGAGTGAATACTGAAATGGGAGGTTATGGTCCCTTGAACTCAGAAGAAACTGGAGGATCTCTTTCGGCTGGCTTGGGCTTGATGTATAAACCGACAGATAAGCTCAGTCTTGGATTGGGCATTAGAGGGCCAGCACAGATGAAACTCTCCGGGACCACATCCATAAATTACGGATTGTATAAAATGAACCTGGATTCAGAAACACGCTTTTCTCTCCCTTGGGATATGGAATTTGGTTTATCTTACAAAATTACAGATAACTTGCTTTTCGCGACAGGCTTTCAGTACACCATGTGGTCGGCTCTCGATAAAGTCGAAAAAACGATAAAAAATGTGCCTGGTTTTGACCCTATTCTCCAAATGCCAGTAATTGGAGATGTAGAAGAAGAAGAGATTTTAAATTTTAAAGACATCATCATCTGGAGAATTGGAGTGGAATACGCCTTTCCCCAGGGTGTTGCCCTTCGAGCTGGGATAGGCCTTGACCACTACGCCAGCCCTGAAGAAACCTTGAGCATAACCAATATCGATGTGAATAAATTCACTCTTCTGGGAGGAATTGGTTACAGAACTGGAAAAATGCAGATTGACTTTTTTTATGCCTATGCGATGGGATCAGAGCGAGAGAAAATTTCAACTGACTTTGGGATGCCGCTTACCGAAAAATATAACCTTAGCGCCTTCATTCTTGGTCTAGGGATAACTTTATCCTATTGAGAGTCATTTTAAAAAAAATATTAACCTGAATAAGTTAGGTTAACCCGAGAGCAGGGAGCCCTCAAAGACCATTTCTGCTGGTCCTGTTTGATACACTTTCTCCTTTTCCCACTCGACAGTCAAACTGCCCATGCTTGTTTTCACTTTGACCTTTTTGTCGGTCAGGTTTTTTAAGATTGAGGCTACAGCAGCAGCACAGGACCCGCTTCCAGAGGAAAGAGTCTCGCCGACTCCTCTTTCCCAGAAGAGAACTTCGATTTCTCCTCTATTGAGGACTCTTATAAATTCTGTGTTAATCCTTTTCGGAAAAAAGGGATGGGATTCTATTTCCCTTCCGATCTGGTGCCATTCAATCCGGGCGGGAAAGCGGTCCACGAAAACTGCACAATGGGGATTGCCTAAAGATACAACCGTAACAGGATAAATTTTTTTATTTATGGAGAGCGGATAGTTGATGATGTTCTCATGAAAGGAGCCATCGTCGAAGGGGATATCTGAGGAAGAAAGTTTAGGAATCCCCATTTCTATCTTGATGAGAAAACTATTATTTTCTTGCTTGATGAGGTTGCATTCTCTGCGACCAGCTGTGGTTAAGAAAATGATTTTGGAAGGCACAATTCTTTTTTGGTCATAAAGGTGGGCTGCTGCACATCTGAGTCCATTACCCGAAACCTCCGCCTCGGTCCCATCAGCATTGAATATCCTGAAACTCACCTGGCCTTTAGCTTTATCCTTAACGGATATGAAGAGAAGACCATCGGCTCCGACTCCTGTATGACGTTCGCAGATGTTCTGGGCAAAACTGCTGAGGTCAGAGATATGGGAAATTTCTTTTTGGTCGATAACCAGGAAATCGTTTCCCAGCGAATGAATCTTAGTAAATTTCACTCAGGGAATCCTAAGGGTGACTATGAAATCTTGGAATTCTCCACTGCTCTCTCTTCGGATGAGGAGAATGAGAGCTTCTCCGGATTTTGCCTTTTCCACCACATCCTCTAGATCTTTGACTGAGTCAATTTCTTGTCTGTTCACCTCTAAGATGATGTCTCCAGCTTGTAATCCTCTTCGTTGAGCTTCACTGTACTTGCGGACCTGAGTAATCAAGAGTCCCTGCTGGGTTCTGTATCCATATTTTCTGGCCAGCCGAGGTGTCATGGCGGTCACTGAAATTCCCAGGTCTTTTCCAGAAGGAGTGGTGGGTTCTTTCTCTTCTTCTGGCTCCTGTTCTGTGATTTTAACAGTCAAGGTTTTTTCCTTTCCATCGCGAATGACTTTAATGTCGACTTTTGTTCCGGGTTCGATCTCAGCGATTTTGAACCTGAGGTCATTATTATCTTCAACTGGTTGTCCGTTGACTTCAATGATAACATCATAGCGTTTGATGCCTGCTTTATCAGCAGGAAGGCCGGGCTCTACTGAGGCCACCAAGGCTCCTTTTTTAGATTCTAGCTTCAAGTTTTTCTGTATATCTTCGGTGATGGAGAGAATTCCAACTCCTAAATAGCCTCGCACAACCCTTCCTTTTTCCTTGAGCTGTTTGACGACTTTTCTGGCCAAATTGGAAGGAATCGCAAACCCAATCCCGATGTTTCCCCCTGAAGGGCTCAAGATGTTGCTGGTGATTCCCACCACGTCGCCTTGCATGTTCACCAGGGGGCCGCCGCTGTTTCCTCTATTAATGGCCGCGTCAGTCTGGATAAAATCTTGATACTCAGGGACATTCATTCCGACTCCAAGCTGCCTTCCTTTAGCACTGACAATGCCCGCGGTGACTGTATGTTCCATACCAAAGGGATTACCGATAGCCAAGACCCACTCTCCGACCCGAAGTAAAGCCGAATCACCGAGATCGACATAGGGAAGTCTCTTTCCTGCAACTTTTATCAGGGCTAAATCCGTTTTGGAGTCTGTTCCGATAACTTTCGCATTAAAATCTTCGCCGTCGATGGTGAAAACAACCACATTTATAGCATTTTCGACGATGTGGTTGTTGGTTAGAATGTATCCCTCTGAGTCAATGCAGAAACCCGTTCCTTGGGCACTGGAGCGGAATTCTTGTTCTCTCTCTCGAGGGCGGCCAAAAAATCTCTCCCAGAAATCCTCGAAAGGATCAGCGGGCCAATCGTCTCCAAAGCCCCTGACTGCTCTCTTTTCTACTCTTTCAGCGACAATTTTAAACACAGCGGGGCCCACTTTTTCTGCAATCCTGACAAAGTCCAGATCAGGCCTCATCTGGCCAGAAGAAGAAGCATAGACAGCAGGAGTGACTGAGAAAGGAGGGTCTTCTTCTAAAAAACTTTCCTGAGTGTTTTTTTCAGGAATGTAGACCAAAAATAGGCCAGCCAAAAAGACTCCGACCAGGAAGCTGATGAAGGAGATTATTATGTATTTTTTCATTTTTTCCTCCGAGAAGACTTCATTTTTAAATTAACATACTCAACCTAAAAATTCAATGAATCGACATATATTAAACTGGCTTTCTTCAAAAAAGTTGCATTGTGTCTTTTATGCAGTTATTATCAACTCGAGATGCAGGAATGAGTTCTTATTTCTCTGAACCAAATAAACTAGAAAAACTCAAGAAAAGAGAAAAACTAGGTAGATTAAATTGACTGGAAGAACGAGATTAAGAATGGCTCTAAACAAAGGAATTCTGATTGTGTTCGAAGGCATAGATGGCTCCGGTAAATCTGTACAGGCAAGACTTCTACAGGAAAAACTCCAGAATAAAGGATTTGATGTCGTTTCCTTCCAGGAGCCTTCTGATAGCAGATGGGGTCGTGAAATCAAGAAAAAAGCTCTTTATCCTGATTCTCTCTCACCAGAAGAAGAATTAGAACTTTTCGTCAAGGATAGAAGAGAAAATGTTGAGAAAAACCTCAATAAAGCTCTCCACAGGAAGAAAGTCGTGATTCTCGACAGATACTACTTTTCGACCATATCTTATCAGGGCGCCAGGGGAATCGACCCAGAAAGAATAAGAAAGATCAATGAACAGTTTGCTCCCCCACCAGATTTGGTTTTTATCCTTGATATCGATGCCAGGACCGGTTTAGACCGCATTAAAGATAGAAAGAATAAAGAGAGGCTTTTCGAACACGAGGATTATCTGGAGAAGGTGGGTCAGATATTCAGAAGTCTTCAAGGGAGAAATTTTATCCACCTTGATGCTCTTGAAACAGAAGAAGAGATCAGCCGGAAGATAGAAAAAATCGTGCTGGATTACCTTAAAAAATACTCAGTATGAGCTGATGCTGAACTGAGATTGCCGCGCTTGCTTCGGTCGCTTGTCATGGCGACTTTTCCTTTGATAAAAGTAAAATAAGTGTTGCCGAATTATTGAGCTCACACAACGGTTCTTTTTTTTCACAGGCTCTTGCTTAGGTATTTTCTCTGGAGAGAAAATAAATTTGTCCCTGAAGATATTATCCCTTTTGTTAAATGAGGGAAAAGTGTAGACCTGAGCCCTGTCATTTTGTTATATTTAAATTTGAATGGTATTTAAATTTAGAATAAAGATAAACAAGACGGGAAGAAAAACAGCCCTAAAAATCCTTGTTCTGTTTCTCTTCTTTTTGATGGCTTGTGGCCTGGGAAGCCTTCTGGGCCTTTACATGGCTATCAAAGAAAACCTCCCTTCTGTATCCGCCTTAGAAGAGTTTGAGCCCAACATCATTACCTATATCTACCCTGATGAAGGAGAAGCATTCGGAGAATTTGCCATTGAGAAGCGGGTAGAGATACCTTATGAGCAGATCCCTGAGACCCTAAAGAAAGCTATCATTGCCACTGAGGATGCCCATTTCTACGATCATAGAGGTATTGATTTTTGGGGCATTTTGCGCGCCATAAAAGAAGATATTAAACTCAGACTCGGACGAAAGACACAACGGCTGCATGGAGGAAGCACCATAACCCAGCAGCTGGCTCGGCTGCTCTTTCTTCATCCAAGGCAAACCATTCGCCGGAAATTAAAAGAAGCCTTGCTCTCTCTGCAGATCGAAAAAAAGTATTCCAAAGAACAGATATTGACCATGTATTGCAACCAATTTTACCTTGGTCATGGAGTCTACGGAGTCGAAGCTGCCTCAAACCTGTTCTTTGGCAAGAGCGTCACGGAATTAAACCTTGAGGAGTGTGCTCTGATCACCGGGATTTTCAGAGGTCCAGCTGTGTATTCCCCTTACAACAGAGAAGAATTGACTCTCCACCGCAGAAATCATGTTCTCAATCGGATGGTTGAGGAAAGCTTTCTATCCAAGGAAGAAGGGGAGGAGGCCAAGAAGAAGCCGATGAATGTTCTTCCCCTGCGGAGAGGCAAATCTGAATTTGCAGCCTTCTTTTTAGAAGAGGTGCGGAAGTATATCGAGAAAAATTATGGAGCTAATGCTCTCTATCGAGAAGGACTAAAGGTTTACACGACCTTAGACCCTCGTCTTCAAGAGTATGCAGAAAAGGCGCTTCGAAAGGGACTCTGGGTAATGGACAAAAAGCAAGGATGGAGAAAGGATAAGAGAAATCTGATAGAAGAGGGAATCGAAGAGCTTGAAGAATTTTGGCTGGATACCTGGATTGTTCCCGG
>Ga0209636_10007175_pt1 | contig 11369 bp, 8 predicted proteins | sample DeeMarSWOR152_54_FD_187464 | JGI IMG/M metagenome (GOLD analysis project Ga0209636, IMG submission 187464) | Marine sediment microbial communities from White Oak River estuary, North Carolina - WOR-1-52-54 (SPAdes) (version 2) | ecosystem: Environmental > Aquatic > Marine > Intertidal zone >... | reverse complement strand
TTTAGCGTTTGCTAACATGCAGAACAATATGTTGGTTTAGGGTCTTGTATCGATCCCTTGAAACGTACATGGTGCTAGACAAGACGTGGACCGTGAGTGGAACTGTGGTGCGGGGGGTGGGATTCGGACCCCACCCTGCGTGGTGATGTCACCCCCGCGATCTCCCCTTTTTTTTGCGGCACGTCTGGGATTGGAGCTGACGTGCGGTGAAGCTGACATTCAGGATTCCCGACGTCGAGCTGGAGATCATCATCGAGAGGGGCAGCACACGATTCTTTGATATGCTATTGCTCATGGAATGCTTCCTGCACTATATGCGCACCCGCGAACTGCTCAAGACAGAATAGTCTTCTAGAGGAATCTTCTAGTGGCTCGCACCCGCAGATCTCGATGTCAAAACTCTAACCATGGGAGTAGTTATACTCAGAGCGTTCGCCAGCGTGTCTTTGAAAAACTTGATGCTAATCCCTTGCTCACGGCTAAGCCGCTCTGTAAACTGTTAGATTTAGACTATGGGGAACATGGGCAGTACGTTGCGAATCTGCGGCATCAGTGGAAGTATAACTATCGAAATGAACGAGGTTCAAAGTGTTCAATTCATGCGTGGCGGGGCTGGTGCTACGTGCCTGCTGGGCTGGATAGGACGGCGGCGGTGGGTGCTGGTTGGCGGGTGACTCGGGCGCGGAATCGGTGGTTGTTGTGGAAGGATCGGCTGGGGCGGTTGCAGTGGTTTGAGACGGATCGGGTGAACGTGTATGTGCGGAAACCTGCGAATCTTGGACGGGCCTATCAGCTCGTTTGTAACGGCTTCAGCTTCACCGGTCTTATCACGGACATGAAGGTGCTGGAGCAGGTCCTGCAGAGTGTTCGCTTCAACGGCGCGCATTTTGTTTTTGATGCCAAAGAAAGGTTGCCGTATCTTGTTATTGATTTGTTTCGGAAGAGTAATGGGGTTATCATTAAGGTTGGTGATCGTACTCATCCGACGGGTGTTGAGGTTATTGCGGAGTACATGGATTGGGCGGAGCGCAACGAACGCTTAGGGGATCAGCTGCTAGATGTTCTAGATAGGCTTGTTCCTTCGAACTCCAGAAGACCTGAGTTGGCGAAGGAAGACAGGTTCGTGGTGTAAGTTGTTTTGAGGTGACTCGCCGCACAAAGGTAATGAATCGAAAGCAGATGGAGCTCCGCTACGATGCTGTTCAGAAGGGAGGTCACAAGTGGCTGTGCATGCAACAATAGATAAAGGCACTAAGGTATTCAGAAGGCGTCTCTCTCAGAATGTGTACCCACTTCGATAGGTCAAATAGCCGTCACTTTTTCTTTCTGTACTTCCATACCAGTATCGCTACCACCGCAACCAATGCAGCAACGCATACCAAAGAGAACATCAGAAGGGTATTGTCTCCTTTTGCCGTGGAGACTTTTTCAATCGTGATCTCCCCGCTGTAATCCAGTTCAACACTGAAATCTTGGCTTTCACCTTGTCCGACGGTGTCTTCAACGCTTGTCTCATCGATTACTTCACCATCTCTTACAGTGGATATGAATAGCTCATAGGCTTCTAGGGGTTCATGTGCATCCCGCCCGTCTACTGTAACTTCGAAATCAGTCATGTTCTCCGGCAGTATGACGAAAGTCGTGTTTCCCTTGTCCTCATAATAAGATCCTGGTATTTCTGTTTCCATCTCAGATGTTTCTCTGTTGAAACCTACATGTCGGGATTGGTTGTCGTGGACGTGGAGATACAGTTTACTTCCAGGCTCATGTAGGCTTACTATAGAGAACTTGACGATTGGCGATGGGAACACAGGATCACCCCAATTCCATCGTTCTCGAAGCCATGGCGCGTCTATAGTCCCGAATTGGTTAGGCCAGGAATCAGTTTCATTGGCGTGCACTATCTGAAAATCATCGAAGTCCAATTCCAGTCCGTCGTCACATGGTTCGATTGCTACTATTGGAAGGAATGTCGGTAATGGAATGTTTATGACAAAGATCCCATATCCATACGTTGTCTTTTCATAACTTCCATGGGAATCTAGTGCCACATGAACTATCGAGTGCGTGCCCGCTTTTTCGATTGTTCCAGAATCCCATGAGTAAGTGTTGAAGAATTCTACTAATTCCAAGTCATCGAATGTCATGTGTCTGAAGTATGTGACGAATGCTGGATTGTAGCTTTCACCCTGTCTTTCCAAGTAGACATACACAGACTCCCAATCATGGTCGTGTGCGCCGATCAAGGGAATATCTACACCCCATAGTTTGTCATCTCTACAGTAGTACAACCAGTATTGAATACAAAGATAGTCTTCGTTCTCGAGTGTATTGACGTATACCGTCGAGGGCCACGAGCCATCGTAATTATCGGGATTATTGGTTATATCAGTGTCATCAGTGTAGAAGTCTGTCGGATAGAGCTGTTCTTCTTCGTCAAAGATGAAGTATGGGAAGTATGCTTCAATCAAGTGTGCATAGTATTCTGTACCAACCAAGCATGAAGGTTCGGGATCTGTGAATTTTCGTACTCGTAAATAGTCGAAGTAAGCGTAGAGGGTTGCACCGTCTTTGCACTGTCTAGATGCCGCGAGGCCAATCCACCATGCATTATTCTGATGAACTGTTTGATTGACTACAGTCTCGATCTCGCTGTAATCATCGTCACAGAATCTGCCGAATACCGTTCCGTTCGGACTTGTTCCCAATCCAATTCTGTACCACTCATCCTTTCTGTTGGGAACCAATCCGCCCTCTCGAAACTCCCACGCCTCATATCCCCAAATCGATGAAATATAACAGGATTCAGGTCTTACCCACGCATCCAAGGCATAGTAATACTTGGGATCTGAATCGTATTTGTAGGGCTGTTCCGGTCCAAGATAGTCAAGCAAGCCAGTGCCAACGGCCTCACATCTGGTTTCGAGCCAATATTTCTCTTCTGTTGCATCTATCTGGGCAGTCTTATGGTATATGCGTACATTGCTGTTTCGACCGGAGCTCTCCCGCTCACTCGCGTCAACAATGAGCCACCCATCTGGATTCCAGCTCATTTCCGCGTTTGCATTCCGAAAAATGTCATAGTCTGCTGTGGTGTCGGTTGAAAAGCCGTCAAAGAAGTCAAAGGTTTCTTCGCCGTGACTTTCGCTTGCTGCATCTGGATCACCATAGTACAGGTGGAGAACCTCTTCTCCTGATCCTCTTATTTCCGGCACCTCAACCCATATGAGAGCATACTCTGAGTCAACACGCGTATCCAGCCAATAGTCTATCCGAACTTCTTCTTCAGATGTTTCGTTGTACCATGTGAATCTCAAGTCATCGAAATCAGGTTGCATATCAGAATCATATGTAACATTGATGAAAACTTGATAGTTGGTCAAAGTTTCTGGGTTCATAGAGTTGTCAACAACATACGTCTTGCTGTACGCAGGCGTGTATTCTGGTGCAAGCTTTATCAGCCAGAGATCATGGCCTCCAGCACCAAAAGAGCCTGTGTAACCTACTGTTGCATATCCTCCGTCGCTCGTCTGAACAACACACCATGCCTCATCCTGTTCCGCTCCTCCGTATGTCCTGTTCCACTGCATGTTTCCGTCCGCATCTGTTTTAACAACATATACGTCTGCATAGTTAGAACCTGCTGGAGTCTCTGACCAACCTGCTATTGCATATCCTCCGTCTGTGGTCTGAACCATGGAAGTCGAAATGTCAACCGTCCCTACTCCATATTTCTTGTCCCACTGCACATTCCCACTCGCGTCAGCTTTGACTAACCAAACATCTCTTTGGTTAAGGTTCGGACCGCTTTCGCCACCGATTGCATATCCTCCGTCGCTCGTCTGAACAACAGAATAGGCTATTTGTGGTCCTCCTCCTCCATATGGCCTATTCCATTTCATGTGCCCACTCGAGTTGGTCTTAACCAACCAGAAATCTTCAGCACCAAAAGATAGCGTACGTCCCACTATTGCATATCCTCCGTCGCTCGTCTGAACAACAGAATAGGCCTCATCCTCATCCGTCCCTCCATATGCTTCACTCCACTCCATGTTTCCAGCGGCATCAGTCTTAACCAACCAGAAATCCCTGTTACCATGACCAAAGGACGATGTTTCTCCCGCTATTGCGTAGCCTCCGTCAAAAGCTCTAACAATCTTTCTGGCAATGTCGTCCTCGGTACCTCCGTATGTCTTGTTCCATAAGACGTTTCCGAGTTCATCTGTCTTCACAAGCCAACCATCCGCTTCGCCAGAGCCAAAGGACCTTGTTCGCCCTGCTATTGCGTAGCCTCCATCATCCGTTTGAATAACACAATATGCCTTCTCACCGCTTGCACCTCCATACGTTCTGTTCCATTCACCGTTGCCATTTTCATCAGTCTTCACAAGCCAGAAATCAGGACTGCTGGGACCTAATGAGTTCGTAAATCCCGCTATTGCGTAGCCTCCATCGGATGTTTGAATGACGGAATGGGCGTAATCATTCTGTGTTCCTCCGTATGTTTTATCCCATTCCATTTCTGGTGGGCGCAGGAATTCTGCTCGCCCATCGTAAGGGGTATACACTGTGAAAACAGAGAAGGAGGCAAGTCCAATTAGTATGAATAAGGATATTTTCTTCATTCTCTTTTCTCCTAAATGTGAGAACCACATACTTTACGCTCAAAGTATTTAAGATTTTTAGAAAGAATCTTCTATCATGGTGTGTGCCGGGAATTTGTATCATTCGCCACAATTTCTCTTGTGTGTATCACTTTCGCTTGCCCTGATGTCCTCAGGGAGGTGATAGTTGAAGAGCCCGCGTATATGCGGCGCGCATCAGTCCATTTTCTGAATCAGTTCGTTGATGATGGCGCCTATGGATTTGCCGGTGGCTTCGGCGCGGCGCCTGAGTTTTTCGTAGTTTGCTTTGCGGATGTAGATGGAGACGCTGGGCTATGATGCTATTAAGAAATCAGGGCATAAATGGGCGCTAACGGATTTCCTAGTTGAAGTTTGGGGCACTGAGAAATGAGATCTAGAAGAAGCTAAGTGACTAACTGATATGCGCGAATAGAACATTCTTTCTGAAGTCTTAAATGTGCAAACCGCATACATGATGCAAGGAAGGGAGACCGATGAAAAGGAAATTTGCCTGTTGGATATTGCTGTTGCTGCTGATCACAAGCATGGTAGCACTATCATTCAACATCCAATCAGTTACTGCAATTGAGACTATATGCATTAGACCAGATGGAACTATTGACCCGTCCTCAGCACCGATTCAACGAGACGGAGACATCTACACCCTAACAGGCGATATCGAGATGACCCCTGACTCCAATGGTATCGTGATCGAGAAGGATAATGTTGTTTTAGATGGGGCGGGCTACACGCTCAACTGCTCGGGGGGATATGCCGCGTCGGTCGGGGTCTGTGGTGGAAACAACGTGACATTCCGAAATATGGTGATAAGTGATTGTGTCGAGGCGTTCAGACTCTCTGGAGCGTCACATAATAGAATACTAAGAAACGCCATAACACGTTGTTTCATTGGCATTTACCTCATTCATTCTGCGAGGTATAACGTCGTTTGTGAAAACACGATCTTGCACACCGATCACGCCGTATACATCGAAGGATCTTCAAACAACTCTATTATAGGAAACAACCTGTCAGAGGCTGCTCCTTGGATGGGGGCGACAGCGTTGACCATAGTTCGGGGGTCCTCGAACAACACGATATCTGGAAACAATATAGCAGATAATGAGTATGGCATTTGGCTTGAAGATTCTATGAATAACAGACTCTACCATAACAACTTCATTGACAACACACATCAAGCGTATGCTGAATACACGAATACTTGGGATGATGGCTATCCCTCTGGCGGAAACTACTGGAGCGATTATGAGGCCAGATATCCTGGTGCGCAAGAGCTAGATGGTTCAGGCATATGGGATACACCGTATGAGATAGACGAGAACAATGTGGATAGTTATCCGCTTAGGGATCCGTGGATATGGTCACCTGCTCCAGAACCAGACTTTGAAATTTCTGTACTTCCACCTCGGCAATCGGCTAGCAGAGAGGATTCAGCCGAATATACAATGACAGTAACTTCCGTAAACGACTTTCAATCTGAAGTATCCTTATATGTCTTGGCTTGCTATGCCGATCTGGGAATCGAATTCTACCCGTCTAAGGTGACTCCCCCTCCGAGCGGAACGATTGAGTCGACTCTAACAATAACCACTACCGACGTTACACCTCTATGGACATTCGAGATCGAGATTTGGGCAACCGGTGGGGGAATAGCGAAGAGCTTCACAGTCACGCTGTCTGTTGAGATATCCCTCGAAGTGCCGTATCAGCATCAGGGAAACACTATGTGGTGTGGCCCAGCTTCGCTGGCTATGGTGCTGAGATACTTTGGCAAGGAGTTCCACAGCTGGGTCTATGCTGAAGATAGGGGACTGCCTACTTCTGGACAGACTTACATCAACACTTTGCCTGGGGGGCTAAGGGATTACGTTGAAGAAAACTACCCCGAATTAGAGCCTGAAGTCGGGTACTATGGGCTTCTGGAAAAGCACATCATGTATAATGACATCAGATCCGATATTTCTGATGGTCTTCCAGTCATTCTAAATGTTGGTTCGCCTCCAATTCACCAGCGTGGTCATTTCGTCGTTGTAATTGGATTCAATGAAACTGGATTTTTCTTGAATGATCCGAGTGGAGCTCTTTTCATGGACATAATGCAGCCTCCAACATCACGTCCTTCATACAACCATGCTTATCTGGATTGGGTAGAGCTTGGAACATATATTGCGACGTGGCCATTGGCGTCGACAATGACACTCAATGGCCCCCCTCACCCTGAGTTGAGATATGGAACGACCTACATAACCAATCGCTTTGTTACACACATTTGCTTCTATCAACCTGGTGATACTGCGCTGACCAAAGAGCACTACGCACTATTACTTGACATGGGGCTCAACTGGTATCACAATGATTCTGGGCATCTGGAGCTGGATCCGGTAATAGACAAAAGGTGTGACTCGCTATTTTCGCAAGTGATCGTGTCAAACAGCAGAAAAACTTCTCAGTCATTCACGGCATTCTGCAGGATCCTAGCTCCAAACAATGTAGTATATCCGTTGGGAGCCATAGAGACAGGTATCATCCCTGCGTTCAGCCAAAAAGATGTTGGGGTCTATTGGAATGTTCATGATCTAGATGATTTGCTGCTGAAGGGAGGTCCATATTATCTGGAACTTGACCTAGTTGATTCGAACGGATTATCCGTAGACCATTTCAAGACTTCGCCGTTCTTCTGGGAGAAGGCTCAGTCAGTGAAGCTAAAGGAGAAACAACATCATCTATACCTCCATGTTTATGATGAAGAAGGAAACCATGTGGGATTGAACTATGTGACAAATCAGACAGAACTGGACATACCGGGATCCTATTACCATGACAACCGGAACGGCACGACAATCATAGTTCTTCCGCAAATCATCGACTTGACAATAGTGGTTGATGCCAGATTTGCTGAGGATCCAGTTGAAGCCTTCAACCTCACAGTGACCGTTCACACTGATCTTGGAGTTTTCTCACAGACTTGCTTGGGCAATATCACTGTTGGAACAAGCCAAACCTTCAGAACGGAAGCGTCAGAGACTGGTCAGGAGCTGTATATGGATGTTGATGTTGACATTGATCCCAACACCCTAAATCTGAAAAGTAATGGTGAATGGATTATGGCTTACATGGAACTTCCCGAAGGCTACAATGTGGAGGACATCGATGTTTCTACGATTATGTTAAACAACACAATTCGAGTAGACTTAGATGCCCCAACTCAAATTGGAGACTACGATCTCGATGGCATCACTGACCTGATGGTGAAATTCGACAGAGTGTCCATCAATGAATCGTTAGGAGCAATAGATTACTCTGAACAAACCCCAAGGAGATGCTCCGTAACAATAGCGATAACAGGAAAGGTCTCGGACGTGAAATTTCAAGGATTAGACACAATTGAAGTGCTCGGTAGATAGGACCACACAACCCTTTCTCCCACTTTTCATGCCCATCTGAGATTAATACGCCTAGTAATATTCTTATCCAGAATCGCGCGGTGCAAACGCTCTAGTTCATTTGCTGGATGAGTTCATTGATGATCTTGCCTATTGACTTCCCAGAAGCTTCTGCGTGGCGCCTTCTCTTCTGAGAAGACAGACTTTGATAAAGAAAAAAGAGGAGAATAGGGTTTTACGTCTGCTCTTGGTTAGCTCTTCAGCAATATTCTGATCGTGTCATTGCCTTCGAATGGCGTTCCTGCAACTTCCCCCGTTATCACTAAAGCAACATCAACGCTTTTTCCAGTGTCTTCACCATAATCGTGCGTGCCGAGCAATGCGATCACGGCGGCGCGTTCAAACTTCACCATCAGATCAGGAATGCTATCCGTATCGTGGTCTCCAATCGCCGTCGGTGCGTCCAGATCAACACTGATAGATCCGTTCAGTAGAATCGAAGAGACATCGATTTCACTTACACTAGATTCTTCAGGAAGCTCGAGGTACGTCGTGATCCATTGTCCGTTGCTCTTCAAGTTCAACGTGTCAGGGTCGATATCCACAGTAGCAGGAATCTCTTCTGGTGCAAGTTTTATCAGCCAGAAGTCATGGCCGCCCGCCCCAAAAGACCCTGTGTAGCCCACTACGGCATATCCCCCGTCGCTTGTCGGAATTAGCGAGTATGCCTCATCCCTTTCGGCTCCTCCGTATGTGTTGTTCCATTGCATATTCCCGTCCACATCAGTCTTGATTACATAGAAGTCCGCGTAGTCAGACCCGGCTGGTGTCTCCGACCAGCCGGCTAATGCGTATCCCCCGTCCGCGGTTTGAATCATCGACTTTGAAATGTCAATCGTTCCTACTCCGTAGGTCTTGTTCCACTGCATGTCTCCACTTGCATCTGTTTTGACGAGCCAAACATCTCGTAGGTCATTGTTTGGACCATTTTCGCCACCTATTGCGTATCCTCCGTCGGGTGTCTGAACCACGGAAAACGCGATTTGCGGGCCTCCGCCGCCATATGCCCTGTTCCATTGCATGTTTCCATCGGCATCGGTCTTGACCAGCCAGAAATCTTGAGGTCCAAAGGATAGTGTGCGACCGACCACTGCGTATCCGCCCTCCTCGGTTTGCACCACACTGTAGGCTTCATCCTCGTCTGTGCCTCCGTATGGTTGGTTCCACTGCATATTCCCCTCCGAGTCAGTCTTGACCAGCCAGAAATCCCTGCTACCGTGACCGAAGGACGATGTCTCGCCTGCCATTGCGTATCCGCCATCAGAAGTTTCTATGATCTCGCGGGCAATGTCGTCTTCGGGTCCTCCATAGGTTTGGTTCCAGAGATGGTTGCCGAACTCGTCTGTTTTTACAAGCCAGATGTCGCACTTGCCGGAACCAAAAGATCTCGTTCGACCGGCTATGGCGTATCCTCCGTCAGCTGTCTGAACAACGCAATATGCCTTTTCGCCGCTTGGTCCTCCGTATATCTTGCTCCATTCGGGGTCACCGTATTCATCCGTCTTCACTAGCCAGAAATCAGGACTATCTGGACCAAAGGAATTTGTGTAGCCGGCTATTGCATAACCGCCGTCAGGTGTCTGAACCACGGAGAAGGCGTAATCATTGTGTGTCCCGCCGTAGGTTCTGTCCCATTCAATCCCTGGTGGACTGGATGACCAGGCTTGTTGATGGTTGAATGTCCACGCTAACATGCCAGTCAGCGCCAGTGCCAGTAGCATTGCTTGTAGGTTCTTCCTCATTCCGCTTTTCTCCTTTCTTGGAAACTGCGGATATGGAATTTTACACTATTTAATACTTCTGAAACAATCTTCTATCTGAAAAACGCGTCAGTGATGTATCGTGTGAAACAAGAGCTGCTAGTCAGCTGAGTGCATACTGCATGCATGCATTTGGACCCGCAAGCCTCCGTTCTCGTCGTCTGCTCCTCGTCCCGCATGCATTTTAGTTCATTTGCGGGATGAGTTCGTTGACGATGGCGCCTATGGATTTTCCCGTGGCTTCTGCTCTGCGTCTTATCTTTTCGTAGTTGGTTTTGCGGATGTAGACGGGGATGCCGGGCAGTTCAACATCTATTTGAAAAGCACACTGTGCCCGCACAAGATTGTGGACGGCGAGCTAGCAAGATTGCTTCATATTTGCAGCCTTCTACATGCGGTTATAATCCGATCAGCGGATGTTCTACTTGTTCAGTACGTGACCTTGACGGAAGATTCGAGGATGCATGCAACCGAGAAGCGGGCTGCGGGGGCCACAACACACGCCGACGCCAAAGGCAGACTGGTCGAATTCCTCTGGTACATGAAGAAGCAGGGCTACGCCCAGAGCACGATGCGATCCCGCGTCAAGCTGCTGAAGCGATTGATAACGCTTGGCGCCAACCTGTACGACGCGGAAGATGTCAAGATGGTCATCGCCGAACAGTCGTGGTGTCCCGGTCGGAAATCCAATGCCTGCGACGCCTACGCCACGTTCCTGAGGATGATCGGCGGCACTTGGGACAAACCCGTTTACAAGAGCATTCCCAAGCTGCCTTTCATCCCGCAGGAATCCGAGATCGATCAGCTGATCGCCGCGTGTAGCCCACGCATCGCCGCCTTCCTGCAGCTGCTCAAAGAGACCGGCATGCGACCCGGGGAAGCCTGGCAGCTCGCGTGGACCGATCTCGACACTGTCACCCGAACCCTGCGCGTCACGCCAAAGAAGGGCTCCAACCCACGCATCTTCCACATCAGCGCGAAGCTGGCCGCCATGCTGGGGAGCTTGCCCAGAGCGTATGGTGATCGCGTCTTCGCCACGCCACCGATGCGACTGCGACATCACCGAGGCAGCTTCGCCGCCCAGCGCAAGCGCATCGCCCACAAACTGAAGAACCCACGGATTCAGCGGATCATGTTCAAGACCTTTCGGCATTGGAAGGGCACGATGGAATACCACCGCACCAAGGACATCCTCCACGTGAAGCAGGTCTTAGGCCACGTGAACATCAAGAATACGCTGATCTACATCACCCTTGCTAAAGAGCTCTTCAAAGATCTCCAGGAGTACGTGTCCAAAGTGGCACACAACGTGAAAGAAGCCTGTGAATTAGTGGATGTAGGCTTCGAATTCGTCACCGGAGAATACAACGATGGTGGAAAGATCTTCCGGAAGCCCAAATACCATGCTTGATATCACCCGGACAAACCCGCCTACAATTTCAACATGGTGGTGCGGGGGGTGGGATTCGAACCCACGGAGGCCTTCGCCAGAGGATCTCTTATGATTGATCTCTTAAGTC
>Ga0209636_10007174_pt1 | contig 11369 bp, 12 predicted proteins | sample DeeMarSWOR152_54_FD_187464 | JGI IMG/M metagenome (GOLD analysis project Ga0209636, IMG submission 187464) | Marine sediment microbial communities from White Oak River estuary, North Carolina - WOR-1-52-54 (SPAdes) (version 2) | ecosystem: Environmental > Aquatic > Marine > Intertidal zone >... | reverse complement strand
TATTTGTCCAGTCTCGCATTCCTCTCTCTTCAATCCTTTTATTAATGTCATATGCATGACAACCTCCTTCATGCATTTTCTCATTAATTAAACCTAAAATGACAAAAGATCGATGTTTTAAGTTATAATTTTCAGACAAGACAATTCATTATATTTGCATTTTTAATTAACTGACAATATATGCAAAATATGAAAATTGCATATATAAATATTTGGAATTTAAAGAGTACATAAAGGTTTATAAACGGAAAGATCAAAACAAAATATAACCTTTTAAATTTTTTAAAAAGAACTTATTTGTGAAATAGATCATGAACAGAATTATTACAAAAAAAAAAATGATTTTAGTAATCTTTTTTCTTTCTGTTTTCATAATTGGAACCGTTTTAATCTTCACAGTCCCTTTTTGTGTTAAAAGCACTTACGGGCTTACAACTCAGACTACTGATGGAGTTACGATTTCTTTTAATGTTTTTGAACCAAAAGAAAATGTTTATCAAAAATTTAATGGTGCTAATAAGAAAAAAGCAATTATAATCGGTCATGGTTTCATGGCAAATAAAGAGATATTAAAAGGATATGCAATTGAATTGGCTGCTGCAGGCTTTGTTGCTGTAGTATTTGATTTCAGAGGTCATGGGCAAAGTCTTGGGCAACTCGATCGAGGAGAACTAATTGATGATGTTAGAGCAATTAAAGCTTATTTAAATTCTAGAAGCGACATTGATATAAATAATCTTGGTTATATCGGTTATTCTATGGGCGGTGGTCCGGGGAATCAAATCATTTCAGAAGATACTGATTTCAAGTGCTTTATTGGAATCGGAACGGGATTACCTACAGAAGAATACCACCCTGAATATGTGATAAAAGCCAATTCCAATCGAACTGTTAATATCCTTATGATTCAAGCTCGATTTGACGAAGCAATTACTTTATCAAGATTAAAAGATGGTATGGCTTTTAGACTTAACATAACTACAGATGATCTTGATGTAAACAAACTTTATGGAAGCTTTCAAGAAGGTAATGCTTCAATGATCTTTTTAGATGATAATACAAATCATTTATTGCTAGCTTGGGATCAGGATTTCATTAGAGAAGCTAGGAATTGGGTGATTAGCACCTTTCCTGATGTAAGACAGCCCGACGAGAACTTTTATGTAAATTTAAGATTTATTATCTTAGTATTTCAATTAATAGGGGGTATGGGACTATTTTTCTTAATTATTGATCCTCTTTACGAGTTAATCTTGAAAACTAGAAAAGCAGATAGAGAAACAGAAGTAATTTTAAAATTAGATTTACCTGATATGTCAATAATTAATATATCATTGCGAACAGTTGCGTATTCCCTAATTCTCGGCTTACCGGGTATATTCATTTTTATGCCTATATATCTTATCTTTCCTTTATCCACAGCCGGTAATGTTTTAATGCTTCTATTCGGACAAATGTTTGCAATCTTGATCTTACTATGGAGAATTGGAAAAAAAGCTGATTATCATTTAAAAAAGATTTTAGTTGGACCATTTAAGAGTAGAAAGAATTTCATTAACCAACTCATATTAGGAGTATTCTTAACAGGAATTTTATACATAATCATCTATTTATCAATAGGTCTAAACTATTTTGCTATATTACCATCGCTCACTAAAACAATATTCATTCCACTTTGTTTTGTAATAACTTTCTTTATCTTTATCGTATACAGCTTATTAAATCAAACAGTTATCCAAAACAATATCAAAAATGGATTTAAAGGCCAATTGATATCCGCATTTATAACTTTTGGGGTACAGATTATCTACATGACGACATTTCTCCTGCTTTTTAGCTTTTTATTAGGAAGTTTTTTCAACTTTGGAGTCTACATGCCTGTTACTATACCTACTACGTTATTAGCGAGTTTTACCTACGTTGTTCTATATAAGAAAACAGGAAATATAGTTGCAAGTACTTTTGTAAATGCCTTCATCGTGGTAATGATAATATGTACTGTATCTGCCATCTAAATTTCTAATAACTTTTTTTTTTTAATTATGAAATGAGAAAAACTCAATATTTTAACATTATTAATTACAATTTAAAGCCAAAATATTAGTAGAAAATTTTTTTCTAAATCCCACTTTCGAATACAAATTAAATGCAGGTTCATTTTCAATAGCAACATCTAGATTTATAATTTTAAAATTATTTTCTAATAATTTTTTTAAACAAAAAAGCAAAAGAGTTTCTCCTAAACCTTTTTTTCTAAAATTTGGTAATATACCGAAAGGTCCGATTGTTGCTCTTCCTTTTTCAAATGTAGAGAGTTTTGCGATTGATAATCCAATTATTTTATTACTTTCATTAAGAATAATAGACGCCTCTTGAATTATTGGTTTGGAAGGTTCAAAATAATTTTTTATTACTTCCCACTTTTGTTCTTCAGTTAGATCTAAAAACATATTATCTCTACTTTTGTTCATGATTTCAAAGGAACAGTGAAATAATTCATTTATTTCGACATTCTTTACAGATTTAATCTCAAAGTTTGCGGGAAATTTTATCTTTTTAAGAATCTTCTCATTTAGATTTAATTCCATTTCAACTTCTTCAATTACATGATGAAAGCCTAACTTTTTATATAATCTAAAATATTTAAGATACCTTTGTTTATCTTGATCTTTTTCAATCCCGAAGCAAGCTTCAATTCGAATGATACCGTTATCTTTAGAAAATTCAATACATTTTTTTATAAGTTCTTTTGAAATATCTTCTTCATTTTTATTTGGTAAAACGAATGGATGCCAATCCCAAATTAATCCGAATTTTGGTGTATTAGTAAATAATAGGAGTAATCCAATTAATTGATTATTTTCATATGCTTCGAATAAAATAAATTTATAATTACTTCTTGCAATTTCTAATTCATCTCTGATTGATTCCAAGGTTGTATCTTCTTCTAAATAACCAGTAGTATTTTGAACTTTATATAAAAATTGGCTTATTTCATCAATATCTACACTTTTATCAAAATTCTTGATCTCTATCTGCATAAGTTCTATTTTCTCTATTTTATGATTTCATTATTTTTATTAATTTGCAAGCTTTAAACTTAATATCCTATGAAAATCAATTTTCGGGAAACTAAAAACATTATTACTAAGAGTAACATTCCTGAAGTAGATTTTGTAATTAATCCTTATGTAGGATGTCAACATGGATGTATCTACTGCTATGCTGAATTTATGATTAGGTTTACAGGGCATAAAGGTGACAAATGGGGTCAATTTTTGGATATTAAATCATTTGATTTGAGCAAAATAAAGCCGCAGAGATACAATGGGCAAAGTATTTTATTAAGTTCAGTTACAGATCCTTATATTCCTTTAGAATTAAAATATCAAAATACGAGAAAAGTTTTAGAGAGTCTAGTTGGAACTGAAGCCAAAATTTCAATTTTAACTAAATCTAAGTTCGTTACAAGAGACATTGACTTATTTAAACAGTTTAATAATCTTGAAGTTGGGATTTCAATTAGTACCTTAGATGAAAATTTCTCTAAAGTTATAGAAAAAGGAGCATCAAGACCATATGAAAGATTGATAGCTTTAAAAGAGATTCATGAAACTGGAATAAAAACATACACTTTCATTTCCCCCTTCTTTCCATATATAACAGATTATAAAGCTATTATTGAAGAGGCTATAGACTATACAGATTTGTTTATGTTTGAAAATCTCAATTTTAGACCGCATAATGTACCAAGAATTTTAAACTTAATAAAAACTAATTTTCCTAAACTTTTACCAATTTATCAAGAATTTAGAAAAAATTATACATATTGGGACTTATTAGAGTCTGAAATCAATGCCTATTGTATAAGAAAGAATATTAAATATTCGATTGAATTTCACCATGGAGGATTTTCAAAATCTTGAAATTTAAGTTAATACTCTCTTCTTATTCATAAATAAATTTAATCAATAGATACTTGCATAATTTTATCTTTGTACAATTAAGAAGATTAATTTAATAAAGAAACTAAACAAAATAACTAATATCGAATAAAAACATAATTAGGGGATATTTTGAATACTTTGAAAAAGACGTCTCAGCCAAATAACAATGAAAACTCAAGTACAATAAAGATGGTAAAGTTTTCTATGGGTTACTTTTTTAATGGTTTTTTAATTGTGGCATTTAACAACTTTGTTTGGCATTATTATGAGAGCGAACTTGGTTTAATAGATATTATAAGATTATGGCCAATTTATATGGCAATTACAAATGTTATTTTTACTATATTCAGTATGTTAAGTAGTCCCATTATAGGATTTATTACAGATAAACCAAATAAATGGACAAGGAAATTAGGATTTCATTCTCCGTGGATTCTCATAGGAGGCATTCCAACAATTATCTTTTTCTTCTTAATCTTCACTCCTCCAAACATAAGAGGAGTAGAAAGTGTATTTCCGATTTGATTATATTATTTAATTATAGTTATTTTATATGATGTTTCTAATTCACTATTTCAAACTCATTCATTTGGAGCTTTTCCCGCTCATTTTCGAACTGATATTACGCGGAGGAAGGCGGGTATGATAACTCAAATATTTATCTTTATAGCAAATTTCTTAACAATAACATTGTGGTCACAAATTATAATTCCTGGCAATAAGTTGACATTCATTTTAGCAGCTTTTATAAGTTCTATAATTTTGAGCGTTTCTTTAGCCATTTTTATCCCTGGCTCTAAAGAAACCTTTCAGATAAAAGAGCGTTTTATTCGAGGTTATGAGACAACAGAAAAAAAATCCTTTATATGGACAATGAAAATGGCGATAAAGCAAAAAAACTTTATGCTAGCCGTGTTGACTTATACTATTTTTATGATAGCTCTAGGATTAATGAGCATGAATACGGTTAATTTTGTAGATGATGTATTGAAAGAGGAACAATTTATAAGAACAATAGGATCAATCTTTATGTTATTTGCTTCCATATTTACAATGCCTATATGGATTTACGTAGCAAAAAGAATTGAACACGCTAGTTTATATACTATTGGTTTATTATCTTTTGGATTTAGTTTATTATTATATTCTTTTATTTCAAATATAGTAGGATTCTATATAGTTAATTTTTTGACAGGAATATCAGTTGCTATGTTCACAATAATGTTATCCCCTGTTTTAGCGGATTGTTATGATGAAATTACTGTAAAGACTAATAAGCATCATGAAGCTACACTAGTAGGTTTTAGAAATATCTTTATACGTATTTCTCTATTAGTACAAAGCTTTATTGTAGCAATTATTCATGCTATTACACTATATAATCCAAATAATCTAACTCATAGCTATAATGCATTATTAGGATTACGATTGACTCAAGGTGTTTTTCCATTCTTATTTTGTGTGTTAGGAGTCATCATCTTTTATAGGTGGTTTGATTTAAAAGGAAAAAAAAAACAAGAAATTATGCAAAAATTAAAAGAAATAGGACTATAATCAATAGAAAGATTGAATTAGTAAATTTACAAACTTTTATCTTTATGGAGAATATTATTAAAATAATTTTAATTAAAATTTTGAGAATCAACCATGATAACTTGGATTTTAGGGCCCTTATTACTTATATGGTGTATAATAAGGAGGTTTAGTAAAGACGGAAAGGTTGAAGATTATCCTCTTGGTTTTCCACGTGGAACGATAAGAGCTATTATTACTATAATGGTCGTTGCATTTCCATTTAATTATTTATTCACTAATAAAGAAATTCCAAGTATGATTACAAACTCAATTTTTTTCTTAGTTGCCTTTTATTTTGAAGCGAGAAAGACAGAGCAAGAAAAATTAAAATTAATCAAAAAAATTAGAAATCATGAAAATTATATTGAAGAAATAAGAAAGGAAAAGAAACCACTTTACCTACCGAAATATTCAGTTAGAATTATACTTGTTATACTATTAATTATAACTGTAATTATAAATTTTTATGGTCCGAACGTTCCATTTGAAGTGAAAAATACTATACTCGACATTTTAGTATTAATCTCCGTTTTCTTTATCGGGACGATTTTTCGGTCAATTGGACAAGTTAGACAAGAGAAAAAATTAAAAAAGCAAATAGAAACAATACCGGATTATCAAACACTATCTAAATACGATATACTAGAGAAAATTGAAACGAAAAAACCAAGTTTATGGAAAAAATCTTGGAAAAATTTTATTTCCATCCTTACATTTATAGCAGTGACAACCGGACTAATACTATTCTCTTTTAACCTAGATTATACCCTTCCTTTATTTGGATTGTTTAATCTTTCACTTCGAGAAGGATTGTTACTCTTTATTAACGCCTATTATGGTTTCAGAGATTAAAGTTATATTTTAAATTATTCTTATTTTTTTTCTTTATTCTTTTTTAGCAAAAATCCAATATTGATATTCTCCTCCCCTAAGCAAAACACCTTCAAAGGTTATAGAAAATCCTACAAGCTTAACTAATTCTAATGTTTTTTCCGGATTATAATTACTCCAAAACATAGGAACACCAAAAAAATTACTAACACCCTCAGATTCATTTATACCCGCATTAATTAATAAAATTCCTCCCGATTTTAAAATTTCATAAAATCCTTTAAAGATCATTAGATGTTCTTCTTTTGGAATATGAAATAAAGTAAAGACAGAAATAATTCCTTCAAAAGAATCTTTATCAAAATCTAATTCTTTAATATTTTTTTTCAAAAATTCTGCTCTCGGTACATTCTCTCGGGCCATTTTTAGCATTTTATCAGAAATATCTATTCCTGTAACATTTAATCCTTTATTTACTAAATATTTCGAAGTGGGAATTCCTGCACCACATCCCGCATCTAATACATGACTATTATTAGGAAGTAAGCTTACAAATTTTTCTAAAAGATCATTAAACTTATTTAAATCTCTGTGTTTATAATAATCTGAAGCGATCTGATCATAACCATTCATAACAATTTCTTTAACATTCATATAATCACTTTAATTACTAAAAAAAAATAAATTTGGAATTATGAGATATAACTAATACCTAATTTTAGGAAATACTGATAGTCTATTTCCCAAGAAGCTAAATCTTCAAATTCTCTATCACTCACAATTTACACCTTAAATAAAATTTAATATTTATAATTTCAAGATAAATAACTAATATTTAGCTTCTTATGAGTTTTTATTAGATCTTTTCTAGTGTAGATTTTATTAATTAAGGGATTTCATATTTTGATTTTTAAAATATAGATATAAAACTAGTTTAGAGTTTTGTTTGAATTTCTTTTTTTATAAAAGGTTTTAGGCTCTTTCCCATTTTCCAATACCATTCAAACAAATCAATAGCCCATTGTATAAAAGACTCATTATTATCAATAAGACATTGATTATAATCAATTTCGCCATTACTACTAAGAAAGATAATTGAACCCTTATCACAGACCACTAAAGAGAAATTGATTGATTTTAAAATTCGAACATTTTCATAAATATTCAGTTTTTTATAAAAAGCAATTGGATCTTGAAATTGTTTTGACCACTCATCAGGGATATTATACGATTTTAACAAATTTTTGTCCACTAAAGCTCTAATATCAAGTGATTGATCGTTTATTTTTTTTTCAACAATTGGTAATAAAGAATTTTGAAACTGGTCTGAAATAGCATAAATAAATTGTTCTGAATTCTTGACCAAATTTGACCATAATTCTATATTATGAATTGTTTTATTACTTGTCTCTATCGATTTTAAATTTCCCATTTGTAAGATAAGATGAATTGGAATAATACTTATGTCATGACTATTAATGTACTCTCTCTGTTTGGTCGATACTTCAAAAATGTCCATTATTTGAATAAAAATTTTACCCATGTTGGTTAATTCATAATTAATATTTCTTTTATATATCAACTTCTTTTTTAATAACCTTTTTAAATGTCGAGAAATCTCTGATCCTGGTAAATTTATTTCCTTTTCCAATTCATTATGTCTTTTTGGTTTTATATTTAAACTTTTAAAAATATCGAGACGTTTTTGGTTTGAAAATTCTAAAAATATTTCACTCAGATTCAATATATTATCCTTTTTTAATAATAGATGATCCTTAAATTAGTTCGTATCAATCTAAATATTTTAACTTTATTTAAATTCTTATTATTAAATTTAACTAATTGCTAAATAATTTAAACTTGCTTAAGGATTTCTTTAAATTGTAGCTATATATAATAAAGGTTAGTATACAATGTTAAAGTATTTGAAATCTTAGTGAATTTAATAAGAAGGTGTATAATTTGTACGAAGAATTAGAATTAAGAGCATTAAAATTATTAGCAAAGAATTTTGAATATAATCAAGCGCTTCATATGGAAGCCGATCAGATGGCTACATTACTTGGAGTGAAAAAAAAAGAGATCCAACCGGTATTGAAAGCGTTAGGAGATGCAAATTTGGCTAATCTCTATATTGAAGGTGATAAAATAAAATTAGCAAAAATTTCATGGCAAGGATTAAATGAAATAGGAGAAGTTAACTTAAAATTTGGATTGGGAAAAAATATGTATAAAAATTACAAAGCGGAGGGATATCGATAATGCCCTTTGATTATATGCCATGGTGGGATAAAGAAACTAAAGATTTTGCTGATGAAGTTGAAAATTTTGTTGATACAGAATTGGTACCCAGAACAATAATGTTATTGGAGCAAAATAAAGATCCAATGGAAATACAGTGGAGTGCATCGAAACTATGTGTTGAAAAAGGATTCCATCCATTAATGGTTTTAGCAGAGGAAGAATACGGAGGACGCGATAAAGGCTATGCTGGTTACACAATTTTAAATGAAGAGATAGGCCGATCCAATTTGAATGTGAATCCATTATTAACAAGTGTTTTTGGGGCAGGACCAGTACATCTCTTTGGAACAGAAGCTCAGAAGAAGAAATTTTTAGAGCCTATTGTTAAAGGTGAAAAATGGGCTTCAATTACTGTTACTGAACCGGATGTAGGAAATGATGCTGCTGGGGTCCAACTTCATGCTGAAGAAGATGGTGATGAATGGATTTTAAATGGTTGGAAGCGTTATATAACTCTTGGTGCTCTTTCTGATTATCACATGCTTTATGCTAACACAGATCCTGAAATGAAACGGATATATAGGCACTTAACAGCATTTATAGTTCCTACTGATACTCCTGGAATATCAGTTGAAAAAATAAATGAATTGATTGGAGATGTTGAGATGGCCAACTCCGTAATTAGATATAGAGATGTAAGGGTACCAAAAGAAAATTTGATCTTAGATCCTGGGGATGGTTGGACAGTTATGACTTCAGCATTAAACATAGAAAGATTAGGAATTGCTAGTATAGTTGGCTCATCTAAAAATCTATTTGAAACTGCACGAGCATATGGCCGTAGAAGAGTACAATTTGGTTTACCTATTTCCCGATACAATGGAGTTCAGTTAAGAATGGCAAATATTAGCATGAAAATGCATCTTATAAGGGTTTATATTTATTATTTAGCTCATTTGCTTGACACAGGTGAAGCTGATATGTTTACATTTGCTCTGAAATCATCAACAGCAAAGATATTTGGAACACAATCTTTAACAGAAATGGCTTTAGACGCGCTTTATATTGTAGGTGGAGACGGCTATCTTCAAGAAACTGGAATTGGAGGAATTTTAAAGAATGCAGCTCTGATGCAGATAGCAGGAGGCTCAAATGATATATTGAAACTATTTATTGGTAGACAGGAATTCAAACAAGATGTAGACGAGCGTATGTTGACTCCATCTGTTAGAGGCCCCACGAAAAAAGAAGCAGATAAATTATAAAAAAGTTAGGTGATAAATTGATATGACGAAATATAAAGAAGTTAAGTTTGAAGTGAAAGATGAGGTCGGTATTATAACTATTGATCGCCCAGAAAGAAGAAACGCATTATGTAGAGATGTGTGGGCGAGTATTGGACAAGTTTTATCAGATACTTGGGATGATATAAATGTAAGAGTATTAATATTAACAGGAAATGACGAGGAGTATAAGGGAGGACGAGCTTTTTCAGCTGGGCTCGATATTAAAGAAATGTCTTCAACAGGATTTAAGAATCTTGGAGATTTTCTTGGAATTTTACTTGATCCTTGCGAATTAATGTATCGCTATCCAAAACCAATTATTGCCGCTATAAATGGTTACGCTTACGCAGGAGGCCTTGAACTTACATTATGGTGTGATTGTGCTATTGCTGCTGATGATGCTGTGATGGGATTCTGGGAAAATAGAAGAGGTTTAGCAAGTGGTGTTGCATTTCTATTATTACCTGAATTAATTGGTATGCGTCATACTAAGGAACTTCTTCTAACTGGAAAAATTATTTCCTCAGAGGAAGCATATAGAATGGGTTTAATTAACCAAGTTGTACCTCACGATGAATTAATGAATGCTGCAATGGAGATGGCAGGAGAAATGAAAAAAGTAGCCCCATTAAGCCATAAATGGACGAAAAAGTGGTTCCAACAAGGGTATCATTACACTAGAACCAGAGCAATTGGTAGTTTATGGGAACCTTTCCAAGAATTATTTCACTCTGAAGATGTTATTGAAGGTTTTATGTCATTTATGGAAGATAATAGAGAACCAAAATGGAAAGGAAAATAATTAACAAATTTTTTTTAAATAAAATGAAAATAAAATATTTTAAGGAAGTGATTTAATAAGTATGAGTAATGAAGAATTGATTGAAGGAATTAAAAAAATGGTCTCAAAACTCTCAGATCCAGCATATGCCGAGCGTTTTAAGGGCTTTAAGAAAAATTTGCAATTTAATTTTACTGATACAGATAATTACTATTTAATGTTTGATGAAGATAAATGTGTTATTAAAGAAGGCGAAGTTGAGGAACCGGATATTACTATTACCACAACCAGTGATGTTATAATTGATATTATGGATGGAGAATTAAGCCCAACTAAAGCGTTTATGGGAGGAAAAATAAAAGCTAAGGGACCTATGAAGGACATGTTAAAGCTCCAAATGCTCATGAAATAACTGGGTAAATTTTAAATTTTTTTTTTATTTTTTATTAGCTTGATTTAAGAGGAAAGTTGAAATGAAGTTTAAATATTTATTTTTTGAGATTAGAAATAATGTCGCTCTCATTACATTCAATCGAGAAGACAAGTTAAATGCAATTAATGGTAAAATGTTTGATGAGATTAATGAAGCATTAGACGAGGTTGCAAATAATAAAGAAATTAGAGTTGCAATCATTACTGGAAAAGGAAGAGCTTTTTCTACCGGTGGTGATTTTAATCAAGCAAGCCAAGGAATGGCGGGAGATG
>Ga0209636_10007173_pt1 | contig 11370 bp, 6 predicted proteins | sample DeeMarSWOR152_54_FD_187464 | JGI IMG/M metagenome (GOLD analysis project Ga0209636, IMG submission 187464) | Marine sediment microbial communities from White Oak River estuary, North Carolina - WOR-1-52-54 (SPAdes) (version 2) | ecosystem: Environmental > Aquatic > Marine > Intertidal zone >... | reverse complement strand
TGCCCCGTGCCAGGCCCGCCGTGATAGTGATGCCCGAGCGGGAGACACCCGGGGCCAGCGCCATGGCCTGGGCCGCGCCCACGAGAATCCCGTCCCACCAAGTCACCGCCGAAAGGACTCGCTGCTTCCTGCCCCACCGCTCGGCCAGCCACAGCACAAAGGCGAACACGACAAGCTCGGCAGCCACCAGCATCGGAGTCCCGAGGGTGGTCTCGATCACTTCCTGTGCCCCCAGGCCGGCGACGGCGGCCGGCACGGTACCGATCACGATCAGCCAGGCCACTCGCCGATCTGTGTCACCATTGATCCCGTGGCGCACGCTCGCAGCGAACGCGGATAGCAGGCGCACGACATCTGGCCAGAAGTAGATTACCAGGGAGAAGAATGTGCCAGCATGAAGAGCTACATCGAAGACTTTGTTCAGGTGCTGGTCGGCGAGCATTCCCCACCCGAGTACGTCGCGCATCAGGATCAAATGGCCCGAGCTGCTCACCGGCAAGAACTCGGTCAGCCCTTGCACAACTCCGAGCGCGGCCGCCTTCAGTAGTTCAATCATTGCTGCAAACGTTTTGTCCCTCAGGTGCGCTCTCTTCGGCATCGCGGGGTCTAGTCCTGCGGCTGCCCCTGAGCTGCCCTAGGATCCCGCCGTGCAGCATCGCCGAAGACGTGGAAGGCGCCGTGAGATTGGGGGTGGAATCCATGCCTGGCTGGGGACGCCGGAGTGAAGACGATGGCCGAGTGGTGCAGAAGAGAGCTGTCGTTCTCTGGCCACCAATGGTTGGTCAAGGGAAGCGATACCCGTGTCGGTCCTGGGCCGAACCTGTTCTCAGACGGCGACGAGAGTGCCTGGGTTGACTCACAGGGCCGTCTTCACCTGAAGATCAACCAGAAGGACGGCCTGTGGCGCTGTGCAGAGGTCATCTCCAGAGATACTTTCGGATACGGGAAATGGACATTTCATCTTGCTGCAGGCGCTGAGCGAATTAACGAGAACGTGGTGCTGGGAATGTTCACCTGGGACAATGACCCGGCCTATCACAACCGAGAGATAGACATCGAGCTGTCACGCTGGGGGCAGATTGACGACGAGAATTGTCAGTTCGTGGTACAGCCCTATGAACGTCCCGGGAACACGCACAGATTCAATGCCCGGCTGGAAGGCGCTGACTCGACCCACAGTTTTGATTGGCGCCAGGAGAGCATCACCTTCCGAAGTCTGCGCGGGAGTCAGGTAGAGAACAATCTAATCGAGGCGTGGACCTATACCGGCCCAGACATCCCTCCTCCTGGCCGGGAGAACGCCCGCATCAACCTGTGGCTCTTCCGCGGCAGCCCACCATCCGACAGCTGGGAGGTCGAGGTGGTTGTCACCAAGTTCGAGTTCGCACCCTAGGCCCGAATGCCCGGCGCGAGAGAGCAAGCGGTGAAACGCAACATGATCGGCGCGTATGGCGATTTCCTTGCCGATCTGCTCGGCCGGGCATTGCCCGAGCTCTCTTTCCGCGACCCCAAATTCGGCGACCTGAAAGCATGGCGCACGGAGGCGAAGAGAAAGACCCTGGAACTGATCGCTCAGCCCGATCTCGGGTCGGCCCCCAGAGTCCAGGTCGTGGACCGGCGAACAGTTGATGGCCTCGAGGTAGAGATCCTGCGCTGGCAGCTTCCCGCCGGCCCCCACACCGACGCGGTGCTCTTGAGGCCAGCCAGCGCCTCAGGCCCCCTTCCGGGCATACTAGCCCTGCACGATCATGGGGGATTGAAGTATTTCGGCTACCGCAAAATCGCCGATGACGGGAGTCCGCTTCATCCCATGCTCCGACGGCACCGGGAAGAGGGCTATGGCGGCCGCGCCTGGGCGAACGCGCTCGCCAAGCGGGGCTATGCCGTGCTCTGCCACGACGGTTTTCCCTTCGGCTCACGCCGGGTCCGGACGGACCACGTTCCCCCACATATCCGCGGGGAGGAAGCTCGGGACGTGACCGCGGAAGAAAACGCAGACGATATCATTGCCTATAACCAGTGGGCGGCCCAGCACGAGGACATCTGGGCAAAGAGCCTGTGCAGTGCCGGCACCACGTGGCCAGGCATTTTCCTTACAGATGACCAGCGCGCCCTCGACGTCCTGTGCGCGCGGTCCAAGGTGGACCCGGCGCGGGTGGGCTGCTGCGGGCTCTCCGGGGGAGGTGTGCGCACGGTCTACCTCGCTGGGCTCGATAGTCGTATTCGCTGCGCGGTGGATGTGGGGCTGATGACCACGTGGCGAGACGGACTGCTCCACAAGTGCTGGACCTGGACTTGGATGGTGTGGACCTGGCTGCTGCCCAAATATCTCGATTTCCCCGAGATTCTCGGCCTGCGGGTGCCTCTCCCGACCATGGTGCAGAACAACCTCGAAGACGATCTCTTCAGCCTTGGGGAAATGCGCCGCGCTGATGACATCCTGCGCGAGGTCTACGACAAAGCAGGCGCTTCCGACCGCTATGTCTGCAGCTTCCATCCTGGCCCGCACAAGTTCGACCTCGGGATGCAGGAAGAGGCATTCTCCTGGTTCGAGCGGTGGTTGAAGTAGTCCGGCCAACCTGCCATCAACGCTTCGTGAAGGAGGACTGCGGTGGAGTTGAACATGGTTGGCGCCTATGGGTCATTCCTCGACGAGCTGGTCGCGCAAAACGATCCCCCGGCCCTGTCTTACCGGCGGCCCGAGTTCCAGGAGGTTGATGCCTGGCGGGCCGGGGCGCGCACCAAGGCCCTGGAACTGCTGGCCATCCCGGACACCGGCGGCACGCTTGAGTTGGAGGTGGTCGAGCAGAATGTGGTGGAGGGAGTGGAGGTGGAGGTGCTGCGCTGGCAGCTCCTGTACGGGCCGCCCACGGATGCGGTATTCCTCAAGGCTGCGGGAGAAAAGGGTCCTCTGCCGGGGGTGGTAGCCCTGCACGATCACGGTGGCTTGAAGTATTTCGGCTATCGCAAGATCGCAGATGACGGCCGTCCGCTCCACCCCATGCTGCGCCGCCATAGAGACGAATGCTACGGCGGAAAAGCATGGGCCAACGAACTCGCCAAGCGCGGCTATGCGGTGCTCTGCCACGACACTTTCCCCTTCGCCTCCCGCCGGGTGCAGATTGCGGACGTCCCCGACCGCATCCGCCGAAACGAGGTCAACGACGTATCGGAGAAGGCGGAGATCGGTGAGATCAATGCCTACAACCAGTGGGCCGGCATGCACGAGAGCATCTGGGCCAAAAGCCTGTGCAGCGCCGGCACCACCTGGCCGGCCATGTACCTCTCGGACGATATGCATGCGGTGGATGTACTGTGCGCGCGGCCCGAGGTTAACGTCAACCAGATCGGTTGCTGCGGACTGTCCGGGGGAGGGGTGCGCAGCGTGTATCTGGCCGGGATAGATGAGCGCATCGGCTGTGGCATCTGCGTAGGAATGATGACGACCTGGCGCGACTATACGCTCTACAAGGCTGGACACCATACCTGGATGGTGTGGACGCCGCTGCTGGCCAGGTATCTCGACTATCCTGAGATCATGGGCTTACGGCTACCCAAACCCACCATGGTTCTCAACGACATTGAGGACGACCTGTTTACGCTCTCGGAGATGCATCGCGCTGACGAGATCCTCCGGCAGGTCTACGACAAGGCAGGAGTGTCTGACCGCTATGTCTGCAATTTCTACCCCGGTCCGCATAAGTTCGATGCTCAGATGCAGGAGGACGCCTTCACGTGGTTCGATCGCTGGCTCAAGGGCTAGACGCTGGATAGCCAGCCGCAAGCTGCCTGTGGGCCTTTCCCACGGCCACCAGTCGACCGCTAGAGGGAACGGACCAAGATTCTCTTGGCCGGCGGAACTTATCGGTCCAGGTTCGCGTCAAATTATGATAGAATAGTGATGGCGACCGGCCGGGGTTGAAGCCGCGGCGTGGTGTCGTGAGTAAAAGACTGAGCTGTGGAGGTGCACAAAATGGCTCCACGACCGTTACTGTTGTGGTTGATGGTACTGATCGGCCTCTCCGCGCCAGCAGTGTTAGCTCAAGGCTGGGACCCGTACTTCGCTTACATTGTCACGTGTGACGGGGTCGGTTACAATCAGGAGGGCGAAGCGTTTGAGGAAGGTATCGACATGCCTTCCATTGACGCCATCGGCCGTTTCGTGGCCTTTTGCCGCATCTATCCAGAGCCAGACGATCCTGAGGAATCGCGTCCTGCCACTGAGATCTGGGTGCGTGACCGAGGCGCCAGCCGGTCCTACCTCATGACGCTGAGCGTGGGCACGGAGCCGGTAGATGGGATAGAAGCAGATGGAGATTCGATTCATCCCGCTATCAGCGCAGACGCTCGCTTTGTCGCCTACCTGTCTTTTGCCACCGACCTGGTCGTGGGCGATACGAACGGGCTGGTAGATGTTTTTGTGAGCGCGGTGCCCTTGGGCCCCACGGAGCGCGTTAGTGTAAGCAGCTTCGGCCAGCAGGCAGACCGTGACTGTTTCGACCCCAAGATCAGCGCCGATGGCAGGTTCGTGACATTCTACTCCGCGGCCACGAACCTGGTGTTCGGAGACAACAACGGGGTGAAAGACGTCTTTCTGCGGGACAGACTTCTGAGGACTACGGAGCTCATTAGTGTCAACAGCGAAGGTGTGCCCGGCAATGGACCGTCGGTAGATGCGGAGTTGAGCGCCGACGGACGATACGTAGTCTTCTCTTCAGAGGCCAGCAACCTGGTGCCGGGAGATACCAACCACGTGGCAGACATCTTCGTGCGGGACAGAGAAGCTGGCACCACCGAACGTATCACCTACAGCAACTGGGGTGAGCAGACCGACCAGGGCTCCATGGCGCCTGCTATCAGCGGCAATGGAAACGTGGTGGCCTACATCTCGTGGGCGACAAATCTGGTCCCTGGAGACACCAACAACATCGAGGACCTGTTTGTGTATGAGCGCGGCGCGCGCACAACAGAACGAATCAACATCAGCCCGTTGAGCATGGAGTCCACCGGAGAATGCAGTAACCCGCAAGTGAGCTTTACCGGCCGGTTCGTGGCCTTTGAGTATGACGCCGCGGACCTCTGGCCCCTTTCTTGGACGTATCCTCTGCCCGAGCCTCGGCAGGTGTACCTCCGCGACCGGGCGAGGGAAACGACCTCACTCATCCCTTTGTGGTGCTATGAGGATGACCAGGGGAATTGGCACGTCGAGATCCCCGACGCGCAATCTTGGGGCGCGTCTATGAGTCGGGGCGCGGAGTACGTGGCGTTCGCGACCTTTGCCGGCAACCTTCACGACGAATTCCGTGGGAATCCGGATCCAGACAACCCGGCCCCAGTTGTCCTCGTCCGCGAGGTGATGGATTATAGGATCTTCTCTGACGTTCCCACTTACTACTGGGCATTCAACGAGATACTCGCCCTTCTCCAGTATCGGGTTTCCTATGGATATGACGACGGGAGCTTTCGCCCAGCCGATATCGTCACCCGTGACGCAATGGCGGTCTTCTTGGCACGCACTCTCTGCGGGTCTGACGCTAACGTGCCGATCGGCCCACTCACCCCTTCCTTCCCCGATGTGCCAATAGACCACTGGGCCTATAACTACATCGAGTACATGAAGGCCCATGGTGTTGCTGGCGGGTACCCGGATGGCCTCTATCACCCGGAGATAGAGGTCGATCGCGCGAGTATGGCGGCCTTCATGGCACGTGCCATGACTGGTGGCGACGCCGGCATACCTCCTCCCCCGGCGAATCCTACGTTCACCGATGTGACGGCTACCGACCCCATCTGGGGCTGGTCCTGCAAGTATGTGGAGTTCATCGCCTCCCAAGGTGTCGCCCAAGGATTCGACGATGGCCTCTATCACCCGGAGCGCTTGGTATCCAGAGATCAGATGGCAGTCTACCTCTACCGCGCTTTCTTCGGGTAATCGAAACAGCTTGTGGGGGTCCGCCCTCGGGCGGACCCCCTTTTCATTTCCCCCATATTGCAGCCCGGGACAGGGCATCAAACCCAGGTTTGCTGCCTTCGCGTTTGGCTAGTTCGCGAGTTTCTTCTCCGCCCTCGTGTAGATGCGATCGAGCTCGCCGCGCAGGTCGGGCTCCAGCTCATAGTCGTGGCGTCTGCCGAGCTCTCTCACCATCTCCCTGGCCGACCTGCGAAAGTCGGGCGACCCGGCCGCCAGCCACTCTCCCAGTGTCCGTCGCTCGAACAGGTGGGGCCGCCAGTAAACGCTTCGGTAGCTGCGGACGGTGCTGTCCAATCCGAGAAACCCGTCCTTCAGGCCGGCCGCCACCTCCGCAACTGCCGCCCCGGGGTCGCAATCCCCGTCTATCCCAGCAATCAGGGCCTGCACGTGGTCCCGCATCTCACAGTCAATCACCAACTGCTCGGGGCTGAACACCTCGTCGAGCGAGAGTCTGCCGCCGCCAACAAAGACGCGGGTGCCAAAAAGGGCGGCGGTGAGCATGATCGTCATGCGCTCGGCCGAGGATTGGGCGTCGGGGACCTTCGCCTGGCTGTGGAGCGAACCGTTCGGCGGTCCGGCCGGTCGGCCGTGGTAGAAGGCGTTGACTTCCTCGAAGGCCCACTGGAGGATCAGTTCCTCTGGCGAGCCAAGGCTCAGCGCCATGGCCCGCAGGTCGAACGGGCAAATCCGGATGCTCCACTCAACGCGCAGCCCGGTGACCTCCCGGGCGACGATGGCTCCCCCGATCACTTCGGCGGCCGCCAGGGCAAGCGCGTCAGCCATGCGAATGGGTCCGGTCGCGCCCACTGACATCATGTCGCTCACCCAGACGCTCTCCAGTTGTTTCCGCCCGGCCCGCGCGATCTCGAAAGAGTCTCCACCCAGGGTGAGAGGGCTGACCACATAGATCGCCTGGGAACGCATGGGATGACCCAGCACTTCGGCCATCTCCATGATGTAGGGCAGGGCGCGGACCGACCTCACCTCCACAGGCCCGCGGCCGTGCCGACAGTAGAGCGCGCCGATGCGGTATTGCACAATGCATTGGAGATCAGGCGGAACGTCTACCGGCAGCCCGGGAGACTTGCCCATCACGCCTCGAGAGGCCAGCGTGTCGGTGAACTTGGCGGCCTCGATTAGCCGCTCGGCGCTGGCGGGAAGAAGCTCATCGGTCTCAGTGTCGTGCAGGTGGTGGGCATACTGGCAGATGCCCAGCCTGATCTCGGGAGCCGGCTCTGCCTCGACCGGCCCCTCCTGGGCTGACTGCGCCCGGGTGTGGGAGATGAACTCCTCGATCGCCGTGCGGTCTGGGTAGGTACGGTCATCCTTCACCCGCAGCCCCCCGCGGCGAGCCGCCTCGAGGGCCTCGGGTGAGCGTACCCGCAGGCCGATCTCGCTGAGGATCCGGACCGCTGCTTCGTGAATCTGCTGGAGTTGATCCGACGTAAGCAGGGCGGGTCGTGGTAGGCGGATTGATTTGGTTGCCATCTTTCTGCTCTCCAGCAGGTGGTTCACTCGCTGTCAGTGCCCTTTGGCCAGTGCCCTGGCATTGCGCTACCGAAGTATCGCCACGGTCACTTCCCCGAACAGACCGTAGGGGACGAGGTTGCGCCGGTCAACCCACTGGTCGCGTCGGATGAACTCACCAGGGCCGGTCCAGGCGGGACGCCTCTCGGGCAAGTGGTTGGGGCCGAGGAGATTGCGCGGGCTGCCGCAGACCTCGACCTCAATCCGGTTCCGCCCCGGCTTCACCCATCGGGTGATGTCAACCTGATATGGAGGCCAGCCGCGTATCCCGGCCAGCTTGCCATTGACGTGGAGGGCCAGGCAGGCACCAAAATGAGGGCCGACTGCGGCCACCGCGCGTTCGCCGGGCTTGAGCCGGAGACTGATCTCCTGCCCGTACCACAAGTTGCCAGCATAGTAGGGATATCCCTGGTCGCACCAGTCACCAGGGCGGAGCAATTGTGGCTCGGACGTGATAGCGTCGCTGATGCGGTCCACTCCGAAGTCACCAATCAGGTAGCATTCCTCCAACTCATATTCAGGCGCGTCCCGGTACTCGCAGCGAAGCAGCAGCTCGTTCTCGCCCGGTTGGACGTGAGGAAGAGGAATGCGGTCCATGCTCTTATCAAGCCACCAACCATTCGCTTTGTTAGGGACCAGTTTCCCGTTGACGGTAATGTGGAATAGCTCGGCCGATTCAACCACCAGGCAGAGGCCGGAGCTAGGCGCCTTGTGAACGCCGAAGCTGAATCGAAGCTCCACCGTGCGCGGCGGCACCGCGCTGGCCTTGGCGTAACGCACCCAAGGTTGGGGCAGGCTAGAGTGCGAGATATCGAGCAGCCCCATCTCCGCCCGTATCTGCTCCTGAGCGGCAAAGACGGGCATCACCTGCGACCACTTGCCCCCCGCGAACCGCCACCGGCAGCAATCGAGGGGAAGGCTGTTTTCGAGTGACCGGCGAACCTGCCACTCTCCGCCCAGCGTGATCTCCCTGACCACCCTGGGTCGCCGCGGTCGGCGGGCAATGGGCCGCTTCTGCGGGTCCAGGACCAGCGCGACTGAGCCAGTGGCCGGCATCTCTACCTCGACGCTCGTCTTGCCCCCTGTTGCGCGGGCGAGGAGCGACCGTGTCCTCCCCGTCTCCAGGTCCCACTGCTCCACCCCGCCTTCGCCCGACAACTCCACGCTGAGTCGGCAGCCCGCCTCCCGATCGCGATTGGCCAGCATGATATAGCGGCGTCCCCGGTGGGTGCGCTCTTGATAGATGACCGAGGCCACCTCTGTGCGGCCGTCGGCCGTGATTGATATTCGACGGGTTAGCGCGGCCCGCAGCGCATCTGCCAGCTCGTCGCGTTTCGGCGCGATGTGAAGCACATTCTGGTGGTCGAAGAGCTGATCGAGTTCGGGCGCCACTCTCCCCTCGATCTGGGTCGGGCGGCGGCGCATGGCGATGAGCTTTCCTCCAGCATCGAGAAACCGCCGAAGCAGCGCTGCGGTAGATGCGAAGATAGTGTCGCACTCAGGCATCACGATTAGCCGGTAGGAGGCCTCTCCTATCAGAAGCTCGCTCTGTCTAACATCTCCGTATTGGGAAAGAATGATCTCGTCCCCGAGGTCGAAGTCGTAGTGGAGGGCAAGCAGATCCTCCGCGATCTGATTCAGGTGGTCGCTGTGCTGCTGGCGAACCTGATCCTGGGGCGCGTCGGCCCAAGCAGTCGAGATGTTGTGGAGCAGTAGCACTTCCCGCACCGGCCGACCCAGGCTGGTGAAGAAGCAGGCGCGCGCGAAGTAGTCCTCGACCACGGGGAAATACTTCCACCAAGGCTGATGCCAGGAGAAGGTGGGCGGAAAATCGCGCTTGCGCATGCCGCGAATGCTGTATGGGGTCAGGTGCTGGCACCGGGTGTTGATGCCGAGCACAGTCTGCCAATCCCCCGACCACTTCTGCCCCTCAAACGTGAACTGCCAGCCGGAGGTGCCGTAGGTCTCGCTCAGTGTCCGCTTGCGACCCATCTGATGGGCGATACTGGAGGCTTGTTTACAGGTGAGCACCTCTCGGGTCTGCTCGGTGAGAATATCAATGCCCGGACGCTGCATATAGGCGAGGCTCGGCATGGCGGCGCCACCCACCGGGATCTGGTTCTCGAACTCCTGCTCGCAGAGCATGTGCCCGGTGAGTTCGAGGCCGTTCTTCTCACACCACTGCGCCAGCTGCCGGCAGTAGGCCTCAGAGAAGAGTTCGGTCACCGTGCGCCAGAAATCATGTCTGGTCTGAGTGAAATCAGGACAAACCGAGAACAGCTCGGGGAGCCGGGCCATGAGATCGTAGCCCCGTCGTTTCCTGAATTCCTCCGGCAGCCGCCAGGTCCATGGCAGGCGCTGGCCATGTGGGAGACCGTGGATGGAGAAAATGTTCGGCTCGTCGGTGAAAACGCCCGGAACGGTCTTGCCGAAGTGTCTTGCGAGGGGCCGCCGGTAGGGCTCGTAGCAGATCTCCAGGAAGGCTCGCACTGATTCGGGATTCATGTTGTCGGTGTAGGGATAGTCGTTGAACCAGGCGGACGGGGGAGCGACGGCCGTACGAAACTCCTGCACTTGTTCCCCCGCAGCCGGCTGCTCCCAGGGGCCAAGCTTGCGATAGGCGTAGACTTGCCCCTCCTTGTGTCGAACCGCGAAGCGATGCTCCCCCCCTGTCCCCCGCGCCCTCAGCTCGAGATACTTGATGCCAAAATCCGCGCTGCGCTGGACCACCAGACCCCCGCCGAACCCGCTGGGCCAGCGGTCCTCATCGTACAGCCAGGCCTTCATGCGCTGCTTGCGAGCTTCGTCCACGGCTGCGGCAATGCACGTCATCCACCGCTCGCCCATGAACGGCGTCACCAGCCCGATACGGCTGTGCATGAAGAAGCCCCCCAACCCGCCGCGCTTCATCTCTCGAATCTGCGCGCGAAGCTCGGCGGGATCGAGATCGTCGTTCCAAGACCAGAACGGTGCACCCCGCCACTCGCTGCCTGGATTGCGGAAGGTCTGCTTGATGCGGTCGGTAGCCATCAGTCCTCTTCCCAGCTAGCCGGAGCCGGCCAGTAATATCACGAATCGCGCAGGCCAGTTCGGTGGAGATGATCCCTCTCCTCCCGTGGGGAATGCGCAGTGGGACAGATCTCACCGGATGAGATCCGGGGCCCTGTCACCAACGGCGCGGGAAGCCGGTGCGTTACCTACTCGGTCGGGAAAATCGGCTTCAGCCCTTTGGCCATTGCGCGGAGTTGGTCGGTCTCTTCGATCGAGATGGTGTAGAACTTCTCGGCCATCTCCAGGGCCATCTTGAAGAACTTGGGTTCGCCCGGCGGAATCGCCGCGGTGACGTCCTGCGATAACGTCCAGCGCAGGGCCAGCTCGGCCTCATCTGGGTCTTCCAACGGTAGATACCAACACTTCTCGTACTTGCGCTTCCCGTCGTAAGGCGACCTCGCCATCGCCTTGAGCGCCAGCCGCCCCGCCCCGCGCTTTCTCGCCTGCTCCATCACTTGCGGACCGAAGTTGGACTGATACCAACAGACGAAGTTGAAGGGGAAGAGCACAGTATCAAAAGGGAAGCGCTTGAGAGCCTCCAATGCCGCCTCCGTCGAGTGCGCGCTGAAGCCGAGAAAGCGCACTTTTCCTGCTTGTCTGGCCGCCTGGAAGGTTTCCATCGCGCCCCTAGGGGCGAAGACGGCCTCTACATCTTTCATCGAGACCAGACCGTGGAGCTGGTAGAGATCGAGACGGTCAGTGCGCAGGCGTCCCAGAGTCGAGTCCAGTTCGCGTCCCGAGCCCTGCTTGTCGCGCTCTGCCGTTTTCCCGACCAGGAAACACTTGCTCCGGCACGGCCTCAGGGCACGCCCCAGCCGTTC
>Ga0209636_10007172_pt1 | contig 11370 bp, 21 predicted proteins | sample DeeMarSWOR152_54_FD_187464 | JGI IMG/M metagenome (GOLD analysis project Ga0209636, IMG submission 187464) | Marine sediment microbial communities from White Oak River estuary, North Carolina - WOR-1-52-54 (SPAdes) (version 2) | ecosystem: Environmental > Aquatic > Marine > Intertidal zone >... | reverse complement strand
CTTCACTGATTCTTCAAAGTCAGTAAAGAACAAAAAACAGTAGCACGAGTAATTCTGGTATCCACCAGGGTAAAACCCCGTATGAATCGTGCAGTAATCCTCTAAGGTCCTCATCCATTTCGTGTAAGTCTCGTAGGTAACCTTGATCTCCCGTAACACAGGTGCCACCCTTTTTCTCAGAGAGTTGAAAGCATAAAACAACATCCATTCATCTTCTCCCCAGTACAAATCAGCCACTCTCCTCTTTCTGTATTCTTTGCGTGTTGGTGTAAATCGATCTAATTGTTCATATACTTTTTTAAAACTTTCATCCCACGATATACATCCAACTTTTGGCGTATACGAACAGTATCTCACACCCCGGTTGACCATTCCTTCAAATCCCACCAATTTTTTAAAATCCAATAGTCTGTTCGTAACCACTACGGTATTCCAATCTCCAAAGGTCACAGCATGATACATCACGTGAGGAAACCCCTTCAGCCCATGAAAAGCTTTCTGGGGATCAGAAAAATTCATCAAATACACATACTCCGTGTAAACGGTTTTTTCATGTACATCCGAAACCTTTTTAATTATTACTTGGTAATAACAGATCATGTCCCAACCATGGCGTGAAGCTTTCAGAGGTAGCCAAAAGCTTACAGATTTTTATGTGCATCTAGCCGCGAAATCTGAGCGTACACACATCGCTTATGAGAATCGACTGAAGCAGATCTGTGACTTCTTTGGAATCCCATACGTTAAATTTGATCCGCAAGCTGTAACTCAAGAAATGTATGATACACTTTTCAAAGAAAAATCACAAAAGGCAAAGCACTCCACTTTAAATAGCTTTACAAGTGTTTTCAGTGTTCTCAGCAAAGTCTATAATTTAGGCTTGGATGTGTACTTTCTCATAGAAGATGATGCAGAAAGTGATTATGTAACGTTCAGAGAGCTCCAAGAGATTATTAATAAGACTGATAAAGAAGTTGCCACCTTATGTTCCTTCTTATTTTGCACTGGATTACGTCTTGTTTCTGTATCCAAAATAAAAAAAGAAGATCTGTTTTTAAACTCTGAAAATCCCTTCGTAAAAAACGTTTATCTAAAGGGAGGAAGATATGAAGACTTTTACATACTTTTTCCTGAGATTTGTTTACCGCTACTGAAATGGTATATGCAATATAAATCCCAACAGTTGAGCAACTATAGTGAGAATCCTTTTGTTTTTGTGTCTGCTCAAGGACATAATACGCGGCAATATATATATTTTAACGTTAGCAAAGCAGGAAAGGTTCTGGGGAGAGCTGTATCTCCTAAGATGTTCAGAACGGGTTTAGCTGTTTATTTGAAGCAAATGGGGGTACAAGGCCCTGTCATTCAAATGGCACTAGGACACAGAGATTTGAATACTACTGTAAAGGTATATTCTAAGTTTGATAAATCAGATATTTTGAGAGAATTAAACATGAAGAAAAAAGAAGGGCTTGTGGGTAGTAATAGCGGAATAAATACATTCAGTACATTTAACAGTAATACAGTGCAGACTGTTACCCAAAATATTGAAAAATGTCCTTTTTGCAGTGGAGTAATTGATCATGAAATGTTAGTTTGCCCTCACTGTTTGAGGGATATTAGAAGGATTTGTCCAGTTTGTAAGAGATTTCTGAATATTAAATGGGAAATATGTCCGTATTGTAAGAAGAAATTTGATGATGAGTTCATAAAAGCAAAAACGAGAGATGATGTATAATGAAGCAGGTGCTTCATCTTATTTTCTCTTTTATAACCTTTGAATTTTTTAGGTTTCCTAGTTCTGATTTTATTCGGGATATGAAATTTTCCTTTAAATCTTGGACATAAGGCGTTTTTGGCGATAATTCTTCGATTTTTGTTAAGCAATCTATTAAATCATTATTTATTCTAACAGCATCTTCAAATGACATTTCAAAAAGTTCCAGGTTCATTAGATTCGGTGCCAAAAACGTCTCCTCCTTTCTCCTTATAGAGTAATTCGTATGCACTCATGAATTCCTTTGTTTTTTTGTAAAGCAATGCGTTGATATATAGATTGTTAAAATTCTTCACTAAGGCTCTAATTGTCTCGCTTTGGCCTGTTGTTCCTAGTATGTTTCCTATTTCAACTAACTTCTGTTGAAATTCTTCGTACTCTTCATCTGGTATCGCTATTGACGTTCTTTGATGCGTTCCCACATCCTCACCTTAAAGAATGGAAACACTTTCTTCAAACTTCAAAGCAAAATCTCTGATTTTGTCATAATGCTCTGCTTTCCAAGAGAGTCTTCTGAAGTCAAAAATAAGTTTTATTATGGCTTCATTAACACTACTTGCACCGTATGCACCTTTGATATGCTCTAGCTCTCTTTCGAATTCCTCTTGTTTTCCAGATTCTACAATGATTGTGAAGATTTGATGTGTTGATTCTTCGTTCATCCGCGCACCTCCTTTTCTCTTTTACTTGCTTTGATGTAAGTTATAATTTCCTCAAAAAGTGTCCGAGTTACGTGAAGTCTTTCTTTTTCTTTTTTTGACCTTGTTTCTTTAATTGCTTGCTCAATTCCCTCAAGCTCTCTTCTATAGTAAGTGATCAAATTATCCTTCGATTCTTCTGTGACAGTCACTAGATCACCCCGAAATCACTTTGCATCCTTCCTTCTGTAAATGGCTCTCCTTGGCATGACTCACAGCAACTTATGTGTAGAACTGTTATGAGATATGCATTGTCTTCATCATGATCTGAGTCAGAGAAAGATTCTCTTCTAATTGTTCTATTGCAATTTAGAAGGTTTGCACAATCTTTACAGACTTCATGAAAGTACCATGCTTTCACATTAAATTGTCCTGCATGTTTTAGATTGAAATCTGCAAAAGGAAAAACAAACGTACAGTTTTCCTTACGGTATATATCATGAGGTTTGTTAGGGTCTCTGATTGCAAGTATTCCAGTGTTAAGTAATCCATTTGCTGTGTAGTCACAATCTGGTGAGTAACAACAGGTTTCTGGTGATAATCGCTCTCCTTTTCCGAGTTCTCCATATCTTTTGGAAGGAATTCCATCTGCACACCGTTGAATGACACTTTCTGCTGATTGTACCCTTTCACAGTTTGGACATATAAATTTCCATTTTTCTGTTTTTTCTCCATAGAGAATTCTCCCTGTTCTGAGAAAAACCTCCAGTGTCACTGTTATCATTGTTTCATCTCCTCTTTTGGATACCACTGAGCTTCCGTGCCTTCTGGGGTTTCTGATAGTTCAGAATAGATTTCTTTCTTTGTGCTGAGTGATCTCAGTGTATCAATCACAGTTTCGTAAGAGAATGAACACTTTTCCACCACTCCAAGGGTAGAAATTCCTGGGGTTTCCGTTATTACTAGGAGTATCTTTTCTTCTGGTTGAATCTCACTGCCAAACATCTGTTCCAAGTCATCTACGTCTCCATCATCCCATTCTATGAAGAGAGCACCACGGGAATAGAGTTCCTTCAAGATTAGATCTATTGGTACTGCTGATCCAAAGATACTCATTACATCAGTCCAGAATTGCTCAAGTGGGTAACGGACTTTTAGAGAGTAGTTTTCTCTCATTTCTTGAAAGATGTGTACTCTCCAGTCTTCAGGATCAATCCAGATTTTTTGAAAAGTAGTCATAAGATCACACTTCCGTGTCCTTAAAAAAGAGGAGTAGCATTTTTTTCTCCTTTTCAATGTATTCAGTGAATTTTAGCCTTGCTTCTCGTGTAGAAAGATCCAATCCTTTTGCTTCTGTTTCCATTCTGTCAACAAAGAGGTTAATATCCTTTTGATGTCTCTGATATACCGGATAAGAAAAGTCTATTGAATGACACCTTAGTTTGTAACTGAATTTGATAGTTTTCCTGATGAATGGCGTGCCTCCAGTAATTTTAACACAGTCTTGTCTGAATTCTTCGAATTTTCTTTGTATACAGGAACGACATGCGTTTCCCAAGGTTTTGACATCTTTGAATCTCTGAGTTATCTTTTCTGTGCATTCTGAAGGTCTTATAGTCACTGTTTTACCGGTATCATCACTATAAATTGTACATGGTAGTTCTAAGAACGTTTCAGCTATGCAAGCTCCGCATTTTTGTTTCTCTTGTTCAAATTCGGGCGGTTCAGCACTTTTGCATTCTCCACTAATAGAGTAAATGTACCGGATGAGTAGATTTTCATCAGTAAGCGTCATAGAATTACTTTTCATTTTCTTCACCTTCTTTTTTGACAGTTCTTATTATACCTAGTTGTTCTAAGACATGTAACGTAGATTCAGCTTGTTCTCTGTATCTCATTCGTGCACTGAGATGAAAGAATATTCTCAATTGGTCATGAAGAGCAAAAGATGTAATCAATCTGTCAAACATGGCTATTGCAGAAGTAACATTTGCGTTAACTACACGCATTATCTCTTCATCTTCTCCTATAGTTGAAAATACTATGGGTTGTCCGCTTAACACTGCATTCTGAAAGATACTGAAGAGTTCTTCTTTGTTCTTCTCCCAGTATTCTTGAGCTTTCTCTGTATCGTAAGTGCGAATTGATTCTATTTTTTCTTTGAATTCATTTACTTTGTTCACCTGTATCACATCCCTGCACAGCCTTCACAGAGTATTTTCCCTTCAATCACCGTATCTGGTTCTGCATATCCTATGATTTCTCCGCATTCATCACAAACTACTTCTGCAAGGTCTATCGTTGTTTGACACATCTATGCCACCACCACTGTAGAATGCCACTTCTCTGTGATTTTACCCTCTTGTTTCACTGTTTCTAAGCGTATTAATCCCTTTTCAGTGAGTTCTGAGAGTCTGTTTGAAACCGTCTGATAACAATAGGGGCACTGATCAAGGATTTCCTGGGTTGTTGTACCTGGGTGATCAATGACAAAAGCTAAGAATGTTTTGTCTAAAGCTTCCAGAGTCTCTTTCTTAACGAAGTATCTCTGCACCCATTGGTTGTTCCTTTGTTCGTCAACATAGTAAATCAATCCGTTTTTACGTAGTTCTTCTAATGTATCTTTGACAGAAGGTCTGTTACCAATTTCCTCCGTAGAGAGTCCTTCTTTTCCCTTCAAAAGTAGAGTATCTAAGACTCCCTGCTGGAGTAAATCCAGCTTTACGATTTTTTCTCGTACAGATTCACTGCTACATGTATCTGTGTCCGAAACCTTTTTATTGTCTCGTTTCTTCATTACTATTCCTCCTTTGAGAGGAGGTTTTAGATTGCTCTTTTAGATCTCGGAAGGACCAAGGAGAGCAATTCCCTACCTCCTCTCTTTCTAACTCCCTTTCATCTTCCCTTGTCTTCTTTGGTGATAAAGAAAACCGTGATTTTAGTATTGTTCTTCAATTCTAAACGTATTGCAGTCTTTAAGTGCTCTTAATTCTCCTTTGTTAGGTTCAAAGATATGTCCCTCTGATTTCAAGATTGATATGACTCTTTCAGCTAGTGATTTAGAAATACCCTGTTCTCTAAGAACGGCTGTAATATCTTCTGTTTTTACTCCGTTTGAGTATGTACATATTACTGAATACACAAAACCATAAATAAAGGAGAATTTATCAATAAAATCGTATTCGTTATTCTTTTTCAGAATTACCACCTCCATTGACTGAAGCAGGTGCTTCATTGGTTTCTTCATTCTTCCCAATGAGAAAATATGTTATAACAAAGAAGAGAAATGGTATACCTATTCCTATTAGGATACATATTAAGTCTAATTTAAAGATATACCTCATAAGTTCTTTATAATCTTCAAATCTCGGAACTGAAAAGAGATGATGCTCTTCAATAATACTTATTACTCCAATTAATTCTCTTGACCCAAAAAAAATTCCTATACAATCAATTAGGTAAATAAAAACAGGGATTAAGATGAAAGCCATGATAGTACTTATTTTTTCTAGCTTTAATAATCCCCAGAAGGAATCAACTATCATATATGGACAAATTGCCAAGAATATAGATACTAAGCATTTAAAAGCTTCTTTCAATCCTTCCCAATCAGTTGTGGATATTTGCACATCAAAGGGATTTATTAAGTATATTAGAAGAATGAAGTTAATTACTGTGATAAATAGAATGGTGTAAAGTAATTTTGGTCTTTTTGATTCTTTACTCATTTGAATCACCCCCACACCCCATCATGATAGTAAAATCTCTGTAATGAACTTTCACTGCATTATTAGTATTTGCTATTTCATTGATTTGAGAATCATCAATTTGAATGTGGGTTGCAGAGTCACCGGATTCTAAAACGCCTTTAAAATCATCTTTGGACAAATCTTTTTTGCCGAGAGATACAACAAAGAGAGTATCTTCCTCCACTGAGAAAATTTTGAAAATGCTTCTTCCTTGTGTCAATAAGTGTAAATCTATCTTGTTAAGTACTACAAAGAAATTATCTGCGATCAAAATGAATACACCTCCTCTTTTCTATTTCTGCCTTTCTTGCCATTATCATAATTGTATAGTTTACAAGATCAGCTAACTCTTCTAAATCTTCCGTAAATGCTTCCTGACTCTTTAACTGCCACAAATCCCACAATTCACTTAAGGACATGTTTCGCCATGAGTCACGCTTTGTACTTTCATGCTTATGATAAATTTGTTTGCAGAAACAGAAAGCATTATCTATTTTCTGTCGGGATTCTACCATTCTCTCTGCAATATCCTCTGTTGAAAGGTGTTGTAGCTCTTCTTCGGCACTAAGGTTTTTATCTAGTGGTTTGTGTGCAACTACATGTTCATTTCTTGATATTATTCTATCAAAAATTTTCAAAGCTTCTTCTAAGGGAGCTTCTATTTCTACTGGTTCGACCCAAATTAAATACTTCATAAATATGCCCCCTTTGTTGAAGCAGGTGCTTCATTGCTTTCTTCGGTGCTGAGGTTTATGTCTAACGGTAAGAAGGATACTTCCTCAAGTTCTGCCATAATTAGGGATATGTCTCCATGAAAGTAGATAGAAGGAGTATTTCCAGTCAAATCTATGGTTATGCTTCTTAAAGGCTCTATCTTTCTCTTTGATAACCATTCTCTGAATTTAGGCATTACTCTACACTTTGCTAAGATATTATTACCGATTTCTTCTATTACTTCGTCTATTGTAAAACGATCAATCGTTTCTTCTCCATTTATTATAGTTACGATTCTTAAATATTTTCCATCTACAATCTGTATTTTTCCTCTATTCAGGATTACCACCTCTCTTTGTTGATAAATATGCATCATCTGTCACAAAGAAGCGAGTAACCCATCTATTTCTATCGTCTTGTTCATCTTTTGAATAGAGTAACCCCTTTTTTCGCAATTTTCTGAGAACTTCGTATATGCGTTGTCTTTTTAGTGTTGTTACACCTAACAAAAGTAATTCCTTAACTGTCAATCCATTTTCGTGTTGCAATAGAATACGGAAAAATTGTTGCTGGGTTGGGCCTAGGTTTTCTATTTCTATCCTCAATTGATCTATCTGTTTTTCTGTGCTTAAGAGACTGAATTCCTGATGTTTATCCAGTCCCTTCACTATAAATTCTTTTTCTTGCATTATCAATCACCTTGAGTGCTCACCTTCACCTTCATAGTTGGGTTCAAAACTCAAATCTATATCATGATTCAAAACTCAAATCTATATCAAGAGAGACTGATAGAAACACGATCTCACCTTTTATGCGAGAAGAAGAACTGAATGGTCTCTTAAAGGGGGTGAAACTTTCCTTTTTCTTGTAGCTTGGAATACACTTTGGATCAGTTCTCCTCCTCTTTTGGGTTCAGTGTTTCATTCTCCCTTGCAGCTGCCCCACTTGGTGCAGGACAGCCTTATCGGAGGATGATAAGATGTGAATAGCTTGGGACAAAGCCATTCAGTAAGGTTATGTCCTGTTCTCTGTGTGAGAGGGGAGTTAGTACTCCCCCCTCTTTGAAGGGATAGAAAGATCCGCACATAACGGAAGCTTTCTGAATGCAAATGCATATAGCCTATGCATTGAGGACATAGCCTCACCGAAAAGTTTATATAACCCGATATTAAGTTATCGAGAGAGAAACATGGTGATACTCACTTAACCCCTTTCAGGATGTGATATACCATGGCGATAATCGCAAAATGGAGACACTCGAAAAGCCCATACGAGCTATTTCAGCTAATAGTGGAAGATTCACGCATCCCAAAAAAGGAGATTGCCAGAAAGTTTAATGTAAATCTTAAAACTGCTGAAATTTGGTGGAATCATGCTTTAGAAAGAAGAATTATTATCCCTCCTATTTTTAGAAGAAAATGTTATGAAAATTTCAAAGAATACTTTTATTTTCTTAATACAGATGATCCCTATAAGCTATATTGGAAAGTTCAAGAAAATAAAGCAATTACGTATAGTTCTGTTGAAACAGGGTTTGCCAACTTCTTTATAATTGCTAAGAATCCTATAAAACCTGAGGGAGATATTGTTTTAGAAGGAAATAGATCTGATTATTACGTGTCAATCCCACTAGATCATGATTTTCAGAGTGCTATCACAAGAATGCGTAATAAGCTTAAAAACTTGGATTCTTTAGAGTATTCCCCAAGTCCTTTGTTATCGAGGAATTATGACTATGAGCCATGGGATGAAAAAGATGAAAGAATCTTTCAATCTCTTTGTAATAATATGCGTATGCCTTTTTCTCGCCTTCTTACAGAAACAAATACGTATTCAGATAAAATTTTGAAATGGTTTAGAGGACGGGACGAATTTGGTCATACAATAATTATGTTCTTCCCAGAGGGAGATAGTTCCTACATTCTACTCAGATACTTCATTGAAACCAATAATGATTCACTATTAATTGATATTTTTTCAGAATTACCTACTTCTACTGTATTTTACAGGGTAGGTGAAATGTTAGTGGTTTCAATGTACCTTCCGTTCTCTTTGCAAGGTCGAATGATTGTTCAAGAAGTATTAAGTACTCTAAAAAGTGAGGAGTTGGTGACTTTTTGCACCAACTCGTTTGTAGAGTACTATTATAGGCCCGATTAACCGGGAAATCCTCCACCAGATGGACCACCACCGTTTGGTTCTGCGTCTCCATCTAGGGGTTCAAATGGCCAGCCTTTTATTTTCATCTGTTCTCACCTCTAGGTGTTATTCAACTTTTACAGTGAAAAACGTTTGGGTTCTCATCTAATAGCCAGACGTGAAGCCTTTTCATAGACGGTGAAATCTCCATTATATAAAGGTTTTGGTGAAATATTGACGCATTTAGTAAAGTGAGCAACCCATGATTTTTTCGGATTTTCATGAAAGGTAGGCTTTAATTTTCCACCGCAAATTGAAAAAGCTTTGATCTATTTGGGTTAATCTCTGTTCATTTTGTATGTTTGAATATCACTGGTTGTTTTCTTCCGTAACAAATAGAAAGATTTATAAGGTACTATTATCATAGTAAGCCGGTGATCTCTTATGACTGTGGAGAAAAGGTATGAAGGGATAAATCATGAACTACTCTGTGATGTTATTTGTGATCTTTTTAGGTTGTATGGTTTTAACATTTCCTGTGAGAATACGAAATATCATGCAGGAGAGAAAAGTGCTCTAAAGGTTCACATCTTTGGAAAGAAGAAGACGGGATGGTTTTCAACTGAAGAGGTGGAAGCATGCATAATAGGACAGCTTGATGTAGAAACTGTTCTCACGATCTGGGGTAACTCAGAGCTGGAAAATGCTGTAACAGAAGAATTGAGGAAATATTTTCAAAAAGTTGAGGTTCCAGATTTAATAAGCTGAAGCAAGTGCTTCGCATAACCCATGATTTTCTTAGAGTACTGTGAAAGGTATTTCTGAATTATCCACCGCAAATTGAAAGAACAGTAAGTCTTTTATGGGTTGGAGGAGTATTTTAGATTGGCCCCAACCCTACTGTCTTCTCAAAAGACATGTCCTATTCACCACGGGGAAGGGGCCACATTTCTGGTAGTTTTTAGTTTAATAATACTTTTCCAGTGCTCTTACGCAAGATTTATAAGGATAAAGGTCTATGTTCGAACGGTGAGTAGGATATGATAAAGAAATTTAGGAATAGCTCTCTTAGATTAGTAAGAGAAGAGCACACAGATAGAATAGGAGGAAGGAAGGCTTTCTCTATAGAAATTTGTACAGGATTTTTAAACCCATCTATGGTGACTGTGATAATAAGCTTTCACCACTGGAAAAGGAAGAAGGGGTGATTTTGTGAGTACAAAGCTTTATCAGATTGGAGGTTCCCGCAATAGATCAAAGTTTTTAGAGGAAGTTAAAGAGCACATAAACGTATATTCGGAGGAAGCAGTCATTTACAGGATGATAACCTGGTTCAGTTTACATGAGGAGTACATTGATGAGTTGAAAGACATACCACAGAGAATGTAAAACTGAAAAGGTGAAAAAATGGTGAAATACTATCCAAAAAACTATATTCCAATCTATGGTGGGGGAGAAAGTCTATTACATTTCATTCTACGGTGTTTATTTTGTAGAGCTTTGTACGTGAAGAACCTGGAGCTTAGAGAGAAGGATAACCAGGTGCTTTTTGAGTCAGAAAAGGAGTTTTTTGAGAATAAAAAACATAGAGGTGACGTGTTTGATCCATTTACGTGTGTCTTATATGAGATACAAAGGGATAGTAGGGAAATTAGGAAAAAGAAAAGGATTTTTAATAGGAGTTCTGAAATTGAGTTTGTAAAATTCATCAATCCTTTGGGATTTTCAAAAGCTCAAGAGTTTAAGGGATTGCTGGAAGATATTTGGGGTGAGATTGAGGGAGTTATTGAGGTGGTTTGATTTAAAATTTCATCTTTAAGTTGTGCAACTATAATTATAGTTATTCAACCATAATAATATCTCATGGGTTGGTAAGGAATCTAAGTAACTTTATCATCAGATAAGAAAGATTGAAGGTGAGAAATGACCTATTCTTGTGTGTGCTTTGAAATTGAATCTATTGCATCAGAAATTACGTCTCGTCCATACGTTAGACCGTGACTATCAAGTATTTTGAGAGCATTTTTGAGATATTTTAGAGCTTCATTTAGGTCTCCTTTAGCACTGTAGATCAGCCCAATATTTCCAAGTTGATTTGCTTCTCCCTGTTTGTACCCTATTTCCCTGTGAATCTTCAGAGCATCTTTGTGGCATTTTAAAGCTTCATTTAAATTTCCCTTGTCACTGTAGATCAATCCAATATTTCCAAGTGCATTCGCTTCTCCCTGTTTATACCCTATTTCCCTGTCAATCTTCAGAGCATCTTTGTGGCATTTTAAAGCTTCATCTAACTCTCCCCTAGCTCTATAGATCAATCCAATATTTCCAAGTGCATTCGCTTCTCCCTGTTTAT
>Ga0209636_10007171_pt1 | contig 11370 bp, 7 predicted proteins | sample DeeMarSWOR152_54_FD_187464 | JGI IMG/M metagenome (GOLD analysis project Ga0209636, IMG submission 187464) | Marine sediment microbial communities from White Oak River estuary, North Carolina - WOR-1-52-54 (SPAdes) (version 2) | ecosystem: Environmental > Aquatic > Marine > Intertidal zone >... | reverse complement strand
CGAGGAGAACGACATCCCGTACCAGAGGAGAGGCGTCCCCGAGCAGAGCGGGACCGACGCCTGGGCGCTCCAGGTCCTGAGGGGCGGCACGATCTGCGGTCTCGTCTCGATCCCCAGCAGGTACATACACTCCCCGAACGAGGTCGTCAGCCTAAGCGACCTTGAGAACGTCGGTAGGCTCCTCGCCGCAACCGTCAGGGCGCTCGGGGAGAGCGACCTCGAGCACACCGTCGAGGTGTTCCGGAAGGGGGCTTGACCCTTTTTATCTTGTCGCACGCTCGACCAGAGTTCAATTTATTCCGGGAGATTGCACGCGCAGATAATGTGTAAATAAAAAATGGGTAGAATTCACATATGTCAGCTATCATAGGTAGTAATTGATAAACTCTAGAACATCTGCTGTATCGATTCGACTCGCATACGACACGCCTGCACATGGATAATTTGTACCCCACGATGTAACACCGATAATTGTCTCAGAAGTTCCAATGAAAATCGGACCACCAGAATCTCCAAAGGCAGTACCGCCTTTACCTTTCGCAGGGTTGGCCGTCGTTTTTATGAACTCATCCCCCCACTTGTGCTTACTTGTTATTAGCTGTGCAGGAGCATACATTCGCTCAAATTCATTGACCCAGTCTGGAGGACCGTGTGGAGCCTCATCATATAACGCCATTTCTTGAACGCCATATCCAACTTGAAGCACCATTGACTTCATAGGAAGCGTATCGACAAGGCCTTCAGTTGGTAATTCACCATATACACCTAGATTGTAAGGGATGTCAAGTACTATGACACCTACATCGTGTGAAATCCAATCAGGAAGAGTAGGGCTCTCCCCAATTGAGTACTCTGGATGAGTGACAGGAGTTCCAGTTAATCCATCAAAAGGCCAATTGGGATTAACAGTTGGATCAGGATCGAAGAAAATGCTTACATCAGTGGCACCATATGTTAAGTGCCCAGCCGTTAGAATTATTGTAGGCGAAATTAGAGTTCCCGAACCATAATACCAGTTTTCACCAATTTTGGCTAGAATTATACAAACATATGGATGGGCTGTTCCATCTGGTTGACCATTTGTGATAGCATATCCGATGTTGTTGAATGTCAGAGAGAGGCATGTGATTAATGTTATTGTTAATGTCATTAAGCTACGTAGGTTCCTTCTCAAGGAGTTACCTCCAACAGAAGATAATTGTTTCATAAATTTAACTCTTCCGCGCGCGAAAATATAAGTATTAAATATGGAATTTTAGAAGAAAATAAGACCTATTTCCAGCTATTACTAGATTTAATTTAGATCCAAGTGGGCAAACAGTACATGAGGAAAGAAATCGACCAGATTCAGGCGCTCCTAGGGGAACATGAGGATCCAATTTTAAGCCTTCTTTTTTTAGGTTTAAATATTCTATTCTCGATTCTTTGCGCGTAAAACTTGTCCGACCTTATCTGTACGTTGGGGTGTTTGTGAACAAGTTTTTGACGACTCTTACGGCGAGTTTCGGGTCCCTGGTTCTTGTGAAGATTCCTTTACGGTTTATAGTCGTTCTTCTGGGGCTTTGTCCAACTCTGAAGTCCGCAAAGTTCCATATGTGTCCCCCGGAAACGTAGTCCTTGGAAAGTAAGACCTCCCAATAGGTCTTTATCAGTTCCGCTTGATACTCCTCGGACCACATCTCAGGGGGGTGCCTGTGAACCCCAGCGATCGCTCCCGCGCCGAACTCGGTTATGATTATCGGCTTATCTGGGAATCTTCTATGTAATTCGTCTAGGGTTTCGCTCAGAGTTTTTGCGGCAGCCTCCAGGTCTCCATAGTTAGAGTACCATCCATAATAGAAGTTGTGGCACAGGACGTCAACCAGATCCAGAGCCACGTCATCCAGGTGCCTGCATGAGGCGAAAGTGACTGGCCTCGTGGGGTCCGCCTTCCCCGCCTCTCCCTTCGCCGCCGTCAAGATGTTCCTGAATTCCTCTCTTCCGCTGCCCGGCTCGTTAAACAGGCTGTACATGATCACCGAAGGCCGGTTCTTGTCTCTCTGTATCATTTCCCGAGTCATTCTACACACCTTCTCAACGATTTCAGGGTCGTCCAAACGTTCTACATTCTCACGCAGGCCTACGGCAGGCGTCTCCAGAATGACCAAGAATCCTTTCTCGTCCGCTAGATCCAAGTGGGTTCTTGAATATGGGTAGTGCGAGGTCCTGAAGGAGTTAGCCCCGATATACATCATCAGACCGTAGTCTTTCCTCAAAACGGCGCCGTGAAGTGCCTTGCCGAGAACCGGGAAGTCTTCGTGTCGGCCGAAACCCTTCAAGAAGACCGGGCGCCCGTTCAGCAGGATCTTGCCATCCTCGACCTTCACGGTTCTTATCCCGAACCTTGTGTCCTTCACGTCCCCTTTTGAATCGTCATGGGCTAGTTTTGTTCTAAGAGTGTACAGACGAGGAGATTCTGGACCCCAGAACTCAGCGTTCTCCACGGTAATTTGTTGAGCGATTGTCTTCTCAGCCCCGGGTCCGATTGTGACGCTGGTCCGCTCCTCCGTGATTGCTTCGTCTTCATCGATAACCTGCATGGTCACGTTGCAGGAGCATTCCTCCTCCAGCTCGTTGACGATCTCGAGGTCGATGTCGAGTATCCCATCTTTTCCTTTGATCTCGGTCCTTATCGTTACGTCTTTGAAGTGGACCTTGGGCACCGAGAGCAGGTATGCTTCACGATGGATCCCGCCATAGTGGAAGAAGTCAAAGTAGGTGGCGTTCATCCCCGCACCTGGAGGCACCGTCTTTCCAGTCAAGGTGTTGTCAACCATTACGACTATTCGGTTGCTCTCTCCGAATCTCAGTGCCTTCTCTGCTCTGAACGCGAATTGAGTGAATCCTCCTTCATGCTCCCCCAGATAGATGCCGTTGACCCAGACCTTTGCTTTGTAGTTTACCCCATCAAAGAAGATGAGAGTAAGTTTAGAACGCCAGTCCTCTGGAAGCCAGAACGCTCGGGTATACCAAGCCGTACCTATGTACCATGTATACCGGGAATCCTGCTCATTCCAAGAAGCTGGAGTATACAGCTCATCCCATTCCGAGACTTGTGGTTCCTCATACCATTTTTCGCTCTCGCCTTTATTCTCCGGATCTATCCTGAAATGCCAGAAGCCCGAGAGATCAATCGTTTCACGCTGAAAACTGTATTCAAGCTTCATCTTTACTTATCTTAAACTATGATTTTATTCAAACTTTGCATTAACGGATAAAGGCCTATTTGGCACTATCACAAGTCGAGCACGCGCCTCTTGGGGGTGCCGAGCTTTTCGCCGGGGCCATATCGATGGCCGCCGCCGACTTTGGGTTTGAGGGGTCGATCTCCCTGTCTGACTGCTTCACCCTCTCCCCGGGGAAGAATAGATCCCTGAAGGCCCTCTTCGCCGCGAGGGATAAGGAGCTGACCGAAGAGACGGAGAGGAGGCCCTTCGATTTCGAGATCCGGTTCTTGGAGGACCACGAACCCAAAAGAAGAATCAATACTTTATTAAAATTATAATCTCTATTCGCGTGTGCAGGAGAGGAAGATCGGCCAGAATTCCGGAGATGCCATTTACCTTACAGGGAAAGATGGCATCTTTACGAAAAAAATAACGAGGAATGAATCAAATGGAACCTTTCATTGATGAACTAACAAAAACGGAAGGATACATAAATCAAATCGCGCATGTCGAAATATTATCAAAAAAAGAAGGAGAATTTGGAATTTTAAAGAAGCCACTACCACGAGAACTTCAAAATTACCTAGATAAAAAAAATATCAAACTCTACAGGCATCAAACAGACCTCATCAATCTTGTCAGAGAAGGAGAAAACGTCGTAATTTCAACTCCTACCGCATCTGGAAAATCACTCGCATTCAATCTACCCGTCTTTGAGACATTGAAAAAAGACCTGAAGGCTAGAGCTCTTTACATTTATCCGATGAAAGCCCTAACAAATGATCAATTTAAAGTTCTTATAGAAATGGAACAGGAAACAGGCATCAACATTCAACCGAATATTTATGATGGAGACACACCTCGCGAAGCCCGTCCCGAAATACGAAGAAACTCAAGGATAATTCTAACTAACCCTTATGGATTACATCTGTATCTTCCATGGCACAAATTATGGAAAAGTTTCTATGAAAATCTGAAATTCATCATAATCGACGAGTCCCACACATACCGTGGAGTTTTTGGGTCTAATGTTGCCATGCTTATCAGGAGATTGCTAAGAGTCTGTAAATTTTATGGCTCAGATCCACAGTTTATTCTATCTTCAGCTACCATTGCTAATCCTGAAGAACATTCAAGAAAACTCACAGGAAAAGAGTATAAAATCGTCTCGGAAGATGCTTCTGAAACTGGACGAAAGTATTTCGTTCTATGGAATCCTCCGATAATTGATGAAGAATTAACACGCCGATCAACACATCAAGAGACAAGAGCATTATTCAACAAATGTCTCCAAAACGGGCTTCAGACATTATGTTTCACAGTCTCCAGAAAAATGGCGGAACTTATCTCCATTTGGTCCAAACAGGATCTTTATGAAACACATTCGGAGTTAGCTCCGTCGGTAGAATCGTATAGAGCAGGTTATCGTCCGGAAGAGAGGAGAGCTATCGAGAAAGGATTACGCAATGGAAAACTGCGCGGAGTAACCTCCACAAATGCACTAGAGCTTGGGATTGATATAGGGTCTTTAGACTGCGTAATTATATCCGGATATCCTGGTACAATAATATCTACTTGGCAGCAAGCCGGAAGAGCTGGAAGATCAAATGAAGATTCCATTGTTTTTTTCGTAGCATTTCCAAATCCTTTAGATCAATATTTCATGAATCATCCCGAAGATTTCTTTAGTCGAAATCCAGAAAATGCTATTATTGATCTAGAAAACCCCTACATTCTATTAGGCCATTTGATGTGTGCATCTAAAGAACTTCCATTAATAGACGAAGACAAAGCCCTTTTTCCCTCAGTTTATCATTCAGCAATCAATCTACTCAGTGACCAAAGAATAATCAAGAAAACCCCTCTTGGATGGAGCTATGCTAGGAGGAATAGGCCTGTGGCGAATGTAAAGCTTAACAATATTTCAGATCAAACAGTACAAGTTTTCCATCAAGGTAATATCCTTGAAACCATAGACCTAACCAAAGCTTATAGAGAAGCACATGAAGGCGCAATTTTACTCCATCAAGGGGAAAGATACCTAGTTCATGAACTAGACTTAGTAAACCTAGAGGCAAAAGTACGGAAAACGGAAGTAGATTATTATACCGAACCGCTGAAAGATATAGATATAGCGTTAGTAGAAACAATTGATGAGAGAGGTGGAAAAATACAGGCGGGGATAGGAAAAGTAGAGGTAACAGAATATTACACTCAATATCGATTGATGAACTATGAAAAAACAATAGATGTTAAACCACTCAAACTGCCTCCCTTAGAATTTCCCTCAATAGGATTATGGTTTACAGTACCTCCAAAAATTGTAAAAGACTTGGAAAAAAAAGGGTTAGACTTAGCTGGCGGAATACATGCGATTGAACACGCCATGATTGCAATTTCACCTCTATACGCTATGTGTGACAGAAGGGATTTGGGAGGTGTTTCAATAGATTATCACCCAGATACGGGAAATCCGTCAGTCTTCATATACGATGGATTTAAAGGAGGAATTGGGATATCTGAGAAATTATACCGTCTACTTCCTGAACTTATGGAGACTACTTTAAAATTAATTAAAGACTGCAAATGTGGAGCTGGATGTCCATCTTGTATATATTCTCCAAAATGCGGAAATAATAACGAACCTCTCGATAAAAAAGCTGCAATATTCATATTAGAAAAATTATTGTAAAGATTGCTTGTTAAAAAGCAAAACGTTTCTATCTTTATTAGGAGCAGGGTTCGAATCTCACCTCGTAGCGTTAAGAAAGTTGTATTTGTTTTAAGATATGACTGAGTCCAGATTTAAAATCCCAGCTTGAAACAGTGTCAAGAGACATTGGACCTTTTGTATTCATTCTTCAGGAGCGTGGACATCGTAGCCATTGTCCCATCGCAAGGAGAGGCGGACCTTATAGGGGTCGGAGATGCCTCGAGGTAGTCTATTACGTTGCGTGACAAAGTGTCTAGGGAGTTGACGAACATAGAATTCAGGGTATCCTTATGATGTGCTACACTTGTAAAACCCGGACTCATCTAAGCAAGCTCAAAAATAATATATAATGAAACGATTTACACATATGTTGTTTTTTCGGCCTTAATGGCTCCTTCTATTATATATTTTATATAATATATTATATAAAAAAAGAAATAAAGACTATAAATTCAGGATTGGTGTAGTAATTTTGTACTGAAAAGTTATTGCGCGCGCACAGTAAATTCATTATAATCCATCTCCTTGACGCGTATGAAAAAATTTATTAATTTATAACAATAAATGTTGCTTTATGGTTAAATATTACACCGAAATAAACAATAAGGCGTTCGAAGGAACGATAATAGACATCGAATCCGATGGTGATTTTGATCGGCAATATTCAGATAACGATAGTAGACAATATAAAAAAATAGTTCCTGTCATTTTTGGTTATATTACAAAAGATAATTTAAATATATTTTGTGCAAAAGGTCATTCATCAATAGATAAATTAAAACATATAATAATAGAAACTTTACCAGAATTAAAAATACCTTTATATGCTTTTAACTCTAGATTTGAAAGAAGTGTTCTATATCATTCTTGCGATCTTAAAATTAATTTTAAATGTGAACTCAATGCATGGTCACGTGAAATGAAAAAATATACTGTCGAAAACCTTAATATTGAAAATTATGATGATCCTTTCTTTGATGTTGGTAATGAATGTCGTTTAGCTTGGCTAAGAGGAGAATGGGATCAATGCATTAAACATAATAGAAGTTGTTTATTGAAAGAAAGAGATATACTTTTGAAAAGAGGTTTTAGAGAACCAGATGACTTAACTTTTCATCCTTAACTGTATTTTCGATCGTTTAAAATAAAATAATTTCTCTTAAAGTAAAAGATAAAGGCTTAAGTTCTTATCTATTAAATCTTTTTAATAGAAAATTATTAATTAAAAAAATGTTTCATACAGGTGATAAGTATTTACATTTGAATAAGGAGGGAGGAGATGATAAGTTTAGATTTTGTGGAATACGTTAAAGTAGCAATTCGAATGGGGCGCTATGAGCTTTTGTATAAACTTTTGAACTGGTACTTTTAACTTGTGTCCGTTTTAAAACTGTTATTTATTTTTGCATTCATTATGTTGATAACTTTTTTTTACTTTTAATTTATTTATTGTTTTTTTGTATGTGTCTATGCGTGTGTTCAGAAAATCCTTATTTATTGGACGAGGCAAAGCTTCAATATAGTTATTGGCAATTACTTCTTGGCAATCATCTTCTCTAATATTTGTGTATAATTCTTCTAATTCACCAGCTATCTCTTTATGTAATGATAAAGCAGGTTTGGCACGCACATCATTTCTAATTTTATAATAAAATCTTCTTAACCATTTATTACTATTTATGTCTCTGATGTATTCTTTGATTAAATTAAAGTTAGTATCTCCTTTTTTATTGATTAACAATGGCGCGTACTTATATTTAATGGGCATACTTATTGGCTTCCACTTGACTTCACAAAATTCTTCTTTTTTTATAGGATCATATAATTCATATACATTTGTAATAATTGGCGTTATATAGACTAATTTTCTTCCCTCATTTCCTGCTTGAGCAAAAGCAAGTTTAGAATTAAGAAGTTGTTTCGCATTTATTATTCGCATCAAGTCTTTTTTGTGACATCCAGTGCATCCAAAACTACCAAATTCCCAAAAAGGATCTGAACGCCTATCGTTCATACTTTCAGGAGTACGTAGAGTTACAATAAACATTTTTATTTTATTCATAATTATTCACTTGTAATAATGAAATATTTTGATCTTTGAACCATGAATAGAATTGTTCTGGTTTAAGGAATGATGGGGGAACTATGCTTCTCTGAATATATCCATTTTTAACGGATAATCCTCCCCAAGCTGTAAGAAGATCATTCCTAACTCTATAAGCTCTATTTCTATATTCTCCTATGGGAATACATCGCTCTAGTCTACCTGATAAATTGGGTTTTGCTCGAACGATTATGTCAGTCATACTTATATTCTGTTTACGAGTATGTGCGTTTTCATGCCATCGTTCTTTCGGGACATCCAATGCCCAGTTAATTTCATCAATAATGTATAATCCCATTAACGCATAGACTAATTTGTGCTGACTAGGTTTTATCGGTTTTAAACCACCATAGAAAGCGATTAGATCTCCTTCATCCATGGTGGTAATTCCTGAACCTCGACGAGTCCCGACATCACCATACGTTAGATACTCAAAATCAGGATCGAGATGTGCATATTGATTTTCCAGTGCTGTTGGAAATCTTAAATCATTGTATAAATCTTTACCATAATTTTTACAAAATTCAGTCAAATAAAATATAATTTCCTCATAATCATCTGGAGTCTGGTCGTAAGCTGGAATAGGCACATAAATAAATTTTCTTGTTTCAGGATCAACAGGAGCATTCCAATTTCCACGTGTTGAATCTATCCCTATTCGAACAAGAATTCCTTTCATAACTGTAAACTTAATATATAATTAATATATTTTTTATGTTTAATTAATTCATTACCTTATATCTGTGCACGCATAATAGCATGCGAAATGATCTGATATTTCTCTTATCATTTTTTTAACAAAATTGAATAACATGCTTTACTTGGTGTTTCTGATGAATTTCAGGATTGATCAAAACTTAACCTTCAAGCGCGCAGATAATGTTCCTTTTTCAAAATTCCAACGCCGCGATCGATCCCGAGCTGACCCCAAAATTCACAGGAACAACCAAAACACGTTCAAAAAACAGATGAAAAACCAGAACGAAGAAAACATAAGAATCATACAAAGGCGAAAGGATGTTGACCTGAAAATTTTCTCGTCCCCGGAAAATCAATATAACCTGCCACCGACGCGCGCAGCGTGTGAGTAGCTAGCCGCTGGAAATTTAAGATGTTTACAGAACATCTTTATCCTGTTTCAGGTTCATGTCATGGATGTTGAAAAGAGGAGATGGCATCCTACCTTTTCAGGGTCAAAGCCGATTGGGATCCCAGGAATCTGTGGCGGGACATCGTCATCGGCGGGGCACGCTCCCTCGAAGACCTCCACAGAGCCATCAACACCTCATTCGAAATAGGATTCGATCACCTGTGGTTCTTCGGAACCGACAGAGATTACTGGAGAAGCAGCAGGAAGTACAAGTCTCCAAAGGATTTTGAAAACTTGCCCAAATGGATGGAATTTTGGGATAGCCTCTCGGGGATAAGCGAGTCAGAGGTGAACGCTGCGGGTGTCTCCATCGGTGAGCTCAACCTCAAGGTGGGGGACAGACTATGCTATCTATTCGACTATGCGGACGAGTGGCGTTTCTACCTCATCCTAAAAAAGATACTTGAGGACGAACCATCCCAAAAGGAACCGGTGATCGTGAAAGGGAAAGGTGAAATATTCGGGTAGTATGTCGCATTAGATACATGTGGAGATCTCCCAATTAACTTATGTCTCCATTATCTTTTCACTCCGATGTATAGACGCGCACATGGAGTATGGGGTATAGTTTATTCCTCTCGCCACGAAGGATCTTAAAACCATCGCGCTCTCAACTAACGAACTCTATGCACAAGGCGGAGCGCAGCCTCCATAATCGATCCATGAATTCCCACATTCATCTTGAGGATTTTATTTATAACACAATAAACGGTTCTACAGTCGGCGTCTTGAGATGTCGCTGGATAACAAGCGCGCGCTGTGGAGTTTATATCCAATACGCCCTCGACTTCATTCTGTTCTCCGTCCTCCTCACCATAACGGACCTGGCCATCATAGGTATCGGCCTATTCTCCGCACCCGCAATATATTTTGATATTTGGTGAGCATATGAGAAAGAAGCAGATAATATTCGTTTTTTTCATTAGTTTTTTCTGGTTAAATTCTCTTATCCATGAATCGAGCATAACTAATGTTTATGCCTGCACAAATTTTAAAATAAAAAACAGTCAAGCCGTTTTTTTTGGTAACAGTGAAGACCATGCCTTTAGACAAATTTCTGATACTTATGTTACGTTTGTACCCAAAGGGCAGACTTGGTATGATGGTTCAAAATTAAAGTATGGAGCTGTAGTTGTGGGTTATGCGAATGAAAGTGGATACAGCTGGGTTCAGGGAGGTATGAATGAAAAGGGTCTAACTTTTGATCTGACGTCTGTTCCTTATACAGAACCAAATCTTCATAATGAGAGACTTCCGAATTTAGTTCCAGAGATATTCAGTTGTGAAACGATAAGTGAAGTTATTGAGTATAAAAAAACACATGGTGTTTATCAACAAGAGGGAAGCGTCCAATCATTCTATGTCGATAAATCAGGCGAATCATTAGTATTTCACATCGGAGAAGATGGAGAATTCAATTTTTTCCGTAATAATGAAAGTTACCAACTAGCATCCAATTTTTATGTGGATGATCCTTCACGCAGGAATCCAAACTCAGATGCAATTAGAAGATATAACGCTGCGGAGCAAATACTCAATAACATTGTTACAGTTGATAACATATCGATAGAATCCATTACATCTGTTTTAGACGCAGTCCATTTCGAAGGACCGGCTGTAAATACCTTATATTCCAATATTTTTGACGTGACAAAAGGGGATATCTATCTGTATTACTTCCATCAATTTGAAGAAGTTGTCAAATTAAATCTAGAAGAAGAATTAGCTAAAGGCCACCATATATATCGAATTTCTGATCTTTTTACGCAAGAAATTGTAGATAATGCATTTAATGAATATTATAAATATCCATATATAATCCGTTTTTTTCCAACTGATCTCTTACTTCTTTTTGCTACAATGATTCTTGATATAATTCTTGTTTTAGCATCAATATTTGTAATAGGTAAGAAATTATTCCATAAAATCAATGTATCTAAAAATGAAACTCCAGAGAAAAGTGTAATGCATAGGCAATTAATTAAGCTTAAAACTAATGAGGTTACCTCTAAAGGATTATTTATTCAGATAATCCGCTCTTTAGCTATAATTTGGTCTTTCTTGAGTTTCCCGATGATCTATTGGAATCATAATGGAGAATGGTGGCCATTTTTTGATGATATTCCGATTCTACAGTGGCCGCTCCAGTCATTTTATGCATTTTATAATATCTTTCTGTTAATAAGCTTGTTAGGCG
>Ga0209636_10007170_pt1 | contig 11371 bp, 7 predicted proteins | sample DeeMarSWOR152_54_FD_187464 | JGI IMG/M metagenome (GOLD analysis project Ga0209636, IMG submission 187464) | Marine sediment microbial communities from White Oak River estuary, North Carolina - WOR-1-52-54 (SPAdes) (version 2) | ecosystem: Environmental > Aquatic > Marine > Intertidal zone >... | reverse complement strand
AATAGCTGCTGCTCGGAAGGTGTCTGCTGCTGCCAGGATAACTCGCCTTCCCTGCGAAGTGAAACCATAGGCCAGCTTGGCAATGCTCGTCGTCTTGCCCGAGCCATTCACGCCGACCACAAGGATGATGTAAGGGGATTCTCCACTTTGCTCAGGGATCGGATTCGCTCTCCGGGGGATGCTTAATAAGCTTACCATCTCCTCTTTCAAAGCTTCCCGTATCTGAGATACCTCTGAAAGCCTGTCTGTTTTCACCCGCTGTTTGACTTTATTCAGGAGTTTGCTTGTGGTCTCTACACCAACATCAGCCGAGACGAGCAACTCTTCTAATTCCTCCCAGACCTCATCCCCGAAAGCGTCCCGGTTAAAAATATTAGCTAGCTTGCCAAACCAGGTTTCCTTGCCTCTTTTTACTCCTGGTTCAGTCTTTTTTAACAAATCGAACAAGCTGCCTCCGTAATCGAGGGTGCCCGTATATGATAGCACAAGTGTAGACGACTTTTTAGCTGGCGGTTTCTCATCTTTCCGGTGAAGGTGTCTCCGGCTCTTTCCCCAGGAATAAAAGAGGATATACGATGTCGCTCAGGCAACAAGGAATCCAGACTGCCAGAAATAAAATCAGGAAGATAAGAGGAAGCAAAGGAATCCAATCATCAGCTATTCCGAATGCCATGATGTAGAATAAGGATGCCCAGGTACTTAACAGTACGTGTCCGAAGTGTGGGATTCTGGTTGTTTGTCTCCAATAGCCGATTCCAATGCCAGCAAGTGCCAAGAGATTTATCCACCAGTGCTCGATAAAGGGTACGTGAAACTCCATTTGGGCATGAAGTAAGGTTCCACCTAGATAAGGAATTAGGGCATCGCTTATCGTGGCTATACCGATCGAGCCTGTCCAGCCAATCAAAATCACAGCCCAGATTTTGCCTTTCTTGTATCTCATGTACATAGCGGTGGTTACAAGTGCGCTCAATAACACATGGACTGGGTGTAAGGTGTGAAAAACAGTTTCAGTAATATGGTGAGGAACGTTGCATAAAATTATTATAACCATGATGATAATGCCCGTGAGAGCGCCAAGGGCTGTGAAAGGGATATGCTCTTTGAGTTCGTGCGCTATGCGCTTGCCCATTTCTTATTCAGCCAATTCAGGCTATTTCCTGTAACAGTGGGAACAGAGTCCGGAGAATTCAGAAAGGTGATGTTCGGTATGAAAGCCAAAATCTTGGGCGAAGGCGTTTTCCTCTTGACATAATCCTTTGTCAGCGAATTCTTGAATGGCTCCGCAGTGCTGGCAGACCATGAAGCGATGGCAGCCTTCTATAGCATCTAAGCTGCACTTCACAAATCCGCCGCTGGATAGCACTTTGTGAGCTAGGTTGAGGCTGCAAAGCAAATCGAGTATGCGGTAGATGGTAACGTGGTTTAGATATTTGCCCCTGGCGCGCAAAATCCCTTGTATATCGTAAGGGGAAAGCGGTTTTTCGGTTTCTTCCAGCACCTCGAGTACCAGCTTCCGCGGCCTGGTTGCCTTGTGCCCCTGGGCTTGCAAAATCCGAATTGAATCTCGAACCACGGCGATATTTTACCTGATGGGAGGGCTAAATGCAACACTATTGCAATTAGCTATTAAGAATGATCGCTTATTCGGCTATAGGGTCAACGCCATTTTTCCTCCTACGCTCTACCCACCGGGATTGCTTCGGATGGCTTTCTTAACCTCAGTGACGGGGCGCAGAGGAAAAAATAGAGTTACCCCCATTTTAGCAGAGCTGATGCGTAGGGGCGGGGCAATCCCCGCCCCTACGCCAGCCGGCGGTGGTCACCCAGCCGCCGGCGGTGCTGGACTGGTGAGATCTTGCATTACATTCCGGCGGCAAAACATATGGCATTTATGAAAATCGTCTTGGCGTCGTTCGTCCAATCCGTCATATCGGTGTCGCCTTGCGGCCCCAGGCTGGCCAGGAGAACATGCGTGCTCCCACCATATGTGCCCACTGCCGCTGCATCACCCCGTATCCCTCCAGAATCTGAGCCAACGTCGGCTATAGTGTCGCCGGAGTAATCCCAGAACCAGGCATGGTCATTCCAAAAACCGCCGGTGATGATGGTTATCTCGTCGTCTACGTTCCAGCCATCAAAAATGGGGTGCGCCTGCGTCACCTTGTAATACACGCCGCCATCAAGACAGGACATATCCTGCCCGGCGGGGTCACTCAGATGCCATTCCAGCAGCGATATCCCCCATGAGCTAGCTACCGAATACGAGCTGGTGAAGACGACTCCTACCCCGTTATCGCTGGCCGCGTCCAGGAAATCTAGGAAAGTGGTTTCTCCCGGGTCACTGGGCTCGTTTATCACCACGACAGCGTAGTCGCCTATGTCAGAGATTACGTCCCAGTCCCTTTCCTCGGCCCAAATGTTATTGTCCAGGAGAAGGTCGGTCAACTGGGAATCGTAATCACCTAATACTGCCACCGTGACCGGCTCCCAAGCTATCTTCTCGGACGGCACGGCGAGGGCCTCGTCTGCATCGAGCAAGGCGAGGTACTGTAGGTCCCCTGGGTCGAACTGATTGCTAACCATTACCCCCGGACAGAACTCGGGGTTGGGTGATATCTCGTAGAATACCAGATGCGCCTCCGGGTTCCAGGCCACCGCTATATTGTCCCCATGTTCTTTCACGAGGACGGGGTTAGCGAAGAGAACGGGCGTGGCCACCTGGACCCCTGGGGCACTGCCAGGGAACTCGTCGTCCAGATCGACATACACATCCTCCAGGGACGTGCCTGATTCGACATAATAGAGCAGGAAGTGGTCGAGATACTTCGGCTCTGGGTGGTACCACGGGTCCAACTTCTGAGTTGGTACAGCCAGACCGATCGGGCCGACCACTCTCAGCTCCTGGTCGTCTCCAAACTGGTTAGTGACCACCACGTTCCATGTCTGAAGCTCTACGTTGCTTAGCCAGTACATCGTCAGGTGGTTGTCTGGGTTCGAAGGTGTCGGCTCCTCGAGGTACACCTTGTCGACAGGATTGCAGAACCCCGCGGCCGAATCCACCTTTACAGAAGAGAAATCGCCGAACTGGTCCACAAGGTATTCCACATACACGTCTTCTAAGGGCAGGCCAACTGCCGGGTAGCACTTGAAGTGGTCGAGCGGAGGCACTGGGGGCACGATCTTCTCGGACGGCACAGCGAGGAGAACTGCTGGGGCGGACACGTTGAGGGACCCTTCACCGAACTGATTGACAACCTGTACCTGCGTGTAGGACTCCTCGGCTTCTATTCCTATCTCGTAGAATACCAGATGCTCATCCGTCGTGATCTCCGTTACATTTTCCCCGTGTGTTTTCCGGACGGGGGTGGCGAAGATAACGGGCGAGTACACAAAGGCCTCCTGTGGTGCAGCGTCGAACTGGTCGGTCAGAGTGACGTACTCATACACCCCCGGGCCTCCTTCGACACCGTAGAGCAAGTAGTGGTCGAGACCCACCGGCTCTTCGTGGCCCCCTGGTTCCACCTTCTGCGTCGGTACGGCCAGCCCGTACGGACCGAACACCCACAGCTCCTGCTCGGGCGCAAACTGGTTAGAGACCTTCACAGACCGTATCACATAATTTTCTTCGGGCACGTTTATGCCGTAGATCGTGAAGTGGTGGTCGGGGTTGAAGATTGGCGTCGGCTCCTCGTCGTGCATCTTCTCGGCAGGATTGCAGAAAGCCCCGGCCTCCCCCACCGTAACATTGAAAGCGCCGAACTGGTCCTCCAGGTACACAACCTCATCTATGGGCTCCATGAGAATGTCCTCCGCCTCGTAGCACTTGAAGTGGTCGAGCGGCCCCACAAAGTTAGCGGTGACGGTTACATCTTCATCGGGCATGGTGAAGATAGTCTCTTCCTCATTCTCATCATCGAGTGTGCCCGCCGTCGCAGTCCACTTAACAAACTGGTAGGGCGGGGTGGCTACTGCTTCTATGTCGACTTCCGTACCTTCTGGGTAAGGGTTAGTACCAGTCGGAGTAGTTGTTCCTCCTCCCGCAGGGTTAACCGCCATGGTGAGTTCATAGACCTCCACGAAGTTGGCGGTGACGGTTACATCTCGACCAGGCATTTCGAAGGTAGTCTCTGCGGCATTTTCATCGTCGAATTTGCCCGCCGGCGCACTCCAGTTAACAAACTCGTAGCCCGGGTTGGCTACTGCTTTTATGTCGACTACAGTGTCTTTTGCGTAAGGCGATGTATTTGTCTCATCAGTTGCCATTCCGCTGCCGGCAGGAGCTACCGCCATGGTGAGCTTGTAAGTAGCGCCACCATTACAGCTTACTACCCCGGCAATTAAGGCTACCGCAATCAAGAAGATGCCGACCGTTTTCAGGTAATGGTGTCTCCTCAAACTAAGTATTGCCCTCATATTTCATCTCCTTTCTGCTTGCCCAATGAATTGGGCAACTACGTTTTTAAACAGCCGCAATAGTCCGGTTTCCTCAAAATCTCAGTGCATGGCATGTCACCTCCTCCCTATCGAATCTCACTAGCCCTCTGGCGCACCCCCTTGACCACCAGCCTTGTATTAATGTTTCTTATATTTCTTATAGGAAGTTAAATTATACTCCCGCTGCCGAAGGGACTGTCAATAGTTTTTCTGATTTCCCAAGATTTTCATTGTCCCTCAAGCCACGAATTCTTCAAGCAATACCATTGCAGCTTCTTTGTCCAGGGGCTGGTTATTATTGCCGCACTTGGGCGATTGCACGCAGGAGGGACAACTACTTTGGGGCGTGAAGCCTACACCCAACACCCTATGGTAACGCTCTCCCCCAGTCCACTTCTATGGCGTATTTGATACATTTGCTAAAGATCTCATAGTCAAGACGGGGGCATGCAATATTATTTCTGTCTAAAATCTCCCCCGCTTTTGTGTCATCAAATATCCGGGCATCGTGAAAATTTGGCTCATATACATTAATGAACGAATCAAACAAATTTTCTAGAGCATTCTTGGGCTGATTGACAAAATCATCAGCCGGCACGGATTTGTAACCCGTAGCGTTAAAGAATTTTTCCCCGAATAGAATGAGCTCGTCGAGTGTGCTTGGCTTTCTACTTACCAAATGGAAAATACCGACGTCTAGGCAATTCTCCATAATTGCTATACACCCGGCAACCGCAAAGTCGATAGGGACCAAATCAAATGAACTTCCATCTATTTTTCCGATTCGGATGGGCATATAAATTTTGCCGTCCTCAGTCTTTCTAACACCCAGCTTTTCAGCATTCAACCCTTCATTTTCTTCGATATCCCTTTCAAATAGCTTCTTCAAATAATGTCCCGCCCTGAAAGGAACGTAGAAGGCCTTGAAGCTCAGGCTCTTTCCTGTTCTTGAATCCCCGTAGGTTATCGAAGGACGGTATATATTCACTCTTATCCCCTCGCTACCACAAGTTTCGATTACGTGTCCTTCAGCTATATGTTTAGTTTCTTCGTAAACGTTGTAGAATTGCTGCTGAGGTACATATTTCTCCATACACCTTCCACGAACTTTCCCAGCGACATATGCACTGCTCATGTGATGAAAGAAATAACATTTGCTCTCCGCTGCTAGCTTTAACACGTTGAGCGTGCCCTGAATATTTACCTTTTCCGCTTGCCTTCTTTCCCTTTCCAGAAATGACGTATCGGCGGCACAATGCCATATTTCGTCAACGTTTTCCAATAGATAAGCGTACACCTCATCATCTAAGCCTAATCTGGGTTCATCCACCTGCCCACTCACTACTTTGAAATTTTTGTTGTAAGGAAGGCCATGCCACTCCAGGACTTTTTGAACCCTTTCGTACGCACTTAGATTATGCTTCGGCCGACATAGGAAGATAACGAAGTAAACTCTCCTCAATAGCTCTGCTGCAATATGACTCCCCATAAAACCGGTGCCCCCGGTTAGGAATATCACGCTTTCTGCATTCTTTCTCTTTTCAACTATGTAATCTATCGGCCTCCTCATTTGCTCCCCCATTAGCAAAATCCCTTAGGTCCGATTCTTTGTTCGCCACGGAGATTCTAACACCCGGAATATATTGGATATCGTTAGCTCTTTACAAAATCTGGTGGTAAGCAAAGCTCTTTGTTTAATAAGGACTTATGACCCTCTAACCTCGTCACTACGGATGCACAATTTTCTATCTGATAAGATATGCCTACGTATATAGCAAATTCTCGCTTCTGCATAGCCCTTGAAATACTATAGAAAGGAGCGCGGGGGCCTTCATTTCCTGTGTGAATTCATTTACCTTGTTCATCGATTCTATTGTGGCATTAGCTGCATTTTCCCTTTCCTGATTATTTGTCTGGTCAAAGTAATAGACATGTTCTATCTGGGCCCGCTTGCCAAAGTCCATTGGATTTATAACTCCTAAACCGCTCCTCAAGTCATATTTGTCACCGATTGATTGCAGCATATCACATATTTCAACAACTTTATCCAGGTTATCTAGGGAAACGAAGGCAAAGCCTGGGGCATATGCATAGTTTCTGCCTATTCTGCTTGAGAGGATCCTGTACATATTTAGCCAGACCAGGTCTGTCATTTCCGGCTTGGAATATAACTTCTTGAAGAAATCCTGCAAATCTTCGTCGACTACTGCTGCTATATTCTCAGGTGACGGAGATAAGCTCATCTCTACTAGAGGCCTTATTTCTTCCTTAAACAGGAGTTTGTAAGGCTTTTCAGCCCCTGAAAGTTGGCTTAGTATTTCCATCCCTTCATCGCTATAAAATTTTGGTAAACCTAGCATAATTGTTCTGACCATCTTTTGGTCTATAGCAACGTCTGCCATTTCTTTTATTGTCCTTACCGTGTATTTATCCCCTACCACCATTAGCAGGTATTTCACTTCCATTTCTTCTGTGAAGAAACGCCTGAGTTCCTCGGATGCCTGGAAAGTTGGGGAAATGAAAGGTGCAAAATATTCTAATCCCAGAATCGAATCGACTAAGCCTAGCCTCCTTCTAGCTATTTCCCGCATCATCTCTAAGGCTTCATGAAGGTCTGAGAAGGGAATCAAGATTCCCTCTTCATCTTCTACAATTGGGTAAAGTCTTACGGTAATATGAGTACATATGCCAGGGAGAGGAGCCAGAGTACCTGGGGGGGGCATAAAATAGTTGAATATCTTCGGCGCATCCTTGTCGTTTGTCTTGAATATTTTCCCATCAAAAGCAGCAATTTCTGCATCAATGTAATTATCGCCCGCATATCCGTATGCATGGCAAAGAGTCCCGTAAATACCAGTCATTACCATGTTAGCGCAAACGCATGCTGCCGGTTCTGCCACGCTGGCCCTCATTTTGTGCTTGTTCGCCTCCTTCTGCATCTCAAACGAGGTCACTCCCGCTCCAACGGTGGCAGTCCAGTTCTTGGGGTCCACTTCAAGCGTTTTCATTCTGCTCAGGTCAATAATTATTCCCTCTCCGAGGGTCATTCCATGGCTGTTCTGGCCGGTGCCCCTGGGCACAAATGGCACTTTATGCTTGTTGGCTATTTTAACAACCTCGGCAACTTCCTGCGTAGATTCAGGCATGACAACATATCCGGGCATATGTCGTAAGTGACATGGGCTTATATCTCCAGAGTAATTGACATGCCTCATATCTACGGAGTAACTGACTAAGGTTGCGGGATCGACTGGGCTTATATCTCTAGAGTAAGTGACTAAGATTGCGGGATCGTTTGTCGCCCATTCGCCGCCGACAATTCCTCTTAAATCGCGCAATACCTGGTCTTCTACCGGACTTTCAATCGGCTCATTTCTCTGCACAACGGCTTCAACATATTTTTTAAGTGCCTCCATGACTTTCATAGGTCGAAGTTCAGTCACGAAGTAACACTGCTTATCGCATATTCCACACAAGGTACAGGACCTTGCTATGTCAATGAGCCTTTCAGTAACGGGTATCAGCTTGTTAGCCAGGGCACTAGCAATTTCCATTCCTCCTTGGGGATAGTAACTAGTGTATTTATGCTTAGCTCCAGAAGGGCAAACGCCCGTCCCTAAGAAATCTATTTTACACATACCGAAATGGACACATTTCGCCGCTATGTGCTTAACTCCTTCTAATCCCATGGCTATAACCTCCTGTGCTGACCAAAAGTGTCTAAGCTAGTAACCCCAAGTCATTACTAAATTTGCTAACGCCGCCTTACCTTTGAAATGAAAAATCTTTGAATATCTGGAATGTAAGAAGATCAAACAACCGCCGCCTACTTATAAGACATTCACCAAATCAGGCCGGGTTTTATTGTCAGAAAATTACCTGCCTCTATTTATCTTACCAGTTCTCCAACCAGTTCTTCAAGCAATACTATCGCAGCTTCCTTATCCAGGGGCTGGTTATTGTTGCCGCACTTGGGCGATTGCACGCAGGAAGGGCAGCCGTCGGTGCAGGGACATGCTTCGACAGCTTTCAAAGTAGCCTGCCAGAGCTCGGTTATCATCTCGAATCCCTTCTCGGCAATGCCGATGCCTCCGGGGTGGGTATCGTAAATAAAAATCTGTGCCTTGCCGGTATCGGGATGAAAAGGAGTGGAAACGCCGCCGATGTCATTGCGGTCGCAAAGGGCAAATAAGGGAAGTATGCCAATGGCAGCGTGTTCACAGGCATGTAAACCGCCGTGGAAGTCAAGCCCGGCAGCGGCTATCCTGTCAATCGCCTTCTGAGGCAGATCAAACCAGAGGGCCTTGGTGGGAAAGTTTTGTGGTGGCAAATCAAGAGGCTCCTCCCCAATGACCTCTTCTGTGAACTGCCTCTTCTTTTTAAAGCCGATTACCGTGGTAGTAACGTCAACATCTCCGAAGCAAACCTTTACTGCATGGCAATCTTTTTCCTTGAGCAGCTTCGTGACCTTGATGTCGTGTATTTCCATAGTCTGGGTATAGTAATCTACAGACCTCGGTTCTGCCCAGGCAATGCGCCGGGCTAAATCTAGTTCCTTTACAAGATATGACTCGCCCTGGTGGAGATAGATAGCGCCGGGGTGTATTTGAAAGAAAGCAACGCTGGCTTCTACTGTCTCCAACAAGCAGCCCTCCTGACCATCGATGACGGCATAATTTTGCCCTGATGTTGCCCTTATATTTATATCCTGAGCGGGATATGTAATAGAGGGAGAGAGATAGCATTTTTCTTGGCGTCTTCTCAACCTGCCTTCTTGCTCTAATTCAGCCAGCATGGCACTAGTTTCGCCGAAGAATTCCTCGTCTTCGTTATCCAAAGGTTTCTCCCAGGCAGTGCAGAGGAGGTGAGGCTTCAGAATATAAGGATTGTCAGGATTGATTATGGCATTGTCAAAGTTCTTGCTGAAAAAGAAATCTGGATTGCGCATCAGGTATTGGTCAAGCGGATTTTCCTGGGCAATAAGAAAGCTCAAGGAGCTGTGAGCGCTTCGTCCGCTACGTCCGGCTTGCTGCCAGGCACTGGCAATGCTTCCGGGATAGCCGGTGAGCACGGTCGCGTCCAGGTCGCCGATATTTATTCCCAGCTCCAGGGCTGTCGTGGCGACTAAACCGAGAAGCTCGCCGTCGAAAAATTGATGCTCAATTCGGCGTCTGTCTTCGGGAAGGTACCCCGCCCGGTAAGGGCTGATTTTATCAGCCAGGGAGGAGGATAATTGTCCCTGGGTATAAATATAAATGAGTTCGGTAAGCTTACGAGTGCGGGCGAATACCAGACTACGAATCTCTTTCTGAACAAGCTCTCCAAGAAGAAAAGCCGCCTCACTGTTGGAACTGCGTCGGCTGGTCTTGGCTTCGTCGAGGAAAGGTGGATTCCAAAAGGTGAAGTATTTTTCACCATGTGGTGAGCCATCTTCAACAATGGACTCAAAAGGCAAGCCGACGATATTTTGAGCATGCTCTTCGGGATTGGCGATGGTGGCGGAGCAGCAAATAAACTGAGGGTTAGAGCCATAAGAAGCGCAAAGCCGCCGCAACCTCCGCAGGACATTAGCTACGTGAGAGCCGAAAACACCTCGATATATATGAGTTTCATCTATTACGACATATTTGAGATTGCGAAACAACTTAGACCACGATTGATGGTTGGGCAAAATGCCCAGATGGAGCATATCCGGGTTAGTGAGCACTATCCTTGCCTGTTTTCTTATTCCCGCTCTTTCACTCTGTGGTGTATCGCCGTCGAAAGTAGCCACAGCTCCTGGGGAGAGAAGCTGGGGGAGGTCCTTCGCTCCGTTCAGGATTTGCTTCAGGCTACGTAGCTGGTCCTGGGCTAGAGCTTTCGCGGGGAAGATGTAAAGAGCACGGCTGTTTTTATCATGTAAAAGCGCATTGAGCGTAGCTAATTGATAGCACAGGGTCTTGCCGCTGGCACTGGGCGTGGCTATTATCACGTTTCTCCCGGCCAGGATGGCATTCAAGGCCTTCGCCTGGTGACTATAAAGAGCTGATATGCCCATGGACTCCAGAGATGCTTGAAGGCTGGGATGGAGGGGGTTATCCAGTTTGCCAAAGATAGCGCCCTGTGGGGGAATGCGTTCAATATGGACAACCTGCTGGCGATAATCAGGCAAGCTAACAAGGTGATGGAGAAAGGCAGCAGCATCCATCAGGGAAAAGTTTCTATTTCCGAACTCAATAACTCTACATCTGGGTAGTTCTGGACAATGAACTTTACGACATTGGAGAGAGTTTCATCGGCATGCCTTCTGTGGTTGCTAACGCAGGCTATGCCCAAAGTAGCTAATTGCCATAAATTCTGGTTATCCACCTCAGCTACGGAAACATTGAACCTGTTTTGTAGCCGTGTGATAATAGACTTAATTACCTGTCTCTTGCCCTTAAGGGAATGGTTCTCAGGGAGACGAAGCTCAATTTGGCACACACTGACGTGCATTGTTTGTTCCCCTTCCTTATTGCTCTCCCTTTGGGGGAGAGCTTAGATGGGAGTTATAATCCTTTTCTAACGATATAAACGATGAGGTCAGCAAGACGACAGCTATAGCCCCATTCGTTGTCATACCAGGCTAATATCTTTATCAGGTTGTCATCAATGACCATGGTGCTTAAGGCATCGAAGATAGCACTGGCTGGATTGCCCTTAAAATCCGAGCTCACCAGCGGCTCGTCACAATATTCCAGAATTCCCTTAAGTTCTCCGTCAGCAGCCTTACGAAAGGCAGCGTTAACCTCTTCAGCGCTTACCTTTGTATTCAGGTCAGCGACAAAGTCAACGACAGACACTACCGAAGTTGGCACCCTCAGGGCAATACCATGTAACTTCCCCTGAAGTTCCGGAATGACTACGCCCACAACACGAGCTGCACCAGTAGTAGTTGGGATGATATTGGTGGCAG
>Ga0209636_10007169_pt1 | contig 11372 bp, 7 predicted proteins | sample DeeMarSWOR152_54_FD_187464 | JGI IMG/M metagenome (GOLD analysis project Ga0209636, IMG submission 187464) | Marine sediment microbial communities from White Oak River estuary, North Carolina - WOR-1-52-54 (SPAdes) (version 2) | ecosystem: Environmental > Aquatic > Marine > Intertidal zone >... | reverse complement strand
AAAATCTGTTGTAATGAACAAACTCTTCAAGTGCTTAGATGATTCGCATGAGCAAGTGGAGCGTGAATATATTTTTCATGTTATGACTGAAAATCTTCGCAAGAGAATTCATGAAGCAAACGTTGAATTCCATCGATTCGAGGCAAAATATTATGAGTTGATTCATCCAGAAATTTTCAATAGAATTGAACAAAAAAGACTGGTCTCTACATTAAGGAAAGTTGATAAACTCATAGATGATAATCAGAAAAAAGCTCTTGATTTCGGGGCTGGTACCGGGAATTTAACTTGTAAGCTCCTTAATATGGGTTATGAAGTAACCGCAGTAGATATCTCTGCGGAGATGTGTGAACTTCTAAAAGACAGATATGTAAGCTATTTGAGAAACAAAAGACTGAGAGTCATTAACTCGAAGATAGAAGATATCAGTTTCAGCAGAGATAAATTTGATTTAATTACTTGTTATTCTGTATTGCATCATTTACCAGATTACGTGGATGTGATTCGGAAACTCACTTTCTTGCTAAAAAAGGGAGGTGTAGTGTATTTAGACCATGAAGAATCTCCTTTTATTTGGGATCAATCCCAAAATCATAAAAAATTACAACATATATACCTTACGTCTAATTGGTACCTCGACTTTCTGACAAATCGGATTCGGAGAAGCTTGAATATCACTCGCTCGCGCTCTCTTATTGATTATGCTCTAGCTGATTATTGGACTAGAAAAAAAGAGCACCGTTTAGACCATAAGAAAATAGAACATGTATTTGAGGAAGAGAACTTTACTTTTCTCATACGAGAGGACTATCACCTCCATAAAACACGGATCTTAAATCCTATATTTTACATATACAAATTCACATGTAAACCTGACATGAGTTTATGGATAGCTAGAAAATAGGAACAGTTTTTTTGTATAGTACACTAGCTCGCGAAATTGACGGATGTCCAAAAACATCGTCTTATCTTTTAGAACTTTGAAAAAACTGCTTCTAAGAAAAGCTCAGTAATTTAAACTGGTGCACATTTGTGGTGAACGTTTATGAAATGTCCTGAAAAAGGAACCCCCGAAATTATGGGGGATAAAGAAATGGAATTTAAAAATGACAAAATGAAAAATCTTTTTGCGTTCGCATTGGAGAGATCTAAAGAGTTTTCTTTTTGGGGAAGAAGGATTATGTCATTTTACAGCGATTCTGTTGTCTTGGATCACGGTTGTGGTACAGGAGCAGAGTTAGCTCAAATCGCACCTAAGCATAGGGGCTTTCTAGTTGGAAATGATACCAATCTCGACAGATTGATTGTGGCAAAAAGGTTAATAAGAAAATGTTGTAAAACTTGCAGGAACGTAGATTTTGTGCTTGCAGATTCCACTCATCTTCCATTCATTGAGGGACATTTCGACTTTGTTCTTTCATCGTTTGTTTTAGAGCATGTAAGAAAAAGAGATATCGCCCTTGAAGAAGCATATAGAGTTGTTGAAGGTGGGGGGTGTGTAATAATAAGTTTAGATACTTACCTCAGATGCATTGGACGCTGCTTAAAAGGTTACAGAAGCTACTTAATGTTCATAGTTAGTAGGGAGAGACGAAAGGGATTTGTTGAACGGTTAAGATTGCGTATACCAAAGAAGAATGAAATAGCCATAGAACATGGTTCTAATCGCTTGGAACCATTATTTAAGAGATTGAAGCGTGTATTATGTATTCTGTCTTATCTTGTCTTTCCCATCAGACATGGAGATTATGAACATTCAGCTCAGGAATTTGTGGCCCACTTACCGAGCTCGTGGGTGAATATGATTAAGAGGTCAAGTTTCGAAAAATTCGAAATAGCATTTCCTTCTGCCAAACAAAGGGTTGGACGATATCCTGGGGAAATGATGATTAAGGCCTACAAAATGCGCGCGCGAAATACCTTGAGATGTAGAGTGAAACCTCACGAGACTTGAAAGTCCTTTTTGATTGACAAGGGTGTGAACGATTTGTTCATTCTAGAAGAATCAAAAAGAAGAATCGAAGCATCTGAGTCCGTTATTTCTCAACTACATCATCTCGTTGCCTTTAGACTTGAAAAACCGAAAATGCGGCTTGAAAAATGCATGTTGATCATATCAATTGATGTTGATGTTGGCAGCAAGGTATTAGGAGTAATAAACAAGGGGAAAAACGATACTAATGTTCACAGATACCTTAGCGAGTATACTGTTGGCAAAATAGAAGAAATGGCCCTGCCGCTCTTTGCGGATTTGTTTGAAAATCTCATCATACCCGTTACTTTCGCTGTTAGAGGGCAATTAGCCGATGTCGAAAGCTCCGTTTTTGATCTTCTCCTCGATTCCTCCGTTAAACATGATATTGGATCACATGGATACTCTCATCGAAGGTTCAAAAAATTGTCTTCTAGAGAGGCTGAGAATGAACTACGTATGATTTCCGCATCCATGAAAAAATTCGGCATCATTCCGAGAAGTTTCGTCTTCCCCGTTAATAGTGTCGCGCACTTGAATCTTCTTGAAAAATATGGTTATAAATGCTATCGGGGCTATGGCGATATCGTGCATGACTGTATGTACATAGAAAAGCTGGGTCAATTATACAATATCTACCCTAGCCTGTACCTTAACCAGGGCACAAACTCTTTGCTTTTAGAAAAAATATTAGATGTTGCTGTTACAAAAAAGGCTCCTCTACACTTGTGGTTTCATTTATGGAATTTCGGAGAAACAGAAAAATCTATGCAGAGAAGCATCAACCGCACAATTTTTCCACTGTTGAAGTACGCAAAGGAAAAAGCAGATTGTGGTGTGTTGATTTTCGAAACGATGTTTTCAGCGGCCAAAAAGATTGAAAGCGGTCTTAATCCACGAAGAAATCGTTGACAATCCTTTAGAAGGCTCACGATCGGGAAAAAGAAAATAGTTTGGTTGAGTTTCCTGGTTTTCGATTATTCTAAAGGGGTGTCTCAAACTGAAATTGTGAAGCATCTCTTAAAGCGTAGCGGAGATGTTTATCTTATTGTAATGATCCAAAAACAATGGTCCAAAGAGAATGGGGAAGATTTGAAAGGGATAATGTCGAAAGATATACTTGGGAAAAGGTCGCTGAAGACTTCGAGAACCACCTCTTAAAGCTGTGGCGTGGAACATCCTCTGTAATAAACTACGCGTTGATGAAAGAATTGAAAAAACCGACAGTAGTCATAATTAAGTCAAGTCCATGGAAATCGGCGCATGTAATTAGAAATCATCCTGAATACTCGGCTATATCTAATCTCATTCAGAGATACGGAACGAACATCCGTCTTGTCCTAGTTGGGACTTCAAGTACTCCCACTAGTAAAATTGTACTACAGGGTGACGTGACAGCTTGGGACATTCAAACTGGTAAGGTAGGCTTATTAACATTCTATATGGAACTTATGAAACTTCTCTTCAAATACAGACCTCGTCTTGTTATTGTTCTGGGAGGATTAAATATGCTACCAGTTCCGATCTACTGCCTTTTATCGCGGAAAGCAAGATATGTTTCCGTGTTTGCTGGTAGTTTCGGATACTATGCGCGGAAAGCAAGATATGTTTCCGTGTTTGCTGGTAGTTTCGGATACTATGCGCGGAAAGAAATTGCGAGATTTTTGAGTTACCTCACTTTTCGAGTTCTTGGAATTCTTTTTGTTTTGTCCCAAGGCAAGATTTTAGGTATGTATGCCTTGTCAAGATATGTGCGGGAAGGCGTCAAGAAAATGGCTCCAGCTCTTAAAGTGGATATCAAACTTATTTCGTATCCTATTTCGCCTACATTTGATTTTTCCGTTAACTATTCTTCTACGGACACCTTTAAGGAACCTGTTGTGTTAACAGTAGCTGCGATCCAACCAGTAAAAGGTCTGGACATTCTTATTAAAGCGGTGTCATTCGTTAAAAAGAAACTTAAGGTCCTCATTATTGGGGGGGTGAGAGATCTCGGTTATGCGCATGAGTTAACTCAACTAGTCAAGGAACTTGGACTAGAGGAAAAAATAAAGTTTACAGGTCGTATAGAATATGATTCTTTACCTTCATATTACAAGTCCGCTACCTTGTTTGTTTTTCCTTCTAGGCAAGAAGGCTTAGGCGTGGTTTTGTTGGAAGCATTGCATTGCAATCTGCCTGTAATTGCAACCTCAGTAGGCGGCATTCCGGATATGATCGAAAATGGAATGAATGGATTATTGGTCAAGCCGGATGATCCATATGAACTGGCGAATGCGATTTCATTGCTTCTAGATGATAATGCAAAGAGAGAAGAATTCGCAAAAAATGCAAGGCGCATACTTCTTAACAAATACTACAAAGGCAGAATTACTCTAGAAGAAGCGTTGGACAAATCTGTTACACATCTGCTAGTTATGAGTTAGCGCTTTGTCGCGCGCACAATGTTTAAGAGCATCGAAAGGGTATTTGGAGGACTCATATTTAGGGTGAGAACCAGAAAATCAGAAATCAAAGATATGATTAGGGTTATTAGATCAACACAAGATTTGTCAACATATTTTGCAGATAATTTTCATCTGCGTGTGTAGCGGCCAAAAAAGTTGAAAACCTATTCACAACGGTTACATGATTTTGGTGCGCACTTCCATTTCCCATGTCCCCAGAGCAGGGAGCTACGGTAATTACGTAACATTAAAACAAAGATGAAACTAAGCCAAGATGAGTTTAGACATGAAAAAATTCAAGATTGGAATTGTAGGCGGTTCTGGATACATCGGATCCGCATTGGCTGATTATCTAAGCAAAGCGTTCAAGGTGAAAGTTCTCGACAAGAGTCCCCTTCCCAAAGAAATGGATAATGAAGACATTGAGCATCAATTTTGCGATATACTCAAATATGAAGAATTGAAGCAAGGGCTCAAAGACGTGGATGCAGTTATTCATACAGCCATAGTCCAGATACCACTAATAAATGAGCAGAAGAAGCTTGGTTATAAAGTAAACTTGATAGGTACTCAGAACGTCTGTGAAGTTGTTGAGACTAGCCCATCTATAAAGTGTATGATTCTTTCAGGAACATGGCATGTCTTCGGGGAGAAGCAATTAGAAGGAATAATAAATGAGGAGTTCGGTTTTAGACCGGACAAGGTGGAGGATAGGGCTCGCTTGTATGCCATCTCAAAAATGGCTCAAGAACTCATAGTGAGATTCTACGATGAGATGTCAGAGAAAATCTACGGGGTTGTCCGAATGGGCACTGTACTGGGTGACAGGATGCCCGAAAAAACAGCTGCAAACATATTCATATCCAGCGGATTGAAGGGAAAGGCTATAACGCCCTTCAAACATACAATGTATAGACCAATGCTCTATGTAGATATAACTGATGTTTGCGAAGTGTTTGAAACGTATATTTTGAAAACGTTAGATGAGAAAATCTGTGCAGAGAAGAATAGCCTTGCCCACATCGTCAATTTATGCTGGCCGCAACCATTAACTATAATTGAGTTATCGAAGGTGATTAGGGAAACAATAGTAAGATTAAGCAAAGGAAAGATAAAACCTAGAATAGAAATTGCAGACACAGAGAAAACCGCCTTGTTTACAGCTAAAGATAAAGAGATAATAAGCGTGGATCTGAGCAAGCTTCAGCAGCTTCTAGGCTTAAAGAAGTTAATAAGCCCGCGGAAGTCTATAGAACACATAGTTCAACTCAGGCTACACTCTGAAACGTAACGAAGCTCGAACAGGGCATCATTTTCAAATCGATCCCATTTGCAGGATTTTCTCACTGTTTGTGCTGATAAAAATGTCAAAGGAGAAACGAACGGACTTCCGCAGGAAAAAAATAGGCTGGATAAGTTTCTTATTCATGGACATGCATCTTCATAAAACGTCAAGGATAGAGATTTTACGGCATCTAGCTAAAAGAGGACATGAAGTCTTTCTCATCGCGCTGCATTCCAGGAAAAAACATCAGCCCAAAACAACAGATATACCTATAATCTCGATACCTTTGAGGTACGTGCCTTACCTTTCAAGCGTTGTGTACGTTCTTTTACTTTTTTTATTTCTGCCATTCTATTTGGTTCGCTTGAACCCAGACATTATCATAACAGAACCCAGAGATGTGACAGTTTTTGGTTTAACATCTATTCTTCTATTTCCACGATGCAGGAGGCCTAAAGTTGTTCTGGATATTAGAAGCACACCCGTTTCCTTTGAACACATGAAAAGGTTGCTTTTCAATACTACTGTTTGCATAGCAAAGAAACTTTTCGATGGAATAACGATCATAACTCCTATGATGAAAGAAGAGATTTGCAATAAGTTTCATATTGACCCAAAATCCGTCGGAGTCTGGTCAGATGGAGTCTCAGCAACACTTTTCAAACCTGAAAATTACAACGAGACAACGATGAGAAAGAGACTTGGTCTGCATGATAATTTCGTCATTTTTTATCACGGATCTCTAAGTAAGGGGAGAGGAATTCCTGAGAGCATCAAAAGCATAAAAATATTGGAAAGTAGCCATCCTAATATAGTATTATTTCTGCTTGGAGAAGGGAAAGCTCTTCCAGGAATTAGAGAACAGATTCAAAAAAGTGGTGTTCAAGATAGGGTAATTATACATGATGTGGTGGATTATGAAGACGTCCCGAAATTTATTGCAATGTGCGATGTAGGAATCGTTCCGCTTCCTAATATGAATATCTGGAGACATCAGTGTCCACTAAACCTTCTAGAGTATCTTGCCATGAAAAAAGTGGTTATAGCAACAGATATTCCAGCAAATCGGCAAGTGATGGAAAAAAGCAAATGTGGAATCTATATTTCATCACCTGACCCAGAAGAAATCTCGAAAGCTATGATCTACGCATATGATAATAAAGAGAAACTGAGAGAATGGGGGTTATGTGGGAGGGCGATTATCGAAGAGAAATATACTTGGGAAAAGGTTGCTGAAGACTTTGAAGGTTACGCACTTAAGCTGTAAGGCTTTACCATGCTCAAGCGCGTGCGCTAGATTATTGTCATGTGAACATGGAAGGATATTAGAATCCTCATACGCTCGACTCAAAAAACTGCAAATGAAGGAAGGGGAAAATGCTAACACATGTCTCTTAGCTTTGTGAAGAAAAATGAAAATTTTAATCGTAAGCTATACCTTTCCTCCTTGCACTAACGGAGCGGCGACTGTTATGTATAACATATGTAAGTATATACCTAAGAGATATTACAATGTTATCACCGCCAAAAGCGATGTATGCCTTCACTCGCACGGTGGACACGGAAGTTATGACAAGGATTACGTGCTAGATTGTAATACAATCAGATTGCCAGTGCGTACATATGGGACACTTGATCGTTTCAAGTTTTTCTTACTAACAATTTTTTGGGGATTGTTATTGAATAAAAAAAACGAGTTTGATTGCATCTTGGCTGTATATCCTTATCCCAGTGATTTACTGGCGGGATATGTCTTACGCAAAATAACTAGAAAACCCCTAGTTATATACATGCATGATTTATGGTCAGAAATGAAAAAGGGGGCTCGCACTTATAAAATCTGGAAATTCTTGGAGATAAAGATCTTTTCCGCTGCGTCAAAGATTCTTATCATGAATAAAAAATACGAAAACCATTATCTAAAAAGAGGAATCGACAATTTAACAATATTCCCTCCACCCATTGATTTAAATCAGAATAAGAAGACGATTTCCTCAGGAATACAATTTCAGAAGAAAAATCTCAGAATTGCATTTACAGGCTCAGTACACCGATTGAATGAAAGTGCAGTACTGGCTTTTCTGAAAGCAGCAAAGAAAGTAGGGGATATAGAAGTTTTATTTGCAACTCCTTCCAAGAAAAATTATTTGAAGAAGATTTCAGTCGGGTTTCTATCGAAAAGAGAATGCATCAAATTGCAAAGAAACTCAGACGTTTTGTTCTTGCCTCTTTCTCCTGATGCCCTATATCCTGAAGAAGTGAAGTGCGCCTTTCCCTGCAAAGCTCTAGAGTATTTAGCGGCGGGCAAGCCTATTTTGGCAGTTGTACCAAAAGGAAGCTTTACAGAAGCTTTTATTAAGGCACATGAAGTTGGCATAGTTGTAACTGACCTTTCAGTCAAAAAGATAGCTGATGCTATAGAAAAACTCAAAGATGAAGAAAGACGAAAGAAGCTCTCCCAGAGTGCGCTACAGACTGCAGAACTATTTGATGCCAAAATCCTATCCAAACAGTTATGTTCCCTACTGAATAACATTGTCCTCAATCACAAATCATCAGCTCCTCGTTCTAAACTGTAAATTTGCATGGAGAATATAGAGGAATGAGTTCATGAGAGATCTCGGGAAAGTCATACTGATTACACACCTTCTAGTATATATTACAATTGGCTTTAATATTCCCATCCTAAGGCAAATCGCTTGGTTCTTTTATCTTATGTTTGTGCCGGGATTAGTTATTCTTAGAATTCTAAAGCTGGAAAGCAGAAGAATAGATCTAGTCTTGTTTTCGGTGGGATTAAGCGTTGCTTTCTTGATGTTCGTTGGGCTATTCATGTGTACAGTATACCGTATTTTTGGTGTTTCGAAACCGCTTTCAACTATCCCCCTAATGATCACTTTAAGCGGTGTTACCTTGGCGCTATTCATTATCGGTTATAGACAAGATTTAGCGACAAGCATAAATATGAATTCCGTTTCGGAATTGAAGAAAAAATCCAATCTTTACCAAGCTATATTCTTAGTTTTTCTTCCTCTTTTGAGCATAGTCGGGGCAATGTGGGACAATACTTTCATTTTACTTGTTGTGATTATAGCAATAGCAATATTGTATGGATTGAGCACTTGGTCAAAAATCGTAAGTACAAAGCTATATTTGCTCATGATATTTGCGATTTCTGCAGCTCTTCTTTTTCACACATCAATGATATCAAGATATATCATGGGAGGCGACATTCATCTTGAAACCTACTGTTTTAGGTCGATTGAGACCAAAGGCTATTGGAGCCCACCCGGTGTCGGTGTGTATTCAGAAACTGCTAGGTTCGAATCCGTATTAAGTATTACAATACTGCCCACAATATACTCGGTCCTGTTAAATGCTTCGAGTGAATTAATATTCAAGGTCATCTATCCCCTCATCTTTTGCCTCGTACCCTTAGCACTATATCGAATGTATGAAACGCAGGGAGGGAAATTGGCTGCCCTTTTGTCCACGTTTTTTTTCGTATCACATAAACAAAGCTTTTTCGGGCCTGAGCCCCTAAGTCTCGGTAAACAAATGATTGGTATGTTCTTCCTCGTTTTGTCGATATTTCTGTTGGTTGAGAAAACAATACCTGTACAAAAGAAACGAGTGCTTTTCATAGTTTTTGGTGCGGCCTTAGTGGTATCCCATTACGCTATCTCTTATTTCTACATATTTATGGTTACTTTCACTTTTGTCTTTTTGCGTAAGTGGCGCGCGCGCAATAGAGACCTATTAAGTGCGGTGTCGGTTTTATTCCTTTTCGCCATGACTTTTTCATGGTACTTATATGTCTCCGATGCCCCATTGGTGAAACTGAATAATGATGGGAGACGTGTATACAACAATTTCATGACCGATCTGTTTAATCCTCAAGCAAGGTCTCCACAGCTACCAACTCTCACGAGCCCGCCAACGAGCATCGTGAGTCTAGTTTATAGGGTTGTCTTTTACATTGAAAATCTTTTCATCGTCATAGGCATTATAACTTTGTTTAGGAGAGATAAGAAACAGGAATTTGATCCGACGTATCGTTTGATGTCAATTATGAGTATGACTGTTTTGATTCTTTGTCTTGGGGTTCCTTATTTTGCTCAATCTTTCCAACTGACAAGATTCTACGCGATAACAATTATCTTTTTAGCGCCCTTTTTCGTTCTAGGTGGCGAAGTAACGTTTAATCGGGTGAAAAAGGAAGTAACTCCGTTCATCCCTAGTTTCTCCTACAAATCAGGGTCTAGTTCACATCGAAAACTGGCGCTTCAGTTAGTCTCTGTCGTTTTGATCGCATCCTTTCTATTCAATACTGGATTCGTTGATCATATTGCAGGAACCTTTCCTGAATCGATATCACTGGATCACGACAGACGAAGAACGTCAAACTACGTAAGTATGAGAAATAGTTTTTACTACTTCTTCCTCCTCGACCAAGACGTTTCCAGTGCAGTTTGGCTATCAAAATACGGAAGTAAGACATCATGGGTATACGCGGATACAGATTCCAGGTATCTTGTTTTACTTTCTTACGGTTTGATTCCTTTAGATCAAAGTGTTCCTCTGTTCGTTTATCCAACAGCGGAGCATGCTGGCTACGCTTATTTAAGAAGTATGAACGTTGTGGAAGGTCTAGTTGCCAATCCAACACTGTCTAATCTTTCGGATATTTCCTCCGCCCTAGATTCTAGTAATAGAATATACTCGAACGGTGCCAGTGAAATTTACTCACCGCTTAGTTAGTTGCGTTGAACTCTAATCCAAGAGGATAGGCATAAAAGAGAGCATATAATTCGCGCGCGCTATTGTTTAAACTGATTATTCTTGAGGTGAAGTTATGGCAAACATTGTTTCTGCAGTACGAACGACGAGGCATAACCAAGATGGAATAAAAAGCGCCGTCTACAAAGCTCTTGACTCGTTAAATTATCACCCAATTAGGACTCCAAAGAGTGTATCTATTAAGATGAACCTTTGTTACTATTGGGATTATACGACTGGAGAAACTACTGATCGCCGTGTTGTCTCATCAGTTATTGATTATATAAGAGAAAGATGGAATGGTAAAGCCTCAATTTCTATTGTCGAGTCCGACGCGACTGCTGTACGGATGAAGTATGCATTTAGAATGCTTGGCTATGAAGAGTTGGCAGCTGAGAAAGCAGTACGTTTATCAAACTTAAGTAAGGAGCCCTCACAGGGTGTCACTGTATCTTCGGGGGGGCACACCTTTGCGTTTCGCATTCCTCAAACGATTTCAAATAGTGATATCTTCATAAGTATCCCTAAACCCAAATACCATATAACCAAAATATCATGTGCTCTAAAAAACCAATTTGGTTGTAACCCTGTACAAAGAAAAATTATTTACCATCCAAGATTAGACGAGGTCATAGTAGCACTCAACAAAATAATGAAGCCTGATGTCGTCTTGGTTGACGGATTTATTGTGCAAGGTGACCGCCCACAAAGATTTGGTTTAACCTTAGCAGGAACAAATCCTCTTAGCGTTGATTTTATAATAGCACAAATCATGGGTTTCAATCCATACAAAATTAGGCACGTAAGGCTTGCAATAGAAGAAAAAATCGGAGAGGTTGAGAGCATAATCTTGACAGGTGAAAATGTAGATGACCTAAGGAAAGAGTTC